>QDKV01005345.1_pt1 | contig 62511 bp, 57 predicted proteins | sample 1861101 | NCBI WGS metagenome assembly QDKV01 (sample SAMN04275158, study PRJNA302643) | Fungus metagenome, whole genome shotgun sequencing project. | isolation source: fruitbody | host: Mallocybe terrigena | place: Sweden | collected 2013
ATCGCTGTTCACCACCATTGGACCAAGGTTATCAAGTTTGATCGTTTGGAGGCTCTGCACGTCAAGTTTGGTGTCATTAGCCAGATTTGGTTGCGTTTCAGGGGCTGGAAGAGCCAGAGGCGCTTCCGAGCCGTTTGGTAAACTCTGAGAATTGCTGGGCATGATATGGAGGGGAAAAACCGTAGCGACAACTGGATAGGGTACTAACGAGGGAGCTAATGGAGTTCCAAACTATTTAATGTAAAGACGAGCTCGAGAATGTTCGAGAACGAAAGTATTATTATCTATAAGACGATGCCACGCGGGGAATTGGAAAAAGGGTAATTAATATAGTGAATGAGGAACTGATCCATTCGACAATTGAACATTAGAGGCAAAGCGGCTTGCAAAGGGATCGGAAAAGCTTGCGTAGAATCAAAGTTCTCGCGATAATTATCAGAATGTAGTGGACCAGGTGCATTGATAAGACGAGCCAAATGTATTGATCGAGGCTTGATGGAGCACAAGAATGGCTTGGGGTGTCTGGATGCACATTTTGGGAGGTTCAGTACCAAATGGAATTAAGTTTGAAAACTTGGCCCACCGAACAAAACCACACAGAAAGTCATAAGAAGTGTTGAAGTCTTGCCCGTTCTGATCCAGTTTCTTCGAGATGTCAAATGCCGCTACAAAATTTGCTGCCATGAGCCAATAGTTACTCTCGGCCAGATGCCTCCCTGGGCATATCCTAGAATAACAGAGCTAAGTTTAAGGCGAACTAGAACATGAGTTTCATTACCTTCGCCCAAAACCGAAGACTACATCAAAGGGGTTCGGCAGGCTGGTATCATGTAGATATCGTTCAGGATAGAAAACATCTGGCTGTTTGCAATCTCGTAATATAGCACTTGGCATGACAAAATGTCAGACTTTCGAAAGCACAGCAGATGAATACCAACTTACTATATGTTTGCGACGACAGATGTTCCTGCCGGTAAAAAATAACCCCGATAGAAATCGTCCTCCATCAGGCGATGTGGCATACCCAAGGGTACCATTGGATTCCAACTTCGTGAAATGTGTGAGTTACATGTTAACTTACGGGAGAAGGGACTCACCGAAGGACCTCTTTCACAACGCATTCGAAATAGGGAAGTAACGGTCTATCATCGATAGTCGGCAACCTATCTTTCCCCACTGCCGAGTCAATTTCTTCCTGTGCCTTCTTCAGAACGTGCGGGTGAAGAAGCATGGACAAAGTGAATGTGTGCATTGACGCAATCGTCTACAGATAAATTAGCATCCTTCAGACACATGACCGATATCAATGGTGCCCACTGTGTCTTCTGCCGCTGGGAAGCTAGTTTTCAATCATAAATTAGAATGAAGAATTGGGTGAAAGATATCTACCAGTAAAAAGGGTTCCAGCTGAGCCTTTGATATCCTCCTCGTCCTCAGGCGCTATAGAACCATTTTGGCCACGATGTGAATCCAGTAGGGTCGATGTGTACGACGGAACAGCGGTTCCTGATCTCTGGAGTCATGATTGGTGAATCCAGCGCCACAGATAGCTTTAAACAGAAAAAGGGACAACCAACCATGCTATCTTTGACTTGCGCAAATGGTATTTCCATCATATCCCTGACTGCCTTTCTAGTTTCCAAGGCCTTTAATTTGAATGTAGAAAAAGGAGCCCAAGTTGGAATATGCCTAAGACCGTGTCACAGACGTTTCTACACGAAGAAGAATGATTCATACTTCAGCAGAGGGAAAAAATCCACCCAATTCGCAGCTGGACTGCCAGCTTCTACCGTTAATGTTCCGGCACGTTCCGCTTAAATGAAACCAAGATGAAAACGGCGTGATGTTGTAAGGTTTTATGTTACTGACCCAAACGTATGAAAAGATCGTCAACAGAAAAGATGTCATGCCCGTAAGTGATTTTCAAAATAATTGCTGCTGCAAATCTGGGATGCTGTCAGCTTCACGTCGATCTCAAAAACGTAAAACCTATGAAGTACCGTCTAAAATGATCGACAAATCGATCCGGATCATGTAACAAACCATCAAGAAGTACCAGAATCTCCTTTTCTTGAAGAGGGCGAAAGATGGTTATCGCCTTCTGGTTGAAGGCCTGATTTATGAAGCGACGATGTTTCCGAAACCTTGGTCCACTACAACGCAGTCAGTCCGAACTGAGCAAAATTAATTGCACTTACTATCGCATATGGGTCGACGCGCTTTCCCAACCCATCCTGTACAATTTGAGTCAAAGCATTCCGAGTTTGACCCAACGAAAGCTGACATACATCTCGGAGAGTAAGACAAAACGAGGCCGATCAGAATAGATAGAGCTCCTCTTTTCCAGCAAATCTCGTACACTTTGCAAACTATTAAGAACAACAATGTGTTGCCCCAAGACCTGAACATGTAAAATGTCTCCTGTGCAACGTGAGCTTGTGCAAAGAATTCCTGAGACACTCCGAACCGTATTGTTTTGTCCACTGAGCATAAGTTTCTTCCTGCTTTTCTGTAGGTATTTGCAAGATGTTTCCGACGAACGGCAAAGGTTTTGGTCCTGGTGGAAATCTGATCCGAGAAGGAAAACTGGACCAATGTACCAGTCGAATAAGAATGAAACTAAGAATAACACCAATGATGATCTCAGTTGAAAAGGCCCATGAGAGAGACAACAGGAGCATGCTGATCAAGAAAGAGGGAAAGAGATTGAAGCAACTCTCCTGGAGTTTTGTCCGGCTTTTATAGAATTGACAGGGATCAATTCTAACAGGTAAATGGACAACCACATTGGGCGATAACAGGTTCGAAAGATGTCACAAAACAGGACAGGCAGAGTGGTTCTAGCACGCGTGATACTCCGCATGAGGTATCTGACCGGACTCTGTAATAACAAAAATTAATCACATCCGTTTTGACATTGCCATCCATCAAGAGAAGGTGCCAAAAACCACATCCAGTCGGGACTAAGAGGCGGGTTGAAATTGACATCAGCCGCCAACAAAATTTAGGACAGTCAAAAAGCCTCACGATCAGGCCAAAGAAATGGAATACCCATTGGCTTGCGGTATGTCAGGTCAGCTTAAGAAGCCTGCTTTAACAAAGAAAGGACACGTTCATATAGGACCAGTTCCTTATCCTTATGCAGTCTACCATTAATGAGAAACTATTCAGCTGAGATTTTAAATAAAAAATAGATGAACTTTACTACGTATGCCAAATTGTAGCACATGCAAACACACAGAAGTAGTTTTTGCAAAATCATTGCTACCAAATGCAAAGAGACCAGTAGTCCCGTTATTTTAGTCATCGAGCAGCTTGAATCGAGTTTACAGCGTGGCAAGAGAAAGATTCGCAATGACATTGACAAAGTCATCGGAGACCTTCACTTAGGGGCTCACAGCGCCACCAAGCGCCACGTGACACGCGTCTACTTAGAACACTTGAAATTTCAGCACAGAAATTTTTGGGAACCAAAAAAGTAAACTAGAAAAGGAACTATAAAAAAGTGTACTCCCGAGAATTTTTTGCAGTCCTTTCTTGTGATGGGTTTCCTTTTTGACCTGCCGAAGCCTGTCGGTTGTCCTCCAATACTTAATGATTAATCTATTGATCATATTTTGGCGGTTTTCCAGGCCTTTTATCGAGGCTGTGTCTCCAAACTTAGTGAAGTGCTACAGGCTCGACTCAAACGGATGTACCTGTTGATAAATCATGTACCAGGACCTTGATGTCAGATGTATTACGAAGGCAATGCAACGCTTGTGGCTATGTCCACGGGCATTTAAATTATCAACATCAAAAGTGCCATAACAAGCAGAATCACTCCTGAGCTGGTGAGGCAATTTAGTCTAGGCGACACTAAATCCTGATGTCTAAATTCGGTCATTGATTCGCTGGGGCAGGGTTCATGAATAATTCACGAAATAAAATAAGACTACTCACTGTACCACCAAAGAGTGGTCACACCGACTGGGAAAGTATAAGTGGCCTGAAAAAAACTAAGTATACTTGCCAAATTAAATTGTCCGTTTTATCATACCTGCAAACCACGGAATGAGATAGTTGACTTCACAGGTTGTGGATCCCAGGTACCACCTGAGTTGTCACGACCTGCAGATCCAGTATAAATTCGTCATGTGCCAGTAGCATCCGATTACTAGACTTACAATTCAGAACAACCAATGAATATCGAGGCCAGTCTGCGGCATTGAGTCGTGCAGTGACAAAGGCGCTTGCACGCAAAGCCCAGTTCGAATTGCCACCAACTGTCAAACTTATGCGTTTCCCAGACGGACCGCCAATGTCTTGAGGTATAGTAGCTTTGGACACATGCGCCATAGCGTAGACTGTAGATGTTAATTTCGGTTGAATGTTTCGACTGTTTAACGGACATACATTCTTGGTTCACACCCCAAGTTCCGTCTGGGTAGATCGTCACGACCCCGCGGCATCCTTCTTTGCAACTGGAAGTACCTGGGTATTTGGGATTACCCTGAGGGTCCAGAGCCAAGTTCCACATTAAGGCAGACTTTGCATTGTTTTCAACAGCACCGATAAATCTATGAGTAGTGAAATCAATGATGTGACAGAGGGCTCTGCAATAGTCATACATGTTATCCATATACCACTGTGTCATCGGAATGGTGAGCGGTGCTCGATTCATATAAAAGCGAAGAAACCAACCTTAATATCATTCCACCATTCTGAACCATACACACCTGAACATTCTGCACGACGCTAATTCATATCAAGTTTTCTTTTGCTTCTTGACAGATACTCACCTGTAAAGTAAATTTCCTATTGCCAGATCATAACTCGACAAATAGTGTAATCACGCAAACACTCACTTTGTTAGGGTATAACGAGCTAAAAGTCCCTTGCTGGCCAACTTGTCCACCATAGCAGTGAAATGCGACGCCATCAAATGTGTCTGGGGCTGCTTGCATCAGCTTCACGGCGTAGTCTGTGGCTCCATCCCAGTTGTGGTCATAACCTGCATAAATCAATGGGAACTCGGGAAAATATAATTCACATGCAGTAATACCAATGAGTTTGACACTAGAGAGCCCATTTAATTGCAGCAAGGACTTCAGTTGTCGGCCAATTCTCGCTTCAACATCAGGCGTCAAGGTGGAGGTGGGATAGGTTGGGTTGGAGTACTGCGGCTCGTTCTGAATACAGATAGCATAGACTTCAACCCCTTGGCGTCTGAGAGCCTGAAGTGCTTTCAACAGATAGAGAGCGTCTAGAAGTGACAGTGAGTCAATCTTTAGACTATCGAGTTACTAACTGAACCCACAGATGTCTATCATGTCAGGTTTGAGTGTTCCGCCGTTCATACTTCCGGTCATCTTCATCCAAGCTGGCTATAGGCAGTATGAGACATTTTTATTTTACATTAGAAAGGGTGGACAACGTACGGGAGACCATGGGACAACGTGAATTTTAATAGCTAGGAACCGTTCCGACTCAGAACAAATTTACATCGGCTGTGATCAACAGTGTGTACCTGGATTCACTGCTAAGATATCCTTCAAGACAGTAAGTGTATAGGGCGGCACTGATTTAGTATCGACGTTGTGCATAGATGTATCTCCGGCAATGTCGTCATAGGAATATGCTGATTAAAGGAAATGAGAGGCATAGATGACTGTTCAATATATACATACGATTGGGTGAGAAATCTGAAGCACCAAGGGGCAGTCGAAGATAACTGAGTCCTGCGGCATTCGCACCTTCTTCCGCAGAAAAAAGATAATTCAACAACCTTTGATAATTGGCAGGATTCTTGATCTTCAGGTCGTTGAACAACTGAGCAGAAGAGTCACCTGTGACGCAAATGCATGAGCAGATGCTCCGGCTCTTCGTACATATTACCCACTTAGAGCACCGCCGAAACCTAGGATAGTCTGGTAGGTAATGGCTTCATTGACTGCTATATGCCCATCACCTATGGGGCCAGGAGTACCGAATTCCAAAGGGGTACGCGAACCTACGGAAGAAAATAAGCTGACACGATCCCAGGTTGTTTGCCACTGCAATAGTATTAGAATGTCAAGCTTTAGCCTGTTCAAATATGTAACTCACAATATCCCATATCTGCTGAGCAGCACCTAAATGAATTAGATTACACAGCACAATCCCGAAAAACCGAGTCTGTTTCATGACAAAACTTCAGTTTGTGAAGTAGGTGGTATAAAAGGGACTAGCAAAGTGACCTTCCTGCACATAGGTTATTCTTACGACGCCAGAGCCATGCTAGTATCTCATGCTAAAGCCAAGGTGAAGCACGTGTGCGTGCAATTGACTTTTGAGGCGGTGATAATTCTTTCAAGTCAGGAAGAAATTAAAGCATCACGTCTGTACATGCACACTGCGGGCAAGAAGCATTTTCCCCTGTATTTACGGTACTCCATATAGTCATCCGGAGCGCCGAGCATACTATATGGGGTACCGTAAATGCACATTCATTGAATTTTGAAATGCTGACCTGCCCGCAGCCTGCCAATATGTATTCCTCAGGTGGAAGGTTCTACGTTGATCTTATAAGCTAGAAAGGTGCCACGGGATCAACATGAAACAGAAATTGGGCTTACAGTTGGCGTTCGTTCTCAGCAATAGGGTCATGTTACATGTACGGAAAAGGCGGCTTCAGGCTCAAGTCATTTACAATACAAAGAACGTGAAAGCTTTGGTTCATGCGCCTCATTTAAATGATGGATTATGATGAAAACCAAATACAGTAAGAAGTGATCTATTATGCGAGCACTGCGGTCTAGCGAAGGTAGCTCCCGAAAAGTAAGTATTCTTCTTGCTCCAGCAGAATTCGCTCAAGTGTACAAGATGTCTGACAAAGACGGCGGTTGATCCAGGGATGATAACAAGGATAGGACAAACATGACAAAGCGGACTTAAAGGTTTAGAACAATCCAAGAAGATCTTCCTGCTGCTGGGGGTGTGTATTTGGTTTGGCTGTCGCTGGTGTAGGTGGCATCGGCGAAATTGGCATCCCTGTCCCGAAAAGTCCCAGCCCCGGATTAGTAGTCGTGGTTCCACCGCCGGTTCCAAATATCGACACCAAATCGTCTAATGGGTTGGTTGACGTTCCTGCCAGGAGATTCGCAGCAGCTGGGGTCTGAGCTAAAACCTCGGTCGCAGCCAATCCGGAGGGTTGACCTTCTATTCCGGTTGAATCATCAAAGTCGCTGCAGTCAGAAGATAGCGAGATTGTCCATCAATAATCCGCACAGAATTAGAAAAAGATGTCCAACACGTACAGCAAATTTTCAGCTTGTTGGCCTGCAACAACTGTTCGCAATGCCTTTTGCGTTGAGAGTTGGTCGTCTCCAAGTCTAATTAAATCTAAGCGTCATGCGAAGTGATCGGAAAACAAGGATACGAACTCTGATCCCTTCCGCACGGCATCAGCGCCAATCCTTCCCTTTCCGATAAAGGTCTCTGCTGGTTTATGGTAGACACTCGCCAGCGTACCAATTTCACCTAGAAGTTCCTCTAGCAAACCCGGCGCCACCGTAGTCCGAGGAATAGAAATAGGGGGTCGGTGAGCCAATACGACAGCCTGACATTAGGCCATGGAGTGGATCACAGGGAAGATATGTTATCATACTTACCTTGGCGGCAGCAGGGTCCATTGATAACAAACGCCAGTAGATATATGCGCGATCACGCACATCAGGAGAGTCACAATCCCTCGTCGCAGTGTTCAGAATCTTCTGCACTATTGCTTGCGATGAATCAGGCTTGATCAAGAATAGCTTGACGACGGCTGTCAGTGTTTGCAGTTGTACCTGCGAATTTTTTGGTCAGAAACAACAAGGAGCTGCGAAGTTGAATAGCCACTGGATACGCCTCCTCCGTGAAGGTGTCGACGAATATACTAAGCAGTTCTCCTGCATTGTCAATCGAGTTGGCATACTCTCCAATGATCCAGATAAGGGAAGCTTTTGCCTCCGGTTCATCCAGCTCATCCAAGTTTGAGCATAAAATGGGGATGACACCTTCATACGTTTTGGGGTACTTGCGGAAGATATCCTAGGGACGGTGATAGTCAGGTTGGTGTGAGGCACAAAGTTACAGGTAATTTCACCTTCATCACTACTACTGCTTCTTGTACGACATAACTGACCCGAGTTCCGATTAGGTCTAATAGTACATTTACACATCTTTCTGCAGCAGCGTCGATTTTGACGGCAGCTTGACCAATGGCCTTGATACTCTTCCTTACGAAATCCACGTCGACTTCTGATGCATACCTGTTCGCGAATCAGTCAAGCAACAATTAAACGAAGCAACGGTTTTCTCACTCTTTCAATTCACTCAGTAATGCATCAGCATTGTCCTCCGACGCCAGACGGACCATGATATCCAGTTTTTCTATCTTCACATACAAAGGATCGTTGTATTTGCAGAAAAATACTCTCATCTCGTTTGAAAGGATGTCGGGTCGCTTTTGAAGGAGAAGGTTGATATTTCGGAGAGCGACCCACTGTACTTCAGGGGGAGAAGACAACAGAGTGACTAACGGAGGGGCCATCTTCCGAACGAGTTGTTTGGTGAGATCCTCCCTCCGGACTTTTCGCAGATGGATCATGATAACCTTTAAAAATTTGAATAAAATTGAAGTTATCGACCAGGAAGCACGCGCACCTTGACTGCAGCAAGGACTACACTACCATTGACATGTTGGAATTGGGGTACCACACGCTCGCAAATGTGTTCACTCTCCTTATCATCGTGAGCGTGATAGCGGGCCAGCGCGTTTAAGATGGCCACACGCCCCCATTCGGAACATTCGTTGAGGGCGATAAGTAGTTTGTTCAGGATGGAGGTTGTAATATTGAAATAGCTTGGATCAGATTGCGAGGCGCCTTGTGACATGGAGGAGACGTGAATATCCGTCAAGGCAGCGACAGTATTTGCAACAACCTATTACGAACATATCATTACATAGGGTGAAGCTAGAAAATGGCAACCGTACCATAGGATTACTATCAGCGACCATTTCCAATAATTGATCCAAGAATCCGTTATCTAGAACCAATTCAGGCTTAAGGTCGTAGAGCTTTGCCACACAGATCGCAGCTGTTTTCCGCACATAAGGGTTTTCATCCCGAAGGCATTTCTGCAAGGGGTCACAGAGGTAGTCAATGATTTTCTCTGCGCGTAAACACCCCATGGTACGTATGGCGAGTGCTCGAACAAGTGGGTTTGGATCGTCCGTATCTTTTACGAAGGTGTTGACGGCAAGAATAACAAGTTCGGGTTGTGTTTTTGCATAATTCATAAGATATAGATATACAAGCTTCTTCTGCTCAAGATCTTCCGTTTGCATGTTCTTGAGAACGTCTGGGAAGAGTCCACTGACATCTGACGCCTTGGGTCAACGTATTCTGTAAAAAAAAGTTCGAACCTCCACATACCTTTCCCAACAGTCATAGAGGCGATGACCCGCTTGATAGCATCTTTCCTCTTTTCGCGATATTCGCTATTTAGATCGACACTGAGCTCGTAGTTTTCGCCCTTTCGAGGCGCTCGTATGCTCATAGCAGAGATCAAAGGATCAAGCAGACAATCTGATTTGTCTTTGTTGCCGTTCCTATACAAACTTGAACAGCATCCACTGACTTGTTTTTATCTTTGGATGATAGTACTCTGTTAGTCATTGCCATTTGCCTTGCTCTACTGAAAGAACGACATAAAATCGCTCATGTTATTCAATAATTTATGTCTGACTAGGCTGACAAGACTCGGAAGCGCCCCAAAGAATTCTGAGGTCTGTGGAGTCATTAGACCGTGGACAACAAATACTGCAACCAAGACTCTGAGTCACCTCATCCCCTCTCGTCTCTTTTCAACCATCAGTAAGAATATGGCTGCTTCCACTCCCAATGTTGGCGGTGCCAAATCGTCGTTTGGACAAACTATCCAATTTATCACTGAAATCAAGTTGCAAGAACTTGAGACTCAACGTCTCGCCTATAAGGAGCATGCTAAGGTTCTCGACACAGCTAAAGCTATTGGCGAGACAGGCGATGTTATAAAGAAGGTAGAGACTCTCGCCAAGGCAATAAAATCGTGGACCGGATCTGGCTCGGTCACAGAAGGAAAAGTTGTAGGCGCGAAGCTCCAGTTGGATGACCTCGAGTTCTGGTTGCAACAAGCCAAAAAAGATCCCAGTTTCAGCGGCGAAATCGCACAAGGGTGGTCAGAAACTCTCGAGCAGCACATTCGCCATACTGCTATGAGATTTGATGCTGCTCGGCTCTTCGGGATGCTCTTCAATGAGTGGTTAGCTAGCGGCGATTCTAGCGCTGTAGCATATCAAGGTCCATCAGAGGATCGAGACCTTGACAGTGGGTCGAACTCTGGCGCGGCGGACGAGTCGAACTTCGTTCAAGTTGGGAGGAAAGAAATGTACGAACAAAAAGAAAAGCTGGTTTCCATAGTATTCGATGACCATCCCATCGATACCGAGAAGCTTAAAGATTACTTGGAGAAATTGTTTGAATCAGAGGAGGCAGAGAAGGCCTTGGAAAAGTTGCGGAAGGAAATCAAGGACTTCGGTTACTGGCTGAGACGCCGAGCAATTAGCGTTGGTGACATTCGCAATGCGATTGCGGGTCTTCTTGCCTCTGGCCTTATGGACGAGGAGAAAAGGACTACGTTGAAGGCGTTTCAGGAAAACCCTACCGTCCTGAACGAGGTCGCGAGTGTGCTGAACATGCGCATGGCTAACATCAAATCATGGTCGTGGCCTAAGGAAGGTATCCTTGTCGAATTCCGACGCCATCTAAATGGAAAGTACAGGTATGTCTTATCATCGTGAGAAGCAGCTACCGAAAATCTTATTTATTGCTCTAGGGCATTCACAGATCCTGAGATCGTAGATGCGCTCCTTCTCCATCACATAGGGGTCGCCTGGCAGGTCAAATTTAAGGCTGCCCTGCGACGTATTTTTGACAGCAAAGCTTGGGTACGACCAGCGCGCTCGTCAGGCAAGGACACAGACCGCTGGGCGGAACAATTGCGAGGTGATCAAGGTGTAAAATCAATCAATACGCAGCGCAACAATACCCGCCGTGCTAAATTTTTCATGACTCAGCTACACGAACACGCTGGTAATCCTGCTGTATATGATGACCTAGTCGACGCACCCGAAATTCAGAAGAGCGAAAGTTCACCAGCAGTAATTAAACGCGAATTGCTGCACATCATGACTACAGAATGCTATCTCAATCAAGCGGTCCACGGTTCTCATGCGACTGTTCGCTCGGATTTGGAGTGGTTTGGGCCTTCGCTGCCGCATACATCCATCCTTACCGTCTTTGAGTTCATGGGCATGTCCAATACATGGTTAGAATTTTTCAAGGCCTTCCTCGCTGCCCCTATTCGCTTTCCTGGGGAGACCGAAGCGCGTGTTCGAAAGCGCGGAACGCCAATCAGCTATTCACTCAGCGTGATCTGTGGAGAAGCCATCATGTTTATCATGGACTTCGCGGTTAATCAGCGTGCCGGTGGTCTCTATCTCTACCGGATGCATGACGACTTATGGATTTGGGATGCGAACCCAAAGAGAGTTGCTGATGGATGGGACGAAATCAACAAATGTGCGACCCTTATCGGGTTGAAAATTAACAAGCAAAAGACAGGATCTGCGTATGTCGGTTCTACAAACGACGCCGTTTCTCGCTTGCCGGCAGGCGACATACGTTGGGGTTTCCTTAGGTTTGACACCGAGAACGCTCGTTTCGTTATAGATCAGAAGGACGTCGATCTGCATATCAAGGAGATGAGCCGCCAACTTGTTAACACGAAATCCGTCTTTGGATGGGTGAATGCTTACAACAAGTACATGGATTTCTTCGTGAGGAACTTTGGCGGTCTTCCTTCTAACTGCGTTGTAAAGGAGCACATCATCAACATAATCGACACTCTTGCTCACATTCAGCGTGAGTTGTTTCCAGAGTTGGCTGAGGGTGGGGCAGTCGGATATCTCAGGAAGAGGATCGAGGACAGTTTCGACACGAGGGATCTCCCGGAGGGATATTTCTACTTCCCTATATCTAGGGGAGGGCTCGAGCTTAGGAATACTAGCTTAGAGTTTTTCGCATTGGAGAGGCGGGACAAACCTTTGGCAATGCCAGACGACGATAAGACCGAAACGAAGGACGATGCTCAATCTGACGATTCGGGATCGGTATCTTCGAAGTCTGAGACAGACTATTCTGACGATGAGGAGAGCGAGCCTGACAATGTAGCTGATGGAGACGAAATTTTCCATGAAGATAAAGCTGTTGGCGACCAAAAGTTCAAGAAGCGTATAGAGAACGATCGTAGGGTTTATGCATCGATGAAAGAAGCCTGGGATCTCGACACCGATAAACGGCGCGTAAGGAAGGGATACTTGTACCAGGATGTAAAATTCATGTCTTTCGACGAGTACATTTCGCTTCGCGAGTCATGGCTTGCTGACTGGGGACAGTCGTATGGTGACATGCTCAAGTCGCCTCGCTTGCATGAGGTCACATTAATGCCAGAGATGCGCGAGCTGACGAAGTACTGGCCCGGTGGGCAGGATGGTTATATATTGGATTGGTATGGGAAGTGGGTTGTAAACATGTATGGAGAAAATGTGGTAAAGAAATTCGGCAGTCTTGAAGTTGTGGATCCAAACTTGATTCCGATTGGGATGGTCAGGTTATTCAAATCATCGAGGATGAAATTGGATCAATGATCAATTCACGAAATGTTTATCTTTTCATATATAAAAATTAGGACTACGGCCCTTGATAATAATTTTACGACTTTGAACAGAAATCACGTAAGAGATGAGGCGTGTGAATCGAACTTTTCAGCGACAAAAAAAGGAATCATTTCATTTGTATATAAAGGATCAACCCTTCACCGCGTTTTGCCAAGTGCCACCATGTCCCGTGCATTCTGCATCCCAGGAGTCATTTTCCTTGTCTGTGCGCTTGTTCTTAATTTTTTAGTGTCAATATCGTTGCCGTACCTTCCAGCACTTGACATAACCCGGGTTCATTTTCCGACATCAGTTTCGCAGTCAGGAACAACGGGGGTTCAGGAGCTTCGGGTATGCTGTTGCTTTAATTATGGCCTATTCGATTACTTATTCCGCTTCATAGCTAGGTATTTGGTGAGATTATGAGCTATATATTTAGGCGATGTACAAAATGTTGACTGTTGATGCAACCCCAGGGCACCTTGTTCTTACAACAGTGCGGGCGATCGTACTTGCTCGAAAACCGGTTCGTGTGAACCCAAATTTTCAGAACGATGACTTATCACCTTCCTTCGGACAAATTAGGTTATGGCTACAGTTTTAGCATTAGCAGTTCGGGCAGCAGTCAAACCGCCACCATCCACTCGTCATGGACTTCGGGTTTGGCTGTTCACCCAGTTGGTGAGGACTCCTCTGATGAAGTTTCCTTCTAATTATAAACGTGCTCCACAGCCACAATCGTTACGTTGATTGCTCTCCTCTTCAGCCTCTCCACACACCTTACAATGACGCTCATTGCGTCACTGCTATCATTCCTGGCTGCGACGCTAACTCTGATAGCATTCGCCATCGACATTGCTCTCTATGGTCTTGTCAAATCTGAAATGAACGACTTTGGTGTGGGCGCAAGGACTAAAACAGCTCCAGGTACACAATAATAACTTTTTTCGACATTGCATTTTCTCATGTTTATTTTGCTTTGATGCATCACTTCACAACGTTCCCGGATGTTTGTGTCGCCCATTTTCCTCATGCTCACGTCTACCTTTACATTGGTCATCTTAATCAGCCTTCTGGATGACTTTCGTGGCTCTTCTTATGCTCCTTTTTGCAGGGTGCACTGTCTGTTTCGGACGGCGTAAGGCTCGAGGTACTGGAAGAACCACGACGACAACAAAACGGGGCTTCTTTTCGCGGTTCCGTCGTTCCTGAAGTCGCGTACTTTTGGCTATTTCCTTTTCTTCGTCGAGAATAAAGCAAATGACTTACATTTTATTAACCCCTCAACTTCTTCAGAAATCTTGCCCCTCTTTTGGACAGTAGCTTTGCTTTCAATTTGTGTTTCTCGTACTAGATACCCTTATTGGTTTTTTCTCTATTCTTGTAGTGCTGCTTGCTTCGCTATTCACCGTGATCTGAAATTTCTGGCAGTTGTGGAGTCCACTTAACTCCAGTCCCCCTTTTCGAAGAATACTACTTGTAAGTCGGAAGTGATGGCCTTGTTAATCCAGTAATTCTAATTATGCATTTCACCAAACGTTTGGTGCTGGAAGCAGTAGAACTTCCGAGTCGTTCTTGGCACAAGCGATAAGAAGTGAAGTTCACATAAACGTTACCGAGAGATTATTTGATCGAGCAAAGGTTTTACATGATTAAAAAATACCCCTGCCAAATTGAAAAGCGAAATGGAGTGTTGCTGGACTACACCTCGAAAACTGTTAGAATATTGTACAGATCGCGATCGCCACACGCCCAACTGGGGCTTTCAGCAATGCGGGCCGCGAGAGTTTTGATCGCATTTATTTTTATATAGCTTCCGTTAAGCGCCCTTACTCAAGGCATGTTACGAAGTGCTGCATACGACGACGAGCGCCTGTCAACCAGCAATAAACGTCACTGATTACTGCATAGAGGGACAACAAGCGCCCAAATTTTCCATTTACAACTAAATCCCTGAATCATGACATATCGGGTCAGATGCCACACTGAACCCTCGAACCCTACTCAAAGATCCAAACCCAACTATGCCAACCAACCGACAGCACAATGACATCCCGTCTTCGGTACTGCCTTACTTCCCTTTTATATTTTTGCCGACAGTCACTCCCATTTCGCCTCGACCTCGTTGGTGTCCTAGTCCGAGAACGGTGATCGCATACCGTTTTTCAGAACTCAAGGATCCGCCTCTAGTAGGCCTGGGTTCCCAGTGGCCATATACTCCCTTATATACAGTAAGAAAATCTGTTTTTATATTAAGTTGAAATCAGTGAAATTTCTTTATTCTGTTGGACACGGAGTGCCAGAAAAGGTTGTTGTCACATATGTTAGACGTGTTTACTCGGGCTAAACCAGGAATTAAGGTGTACTCTCCGGGTATGATTAAAAAGCCGATGAGATGGTGAAAATACGCCTGGATTTCCTTGTGCAGCTACTTGGAATCGTGGGTAATTTTTCGGCCATGGGTGTTGGCGTTTATACGTCTATAACTTGGAACCGTTCCTCGGTGCGATGACACATTATGGTGATACCAGGCAGTCTGAACTCTTGATGTTTTCAGCGGTGGTGGTCTCATCATACCTGGCAGGCAAGATCGCTTCACTGGTTCAATAACTTAAGATAACCTTCGGAAAAATCGGCTTATGTATTAGTGCCAATATATTGAACATCAGGGTATTCAGGAAGAAGAAAAATAAGTGGGATCCGATCGGGCTCGGGAAGCAGGTAGACGGCGGCCTTCAGACTGAAGGACAATTTAAACCGATTAGACACTTGTTAGTAGAGATAAAGACAGTTTGCTTACCCATTTCTCGCGGTGGGATAAAAAACGTGAGGATATTAGCATAAAGGCTGTGCTTTGCTTTTGCACGTAGACCAGGATCTTCTCGCCAGATAAACATACTACGCCCGACTTCCTTTGATATCGACAGTACCGTACTATATGCCCAACTTGAGGGCTCGCATGGCCGGTATCGTCAAAAAAGTCACTAGATGGTGGGGCAATACACCGGTAGAAGAGCATCTCACTGTCACTCAAAGTCACACTGACCTGACGCCCCTTCTCCGCAAGATTGTAGCCACGATAACAGGCCTCAGGCATTATTTGCGTATACCTGTAGTAGAATTTCCAGTTCTTCGTCAGGCAGAGAACCGTCTGTGGCAGAGGATGAATGAGTTGGAAGAAGCTTCTGGTGGGTCAACTGAAGTTTTGTGACGACGCTTGACTGATCTCTCCTTCCGCTGACAGGGTCTATTTTAGACCTATTTTTCCTACCAAGGGGCGGTGAGGGCGATATTGAGAACGGGGATGAAGAGCAAGACACTCTGGCGAGCCTCGGAATATTGCTATACGAATATTTGTTGCCGGCGATGAAGATTGTGGCGATTGTGGTAGTTGTAGTGTTTCTCTTCAAGATCTTTTGGGGCTGAACACATTCTGGACCGGGAGCTAGACATCAGTAATCGTACGGAGCTTTTTTTAAAATCACCAATTGTATCTTACCTTTATCTTTTCCTTCGCAAATCTTCTGTTTGTAAAGATGTCATTTCCTCCATTTTCATTAAAGTAGAGATATAGAATCAATCCAAATCTCTAGTTCATTCGCTCGGTATCATCAAGTGAAAGCTCACAACAAAGAGAACTCGAACCGCAAGGGGATTGTCAGTCAAAGACAGGAACGACATATGTGGGAAATGCGTCTATAACCACTCACAATACATCTATCATAGATACACAACGCTGAACTCACCGAAAGTCCGTATGGAGAGGTCGAAACACAGCAGATAGCTAGAGGTGCCATAAAATATTGTGCGCCATCTGATTAATAGATTGTGTCCTGCAAATACTGATTCTGGATGTACATTTAGTGATACTTGATCCATGTTTCCAAAAAGGAATTTCGTCACCAAGATACTGCATTGCAGTTTCCAGAGTATAACTCTAGACGGCGATCAGGATTTGAGAGACCCAGTCGGCATTAGATGGAAAGATTGAATGACATAAAGGACGCCCCAGTAAGCTCCAGGCATGAAGAAGTTCGTATATCCACCTATTTTTTTCTTGTTGTACCATGCACAGAATAACTGGAAGCTTTGATAGAGAACCGAGCAGGACTGGGAGCGAGATATCAAACAAGGAGCCCGTTATATTGGTGCATTATCCACAATGAGGTCAACTGCACCTCAAATGGGCATGCACCGTGGATCTGCTCTCGGAAAACTTGTGCCCACTGTGTGGGACATCGAACAAGACAGATTCTGACAGAGCCAGCGAGAAAATGCACATAGCAGCACTGAAAACGTTACTCCAAATTATTGCAGAAAGAAGGCGAGCACTTGTCGTTCAACGGTGGGTGCACAGGTTGGTGGCATGCAAGACTCGGAGAATTCGTGATTGCTAATGAGTGTAGAACGTTCATTGAACCATAACATAGTGAATGACGCGTTGGCAGACGTACCCAAGAATTAAATGCAGTAAGACTGAGAAAACCATTAAATATTCCCCGATTTCATATTAATTTCCGCGTTTTCGTCCCACAGTCATAATTATCTTGTTGTCTGCCAAATGGTCAAAGGAATATGAGCAAGAAAGGAAGTCTAATGATTCGAACCATAGCCGAAGCGCCGCCACTGTCCACGTAATCTTTGACTCGTCTGCTCACAAAGCTTGACTCGACAGGGATCCACTTGTGGTCAAGTCGGTTTGGTATAAAACTTTGATCAGTGCTATCTGAAAGATTTCATAATACTCTAGCCGACTGGTGGTACATGTTGACCACCGTAACTATCAGGTATAATACTTGAGGGCTGATCCGTAATTGCAGGAGCTCTTTCCGATATATTGGCTGCAATCAATATTCATTCAACCAAGTTGACAGTATGCTTGGTTCGATGGTGTTGAATGTCATCCGTCAAAATTCAAATTCTGTTCGAGGTTGAGACTCCACTCCGAAGCGAAGGACACGACGCGGTTAGTACCAATTACCAGTGCTACCAAACTCGTCGGCTGCTTTTAACGATGGCTGCCAGGACGTTACAAGTTAGATGATTCGGACAGCACATTAATATTTCGTTAAACGTTTTGGATCGGGTCGTTTCGGCGCCATGTTCTCATCCGACATGCTCCATACATGAGGTTGACCAAGCTGTGTATATATTTACCTCAGCTCCGTAAAACCAGCCCGTAAGTTGTTAACTGCTGCATGCAAAGCTCTGAAAATAGCCGATACTTAATCTGTTGCAGGGGTCTTTAAAGCTTGATGAAAAATTCTGATTGTCAGTAGTATGCACTTCGTGGAATCCCGCCTCATCTCGTTGCTAGCAGGGCCAGATCACTATAATCTTCCGTCTTTTTGGCTTTTGGTCAATTGGTACAGTACAGGTATGACGTGTAACTATCAATAAACGGCTGCGAATCATAAGTTTGAACAGTTGACCTTCTGCAACTGAGCACTAAGAGGAGAAACATTCGAGACCCTCACTGTTCGGTCCCGCATTCGATCAGCCGGAGATATGTAAACCAGCGGAGCTTTTTTGCAGATTTGTTTGTGTGCGGAAGGGTTGAAACTGACCTGATGGCAAACGTTCAGGAGAGTGCGGGTGATCTCTCGTCGTACTTTTGGGACGAAAGTACATATGCAGTTTCTGAGACACAAGACACAACGAGTCTGCTATGTAATGCCTTACTCAAGAGTCATGGAGGATGGAAGAAAGTTAGCTTGGTCTGAACGTCCGCGAGAACTCGTCAATCTCACAAGGACGGACGTTGAGCGTAAGTATAAAAACCAAAATTTTAACGATAGTTCACATTCCCGGATTGGATTAAAGAGAGTCCTTGCTGATAACTCACGGAAAAGGCCTTGCAGCACAATGCAACTGGCAACAGCCAGGCTGCAGGGAAACAGCAGATCATGATGCATATATATACAGATTTTCTGGATCAGTACATGCCACGTGGAAATTAGAATATGATCCGATCCCGGGTTCGGCGACGGAATTTCCCTAATTATCATGATTATATGTGATATTGCTTCGGGAAAAGCCCGACTTCCCCGCCATGCATGCGATCCACACAAGCAAATTTGCAATAAGCAAGGGACGTATTCGCATCATATGTTCCTAATCTTGATACAGTTGGGTTTGGAAACGACTTCCCAAGCCTCCTGGGCTCCTGATATAAAAGGCTCTGCCACTTGTCCAGTCTTGATCATTCCGTTATTCGCTTCCTCCGTATTTGACATCTTTCCTCCTATAATCAGGAACGTTACACGTTTCCGTTGCTTGTTCTACAGCTACTGCAGCACTTTACTATGTGCAAACACGAAATGTTCGTTCTCGTTTTTCACCTTTCCGACATCGAGTGGCTGATTTTTGTTCAGTATTGGCGATTTCTATAGGGGTTGTGGTGTACGTCTCCCAGCAACTCGGTTGTGTTGGGTCTATTGAACGCTAACGGTGGCTTCTCGCAGCACTTCCATGGACGCTATTACACTGGTGAAACTATAGACTGCCTCTCACCAAATTGCAAGACGAGCAAGAAACACAAGCATAAGAGTGCGAGCAATTGCGGGTGTCCCGAGGTAAGCTGTCGCTTGATTCTTAGTTTGGGATCTCATTCTCAATCTCAACAGTACATTGTCGACGACAGGCGTATCCAAAACATGTTCCAGATACCTTTCCCCGAATGCCAACGAGTGTCGCGATAGCCAACTTCTCGGGATTTCTTTCTTGTCTTCAGCCATTGCGTTCCTATAAATGTGTGGCATCCAACGTTATTTATCACTATCACTTGCTTCTTTACTATTGTCCTATAACCGGCTATAAATTACTTTAATGTCTTAGTTGGCTAATTGTTTAGAAATTTAATTATCATCACCCTACTTCTTTCGGGGTTTTTGCTGCACACAGATTCCAGGGTGTTTGAGCGTCAAGCGGCGGCCTGCACAGCTGCACCCCCAAATTTTGGCAAAACATCTGAAAATGATCGATAGCATGCATAGGCGCTTCGTTTGCAATTGTTTCAGCGGGAAACTTTAACCCACGATCCTGATCTAATCTAAGTTAGTGGCCATCATCATGATTATTCTGCTGTGACCATCAATATACGACACAAGTATTATATTGTAAGGCGCATCTCATTTCTCATATTCACATATTGTTTCAAATTTTTGTGCTATGCTGATCATTGTCAGGTTGCCAGCGTTTTTTCTCTTCATCATTCGCAAATCTTTACCAATTGAATGCCTTCATGTAAGCAAACATTGTCGGTGCTCAATACATATCTCCAATATCTTTGATTCGCAGTCGCGGAATTGAAAGCGAAGGCGTCTGGGATTACTTCCGCTGGCGTGGAGAAGGTACAGAATGCCCGAGATCGGAACACAAGGTATGAATTATCTCGTTGTCATACCGCCTGCTGGTACTCACTGTGTACTAGCGTTCCGATGGCAAAGACAAATTGGGATCCATATAGTGGAGAGCGTCCACCACCCCCACCACCCCCGCGATCTCTAGTGAGCCAAAATACCAAGCCACTGAAAGCTCTGCTTCCACCGCCCAGCCGGACTTCCGTCTCTAGCACAACATCTCTCAGTCGCACTAATTCTGTGTCCCCTGCCCCTCCTCTTCCTTCTCGAACACCATCTTCGTCTGCACCTCCGCCTGCGAGAAATCACTCTGTTTCTCCTCCGATCGCCCCTCCGCGCGCACCTCTTCAGACAAAACAAAGTTATGGCAAAACGTTGCCACCCGTTGGTCCTCCGCCCCCTATCCAACATTCTACCCGTCCGGATTTGCGAACCCACCAAGTAGCTCCGGTAATTTCAGTAGAACCGGAAATTGATTGGGCGAACCTTTCACCAGAGGACAAGGATGTGTTTTTCAGTTGGCTTGATGAATATTTTGCCAATTTCAATGCAAAGTTGTCGGCGAAGACTGACACAAATGCTCGAGCCAATACTACTGGATTTGCCTCACCATCAACACCTTTCCTTGCCCAAGCTGTGAGTAACACTTTATATTCAGAATTCTTTGCTCAACTTATTTTATGCAGAAAAATTTGGCTTCGTGGACCCGCACTCAAGTCAGCAGTGCGTGAATCATTATCAATATAGCTATTCATAAGTTAAACTTAATTTTTATGTCTTTAAGCGACTCTCCAGGGACAAGGAGCAACTAAGGCTTTTGCTCCTCTTTCTCATCCCCCCTCCACGGAACATGGGTCTGCGGCTCTCGATCTTGCCCAGTACTTTGCACCTACAACTGTATGGGTCGATTCATGGTATAATTCGACCAACTCTCCTGCTATACCTCCGCCGATTGTCGATGATCGCAACCATATGTATTTCACATCTAGCGTGACGATGGGATCCAAGAAGACGATAAATGTAGGCGCGCTTTTCTCCGACCTGAGCGTCTTCTGGGGGACTGTTGATTTCATAACGACACGTCCTGCTGATCCAAAGACCACGAAACGGGCTGCAGTATATTTACCTCCTCCAGATGCCCTGGACCAAGAGCGACTGGTCGAGGCTCATGAAACGTACGGTGAAACGATTGCCCTATATGCAGAATCTTTTTTGGGCTCCGGACAAGTCTGCGCTCGTGGAGAATGTTGGGATCTTGCGAATGAAGCTCTCAAATATTTTCAAGACTATGATTACGTCCCGAAACCCGTTCCTAGTATTGGCCGCACTCATGGGCATTTGATTTACGAAGCACGTGCAAAGGACGGCGGGAGAATGAAGGAAGGCCGCTGGCGAGGTGGAGATAATCGTATCCGACGTGGTGATATCGTTGAGTGGAGAAGAGTAAGAATTGCCTTGCCGGGTGGTTTTTCTATGCTTGGAAACCCGGATCACACTGCCATCATTGTAGCCGATGCTGAATTGGAGGTTTTACCAAAGGATGGAGAAGCTTTGAGCCCTATGGAGGTTGGGATCATCACTGTAATCGAGCAGAGTCAAGGTAAGTTACCAGAGAAGAGGGAATACGATTTGAGATGTTTAGAAGATGGAGAAGTGTGGGTCTATCGGCCTATCAGCATGGAGGTCTATTTGGGTTTGAGAGATCTTTCTGCCGTGGCCCCAGAAGGTCACGAACGTTTGAAAAGGTCGTAATATAGAGGTGAATGTAGAGAACCGCGTCAATGTTCCGTAGTAAGTAGTCGCTATCACGTGCAGGATCATGAGCTATACATTGCTTCATTGCTTCATTGCTTCATTGCTTTCATGAAATTCTCCAACTTTAGTCAAGACCACCAACTTATTGACTTAGAATGCCTCGAGCAACTAGCGAAAAGTTTTCACGAGTTCATCAGCCTGCTACGAAAAAGAATACTTCTGGATCTGTAACTAATCCGATTTTCAATACCGCACGATTCGGTCAACATATTCTGAAGAATCCTCAAACATGTCAAAGGTAATGGACATTGTATCTCATTACATTTGTTATAAAGGTTGAAACCTTTAATTTAGAATAGTAGATGCTGTTTGTGTTCGTATTTGCTTTTCATTTTCCGTCTTTCATATCGGACATAGGCGAACTTGAAACCAACGGATAAAGTTTTTGAAGTCGGTCCAGGTACAGGAAACCTGACCGTCAAAATACTAGAGAAATCGAAACATGTTACGGCAATTGAGATGGATCCACGAATGGCAGCAGAAGTAATCAAACGCGTGCAGGGAACGTGAGTCTAAAATAATGGTTTCATCGTCGTACATCCATTCATTCATCCTGACATGTGCTCACAAGGCCCGAGCAGAAAAGGCTACAAGTTATCATTGGCGATTTTGTCAAAGCAGATATACCCTACTTCGATGTCTGTATATCGAACACACCTTATCAAATATCTTCGGCCCTGGTTTTTCGGTTGCTTTCACACCGTCCTCTCTTCCGGGTCGCTATCCTCATGTTCCAGCGTGAATTTGCCATGAAGCTAGTTGCACGACCAAGTACTGCACTGTGGTCTAGACTTGCTGCTAATGTACAAGTACGAATCAAATCCCTAGGTGCCTGTCCTTTTTGCTGACGTCTCTTGCTGTGTCAGCTTTACGCTAAAGTCGACAACGTGATGAACGTATCCAGGAATGACTTTCGACCACCGCCCCAAGTGGAATCCTCAGTTGTTCGCCTTGTTCCGATCGACCCACCCCCGCCGGTCAGGTTTGAAGAATTTGACGGCATGAATCGAATCATTTTCTCTCGACCTAATAAAACTGTGCGAGCCAATTTCCGGGCGAAAGGAGTGATGAAGATGCTCGAGGATAATAGATCGACTTGGTTGTCCCTGCAAGAGCAGGCAGGTTTTTTTTTTCGTTATCGTGATACCAAGATCTGAGCTTATTTATTTCATAGCACCTTCATGACGATCGGTCAATTAACAAAATTGTCGACGATGTGTTGACAAAAGTAGGCTTTAAAGACAGCCGAGGGGCGAAAATGGATATTGATGATTTGCTCAAGTTCGTTATTAGACTTTTTTTTAAACATTTTTATTCACATCGATCTAATTTTTGCATTTGTCTAGACTGCTGGCAGGTTTCCATGAGGTTGGCATACATTTCTCATAGGCGTGGCATGTCAATTGTCTTTCCTGGGATGATTGTCATAATTAAATCCGCCAAGTCCGTCTCCGTTGCCATCTTTGCGATGTGTTTAACTGATAAGCTTCATTTTTTTGCCTTTCCTGAAGGTTGAACGGTGTCGTCCACTCGATCATTGTCTGTTTAAGGTTTTGCTTCGAGCTTTATATATCGGAGGTGTTTTTTTTTACGTCACAGCGTTTCGAGCGAAACAGCCCGTCTTCAAGGACTTCCGACCTTTCCCCCTGAAACTGGTATCGATGCAATCGATTCTTCATTGTAGCCGATCCTCCAATTTGCTCGCGGTCAGGTCATTGGATTCGTATGGTTGCATGTCAATCACCGTTATGTGTATGCCGTAATGACAGTCTGGTCAGTTGAATGACCTATTGGTTGTGGCTGGTCAATGTGGGAGGATTTTATAAAACGGTTTTGTTGATAATCATGCATCAACCGCGTCGCTCGGATATCATGCAACCCTAGTGGATGGACACTACATTCACTTCAAATAGAATTCTGAATTCCAAATATAGTCACTAATACCATAATTGAATATTCTGCTATCAGTCCAGAGTCTGAAGCCGGACAGTTGATGCAAAGGATCATCAGCAAGCTATAGTGGCCCGGTCCGGGAATCTTTTTTACTAAATGCTACTTCGTTCGACCAATCTGATATAACATTACATGTTTGGGTGGGATGGATTCCTAAATCAACTCTAGCTGTGGTTTGGGACAGTCGCCGGGTATATGAAATGCCCATTATTCGGGTTGTTATACGGAAGTGTGTTCTACGAGGAGAAAACAACTGTTTTAGGTATCGTAATCTCGGGCGCCGTGATTCGGGGCATTGATTCCAAAAGAAGTGCAGAAATTCGATGGAAGACGAGCAGTTGTGAGAGGGCCGATATGCAATCGGATTTAACGTCAGACATAAGATCATTTTGAATCCTAGTAGACAAAACATTCAGAAAGCCAGCTCTTGATATCCTATTGTTTGCCGTTTCGTACGAACAGTTGCTAAGGAGCGTTAGACAAACAAAAAAGAGAGGTCGGGTTGACGGAGGTTCGTTTCGAACTATTGGGGTCCACTTCTGACGACAATTGAATGAATTTACACTTCGGTTTGCCCCTGATCTGACAACTTTCTCACGATCCCCAGTCTTTTCTCTGTTGAAGCGTTCCTTCTCCTTCGACAAATTGACACCAAACATTAGAGGATTCGTCGTCGTCGTCGTCGTCCACAACAAGGTCAGTTTCCCCGTTTTTGTCTTCAAATGTTTGTGACAAATACTGGGATGTAGTTTTCTCGCAACAACCCTTTCAACGTTGATAATGGCGCCCTCAGACCATTTACACTCATCTGCAAGCCTCCAAATCCCAACAATGGAGAGTCAAGGATCGTCTAGGCACTACAATTCTTCGGTCTCTTCTCAGCAACAACCAACATCTGGGTCGTCTCAGCCACGTCCAACCTCAGTCGCAGCTCACACAGTTGTCAGTTCGCATTCGACCTCCAGACGCCAGCGCGCGTCTCACAATGTCGTGTCACCTTCATCTACCGCTCAACAACCAGAGCGGTCCCAGTCCCATGATAATTCATTGCCCCTCTACACAGATGCTTATTCTCACCCGGCTGCTGTGGCCTATGCCGCAGCCCATACTCGTCGAAGCATTCCAAGATTTGGTCCGTATCTACTGTTACAGACCCTTGGTGAAGGCGAATTTGGAAAGGTCAAACTCGGTCTCCATTGCCAATGGGGTGAAGAAGTGGCGGTCAAATTAATCCGAAGAGGGAATGTCGATAGCTCTGTTAGAATGTCGAAGATAGAACGTGAAATCGAGGTCCTAAAGGTGTTTCTAACCTGTTCCTATTGCGAATACCTTCTAATTTTTCTTCTTTTCTAGATGCTTAAACACCCCAACATCGTACGCCTGTATGATGTTATAGAGACGGACAAGTACATTGGAATTATCTTGGAGTATGCTTCCGGAGGAGAACTCTTTGATCATATTCTCGCCCATCGTTATCTTCGCGAACGAGACGCCGCTAAACTCTTCTGCCAACTTATCTCGGGAGTCTGGTATATCCATCAAAAGAAGATCGTCCATCGAGACCTAAAACTAGAAAATTTGCTTCTCGATCGCAACCGAAATGTAATCATCACCGATTTCGGCTTCGCCAATCGCTTTGAACATAAAGCGGACGACCTGATGCAAACATCTTGTGGAAGTCCGTGCTATGCAGCACCTGAGCTGGTTATCAGCGAGGGTTTGTACGTCGGTAGTGCCGTCGATATCTGGAGTTGTGGTGTCATTCTCTATGCCATGTTGGCGGGCTACCTTCCATTCGACGACGACCCTGCGAATCCAGACGGCGATAACATCAATCTGCTATATAAGTACATTGTTAGTACCCCTCTATCATTCCCTGAATACATTTCCATGGAGGCGCGCGACCTTCTCGGCACAATGCTCGTCCCAGACCCGACTCGTCGTACAACATTGGACAGTGTCATGCGGCATCCTTGGCTCAGCGCATATCACGGTTCCCGCACAGATGGAAGGCCGAGTGCGTTTGGAAAGACAGTTGAAGAGTTGGAGAAGTCCGCTATGGATCAACACAACTTGAAGCGTCAGGCTTACCAAAGACAAATGCGTGCTGTTGCTACGACCGCGACTGCTGCCATTTCACCTTCGAGGACGCAAAGCCATCGTGCAGAAGCCTCTGCACCAGCATCATCCTCTCGCAGTCGATCGACTCAACCGGAATATCTGTATGAGTCTTCTGTGGATCAGTCCACGAGTCTTCCTTCGACGGCCAACATCACTGCCACTCCAACCCACCATGGAACCAACAAAAAGACTTACGGGAGTCCTGCTGCTCTGGGCCTTGCCGAAGACGATCCGTTCGCTGGTCCTGGTGGGAGCAGAACCAACAATGCTGCAGCTAGCAACAGCGATCCTCGTGTTCCAAGTTCGGCCCTCTCGTCCACAGCTCAGTCTCAAGGCCACAGACCATCATCCTCCACCGGCGGAGGGTCATTCAGGCATACAATTCAGGTCGAGTACGACGATCCATCGAAGACCAGCAAGAGGGATGAAAAAAGGCGTGAAAGAAGCGGTAGTCAAAGTCAATCAATTGCACATCATCAACAGCAGCACAATGGTACAGCAATAGTCTCTGCTCCGGGTCCTGCCACACCTTCGAAAGAACGGAAACCTTCACAGAGCGGCATCAAGCCTCTGCCCCCTTCACCACCTACCACCGTCACTCAGTCGTCTCGTCGTGGACCTATTCAGCAGACACCTAAGATCACCAGCTCACCACCTGCCAAAGATGCTCGGCCTGCCGAACCCAACCATATTCACATTCCTGAAGTCAATCTCGTTTCTGCCACACCCAGACGTTCGGCTCCTCCCGAACAGCAAGACAAAGACAAAGATAGCGGTAGCCAAAACTCGGTATCATCAACCAAAGGAGGTCATAAACGTGGAAAGTTGAGCCTCGACAAGATTGGACTCGGCAAGATCTTCGGGTCTGGTTCTGCTGCACCGCCTGTGGCCACGTCAGTTAACGGCAGTGGAACGAATTCCAGTCGAAATGGTAGTATCATCACTCCTGTGCCTTCAGATGGACAGGTGAGCGCTTCTTCCGTTCTCTCAGGTGGAGACAAGGAGGAGCCCGAAAAAAAGTCGAGGAGGAATACATTGACTGTCATGGTTGAGCCGTTCAGTCGCTCTATCCGTGGCAAAAAGGCAAAGATGGCCAGTTCGCTGCTGTCCTCTCAGCCCAACACCGCGAGTTTGCCTGGTACAAATTCAACTACGCCAGCTGTTTCGGATGCATCGTTCTCACCTGCTCAGGACACCGCTGGCATGCAAGCTTCCACTAACAAGGCAAAGAAAGTGATGCAGTGGTTCAGGACCAAGTCAAAAGGTCACGATTCGGTTGGATTCCCGACTGAGGACGGAGTCACTCCAAAAGGGTCAAAATATCGTAAAGGTTTTTCCTCATCCAGCAGCACGCTTAGCCATGTCATGCCATCAACTGCCTTGGGACTTGCAGAATCAGCCATGTCGCCACAGGTGATCGTCACTTCGCCGAATTCAGCGCGGCATGCTCCGCCTACACATTTTCATGTAGGCCATCCTCAGCGATCGGCGAGCGCTTCGACAGAGACGTCTATCGCTACGCCCAGTTTTGTTACCCGCTTCCGAAACTCGATCACTGCGAGTACTGCGACCCCTCTTCGCTCAGAAAAGACTCGTCCTCATGATCAGCTCCGCATCCACCATGGTGCTGTTGACCGAGCAGCGATTACGACTCGGCCACCTCCCGAAGTCATGGCCCTTGTTAAGAAGGTGCTTGGAGGTATGGGGATTGAAGTTCAGTTGGAAAGTGAATACAAGTACCGTTGCATCCGTGCAAAGAAAAAGAAGGGAACGATGGCCCCCTCTGTCATCTCCCCAGCTACTCCTGGGGGTAATGTTAGCCCATCCACACGAAATGGTTCTGGTTTGGCTGCTGTATCTATGGTCGGTAGCGCGGCTTCGAATGGGGTGAATTCTGTTAGTCCCGTACCTTTAAGTCTTCTTTTCTGACCCTCATGTGTTGGTTTTAGGTTGATAAGCGTGGTCTCCCTCTTCCTTCCCCGTCTGCCTTTGCTGGTACTGGAGGAATGCTAAGGGGGTTACTGATGCGGAGACAATCATCTCAGTCGAATCACGCTCAACCCTCGTCTTCATCATTGGCCTTTGACGACGAGACGTCGGTCATCGTCAGTGAACCTCTCGCATCTACCGACATTGCATATGGCGACCCCACTCAGGACGCAGGCGACGAAGTCCGTTTCTCCGTTGAATTGACTAGGATAGATCGTTTGAACGATACCTACAGCCTGGACATCAGACGACTCAAAGGAAATTTGCGGAGTTATAAGTTTTTGTATGATACCCTTAGAGAGTGCGCGCTTTTCTTGTCGCCTGTGGTGTTGTTTTCTAACGTGAACTGGATTTGTGCAGACGCGCGGACCTCTCTGCAACTCCCGCTTAGACCGTCAACCTCAATGTTGTATTTTCAGGTGTTGTCGCTTTTCTTAATTTTCTCCCTTTGTTCTTCCACGCCGCTCCCGGTATATCCCTGATTTTTCATAATGCTGTCCGTTTGAAATTTTTTCAATACGCTTTCCTGACATACCCTAATGACCGTTTGGGTACCACTTGATTCTTATTCCTTAGTCTCTTGATTTTTTCCCCGCGTACTCCATTTCCAACCAGTCTAATCACCTAAAAAACCATGAAACAACCTTGCGACATTTCCTACCTAGTTATATCTGTGTTCTGTTCCTCTCACCGATGTTTTACTATCAGTTCGACTTTATCTTTTCTAATTCATTATCTCTTACTACTATTATTCATCAATTGCAATTCATCTAAATTGTTAGCCATCTAATGAGCCACATTCATTTCCGTGGGAGGAGGCCTACAAGTGGTGAACTTTTTGCAACGCATTTTTGTAACGGGCTCTTCGCTTTAACTTTTGGACTGGATTACTTTGCTCAATAGTTCACGCATCCCTCATTTTCTATTTGCCACGAGGTACTGTAGACGGGGAACATATTCCTGGGTTGACGGTGACCAGGAATACGGGACGAGCTCCTGCCTCGTGTCTTCATTTTCAACCTTCATTATGCAAAATCAGGGTATAAAGGCATCTGCCCGCGGTGTCACGAATATTCTTTCTCCGTGTTCCATTTGGACTTTCGAGTTAGGTCCTCGTGTTTCATCCCTCCTTCAGCCGGCAACCCCATTAACAAACTGACTCACCGAGGGGATATCATTCCCATTCATTATTATCTTTGGTTTGTGACACTGTGTGCAATCTCTTTGTGTGCGGACATTTACCGGTCATACTCTTTTTCAGGCAAAATGGCGACTATGAAGAAATCTACGCTTCAGTAACTGTATAAAAGGTTTTGGACCCTTGTTTCCACGTCCCCCCTATTGTCTTCCATCGCCGCCGCCCCCGCAACACTTTTTACGGTCTCGGTAAGATTAATCTTTCCACGATGGCAGGGCATAAATTGATCCATTCTTTCTAGTTCATTGTCATTTCTCCATTCGTATCCAAATGGCTTCAGCAACAGCAGTTCTTTCCAGTTCCGTCGCGAGCCTTGATGTCCATCGGGGAGCGATTGACCAGACGACAATCACCACTCAGCCGCCTCAAAGAGTTATGCAACGAATGCACACCCTCCTGCGCAGTATGGGCATTCGCGTCGAGGAGGAGAGTGCATTTCGGTATCGATGCATTAGAGCGAAGAAATTCGAGGACGCCCCATCCGTTAGTGCCATCTTTGCTGCTACCAAGTGAGCGACACCAGATGGCTGATCTTAACAACACTTTCAGAATCAGCTGCTGTATGGTTCCCCCACAGAAGATCCCGCCGATGAAGTACGCTTCACGATCGAATTGACAAGGCTAGTGGGTCTAAATGACACATATAGTCTCGATATTCGACGCTTGAAGGGGAACTTGAGGAGCTACAAGTTCATCTATGACACAATTCGGGAGTGAGTTATACATCTAATGTGTTTAACATGATTGTATTTACCATGTGTAGCCGCGCGGAACTGAATTAGTGACCAACGTTTGTTTCTATTTCCACTACCTTCCTCCTTCTTTTCAGAGTGCAGACTCCATTTTAGAAGACTCAATCATTGTAGTATGGCTATCTTGCTTTACGATTCATTACAGGGAATATATACGACTACGTCGGCGAAAATAAATAAAAAAATGTGGATAAATAGACATATTCTTGTCGGACGATCCTCTGCGCATCTATTGGATCTCGGGCTCTGGCCGCCCCAATTATCTCCTACCTTTTGATCATGCTTGAACTCCTTCCATCGTTCATAACATTCGGAATACTAGTCGATTCATCCACGGGCGTAGGCATAGCCGAGCTCAAGGGTGAGACGGTCGTCGTTGTGCTGATCGGTGGCAGGGCTGGGAATGCCGAAAGCTGCGACGAATCAGAGCTCGACGAACTATCGCTGCCAGTAGGGCTGGGGCTCCCTGCTGGTTGCCAGTCAATGCCCATAAGAGGACTGTCTGGAGTGACGGCCCCGCCCCTCAAATTATTGTAGTACCCGCTGAACGCCTTGAAAGGCATCTTTGCTTTCGAATCGAGTCGTAAGCGCGGAGGTGCAGCTCTGCGTTTTAGAGACGTGGACATGGTGTGCGACGTGCTGAGTCTCTGGTGTTGGGCGAAGTCCGTGGCAGACCTGTCGCTTGCAGGTTCATGGGGTATATTGGATTCGGCGGACAATTTCAACAGCAGAGGGTCGATCTGATGCTCGAAAGGCTCTTCTTTGACATCTTTCTCTTCTGGGTGTTGTTGCGGCTGTGTCATAAACAGGTAAGCAGACTGTTGTTGCTGAACATCCAAATTCGGAGGCGTAAACGAAAGGATGGTTGGATCGGTGAGATCTGCGTCCTGAAGAGGCTTGTATTCTTCCTGAGCGAAGTAGTCAGGACCCCAGAGAGGCAAGATACTAGGTACCCTCGGACGCTGTGCACGTACACCAAGATTGCCGTCCTGGGTAACCTCGAGATCCTTATCCTTCATAAACTCCGCGTAAGCATCAACATAGTCATCGTGTCGGTGTTGCCATCCATTTGGAAGACCCTTGTAAAGAGAAACCTCACGAGACATGGGAACACCATGAAAACCACGACGACTAGCACCAGTCATGTTGGCAAAAGAAGCCTTCAATCCGCGTGCGCGGAGGACTGCCTCACGGTAAGCAACCTCGATTGGATCGGCTTCTTCGACAGTTAGAGGCGCAGGTTTACCTCCTTGACGACCCATGCTTGGCCAAGGAATGCCAGGAGCAGCAACAGGACCTTCGAGACCGGTGCCATAGTTTGTGAAGTACTCAGTTAGCTGGGCCTCCTCCGCTCTTTGTTCGGCGATCTGATTCGCAAGAGTGGCCGAATCGATGTTGCCGCACTTCTTCATGATGCAAGTTGGGCATGCCTTGATGAAATTCGACACGAGATCCTTCGGAACCCAGGTATAGTGTTTCCTTATCAAAGCGCAGGTCTTATCGCGGCCACCATGTCCAGTACTCCGATGGCAATAACAAAGAAGATCGTAGAGCTGCTCTCGAACCGCGACAAGCAAGTTATCATGGAGAAGCACTTCCTGTGGACGACTGTTGATGTCACCGAAGACACCTAGTGTGCTCCGGTGCGTCTTGCTCAGAGTAAACATCTTCCGGGCCCAGAACCTGAACTGTGCAGTTTCACCCTGAGCATCAGGCTGATGAAGAACGTCCCAGATCCTATCGAACAAAGCCTGAGATATCAATGCTTTACCTTGCCTCCGAGGGGTCAGCGAGTGGATGTAAGTCGCCTCGACTTGTTTGTACTGCGCAAAGGTAGGAAAGCCCGGCCGTTCAGTTGGGACGTATATACCGTTGTCATTAGTGAAAAGATCAAGGGAAGAATTGTTGCCAGTAGCCATAACACCCGAAGCGCCCATATCAGCAATCCTCTCTTCAGGTCGCTTCGAATCCTGCATCAAATCCAATGCAGCAGGATATAGAGTAGAAGTAGCACCCCTTTTATAAGGCTTAAAGACACCAGAGGAATTCCGTTTTGAGAGAGTGGGTCGAGAGGGAGACATCAAAAGAGGAAGCTGCAGCAAATATAAAAGGACTGGTAGGCGTAAAAATTGTCAATAGACGTCAAGAAGAGACTAGACCGAGTGTGTGGATAGGAGAATGTTTTAGATGCACTGTAAATTGAACGTTATGGTAGTCGACGAACAAGAATTCGCGTTTGAGGCTGACCGTCCGCCAAAATCGCGAAATACCCCTAACATCACGTGGATACACCGTTACATATACTTTGTCACAATATCTTCACGATAAAGATAAGTCATTTGGGTCTCGACTCTGCTTATTATCTATATCATCTGCAATGCCTCTGGATTATAATAATAGCTCATTCTGCGAGAATCCACAAAAGTAAGGTACACAAGTACTACAACAAACTAAATTATACAACCACAGAAATAGGAAGACAACAAATATCTTCACGCAATATGATCCCTGCAAGACGAGGACGAGAACATGGGGTGTGATAACATGGCTTACTGTGCTGTTCCTTCAGCGCCCTTCTTCGCGGTTTTGATACTGCCAGTCAAGCTCTTGTGAATGAATGGTAGGACTCCTCCCCCAGCAATTGTGGCACGAACAAGAGTATCTAATTCTTCATCTCCACGGATGGCCAATTGCAGATGGCGAGGAGTGATACGCTTGACACGAAGATCCTTGGATGCATTTCCTGAACGATGTTTGATGTATCAGGCACGTCATCAAGCACAGCAGCATCAATTTCTTACCCGCAAGTTCCAATACCTCAGCTGTGAGATATTCCAAGATGGCGGAAGTGTATACCGCAGCTTTGGCTCCGATTCGGACGTTGTGTTGTGTTCTTTGCTTCAAGTAACGGTGAATACGGCCAACAGGAAACTGCAAATAATTAGCCAAACTAATCATGTAGATTCGCAAATAAAACAAACTTGAAGTCCTGCTTTCTGACTCCTCGTTTGGATTGTGCGTTGACCGCCACCAGCTTGCGTGCTTCCAGCAGTGGCAGCACCCTTAGACTTCCCACCACCTGCTTTTCCTGACGGGGCCATTGCTAAATACGTTCCAAAAAAGATTAGACGGGATAGATAAAAAAACAATCGGCAAACGTACATAGGGGACGTTTAAATAGATTTTTCGATGATTTGATCCACCTGAAGTAAAATCGAGTCAATAACTGGATGCTTTTTTGGCCTGAGACACACCAATGTATCGAAAATGCAACGTTGTGGTCGTGGTTCTAAAGAAAGACGTGTGAATACCTATTTGGTAATTCACACCATTTCTTCGTTATCAACAAAGGTCACATGTCCTCCAATTGCAATTGCGTTCCTTCACGAAATATTATAAACACAATCTGATAGTTATAACTCTATCAAGACGCGTAAATATCCTATCTTGTGCGCAGTAGGCCGCTTTGTACGATAACAGCCAGTGTTAGGCTAGGGGCCAAAGCGTTAGCCCCATGAATCCGAATGATGTCTTGCTGACATAATCGCCATACAAATTTTGGGTTGCAGGCGCTTATCAAGTTTGGAAGAGACTGCCATGTTCAAAAAACCGCTTAGCCACCTGAAAACCTCATCTCCCTTGCGGAGCTCAGATTGTAGAAAACTGAGGCAACGCATCGTAGCTGCGTTTGGATTGACGCCGGAGCAAGGCGATGTTTTGGTGCCAGATGGGACGTTGTCTGTTAAATTCAGCACTTACACCAATGAAACTGGGGTAAGCAGTTGTCAGTCAAGTATTTTGTGATACAGTGTGCACTTCCAGAATTTAGGTTGCATATTTGGATGCAGAGGGAAACCCTCTCTGGTTCACGATTGGAAAAAGTTCGGAAGATCTCATCCCTTCGATCTACACGTTATGGAAGAAGGAAGACCTCTTGCCCTTCCTTTCTACGCCATTGTCTGTCATACCTATTCTTCTGGGAGGTGCTGATCTGATGATTCCGGGAGGTTAGTGGACATTCCCTCATTTTTTTCAAACAAATACCTAATTGACACTCATACCCACCCCCAAGACAGTTATACATTGCCCCCCGTCTTTGGTTGAACATCAACTAGTAGCAATTTGTCGTCAGGGATTGAATGATGAAAGCGCAGTGGTGTCCCCTCCTCTTGCTGTTGGCCGTATGTCGGTGTCAAGCAATCATTTGCAAGGTTCTGAGAAGAAGGGGAAAGCAGTCCTTGTGATCCACACCTGGAAAGATCATCTCTGGGAAATGGGATCTAAGCAAGAAGTGCCTGAGGATACCAACTTGAATACATCAGTCGTTGGAGCAAACGATTTCGAAGCTTCATCACGTCCTGCAGATGAGACGCAAAGTCCTAAAGCACAACTGACTCTTCCTTCGACAAGCGAAACTGAGCCTAGTTCTGCGTCGGAAATGACAACATCTGTAATATTCACTCCTCAAGAGGTATCAGAAATCTTAAACAAATCGTTACTCCAAGCTATTACGGAAAGTATATCACCTCTCCCACCTCTCGCATTCCCAATGGCTGCTTCCATCTTCTATTCGAACCACATCCTCCCCAGTAGGCCTGCATATCCGACCCTTGTTGTTCGGCCTGATGGCCTATCTAGAGGTGCAACCGCAGACGAGCCTCCTCGCGTCGACACGGAGATCACCATCAAATCTTCCGGTCATAAATCCCTCACTGCCTTCTTGAAAGCGGCTGAGAAAAGTGGATGGCTCAATCTCAAATCTCCGCAGAAGCAGCAACCAGACGTTCTTGTTACATCTGTAAATTCTTCGCACCCAAGCGTTCTGTCGCACGAGTCATTCGTGACCATTAAAGCTTTGGAACTCAAGGCTGCGAAGAAAGCTGCGAGGGAGGCAAAGGAAAAGGAAGCACAGTCAGGAAATGGAGAGATACATGTCCAGCAGCTGTGGAAGCCACATCAAGAAACTGTTGGCTTTTTCGGGGACATGGGTGAGAGGTGAGCAAAGATCTTTCCGGGTTACGAATTTTCGTTCATTCTTTTTGGTTACGACAAAGTAAGACCGAATTATTCACCTCAACACAAATCAGTCAGCTTATCAATAAATATATCAAAACGCACAACCTGGTGAACCAAAACGACCAAGCGTATATCAACCTAGACGACCTTCTGCGTGCGTCTGTTTCGGTGAAAGTGAAGACGAATGCCAAAGCAGAAAGCGGCGATGCCGAAAGGCCTTTGCAATTTATGAGAAGAGATGAACTTGTGAAAAACGTTCTTGAGAGAATGCAAAGTTGGTATGAGATTCAGGTGGGGGGAAAGGAAGTTGTGATCAAGTGAGTCGCCCAGCTCGTGTTTAAATAGTTTTTTAATCAAGAATTTCATACTTAGGAAGGGTACACTGTCACCTGTCCATGTGGTTACAAAAGTCAGACAAGGTCGCAAGGCGTGTACGCTCATTACGGGATTTGAACCATTCCTCGTCATTGACGCCCAAGAGATGGCGGACGAACTCAGGAAGACGTGTGCTGGAGCGACATCTGGTATGTTACTTATTCACTTTGATTGTCCTGTGACATGTATAAACAATACTGGGTTACAGTTGCCCCGGTTCCCGGGAAACCTGCTGGGTCAAGTTTGGAGATCTTTGTTCAAGGCAAACAGTCCAAAGCGGTAGTTGATTATTTGCAGTCAAAAAGGATCCCGAAGAAGTGGATCGAGGTTTCTGACTTGACAGGAAAGAAGTGAAGGGGGTAGTGATGAGGAGATGCAGACGTAGTGTACGATATTTACAGGGTCGTAAAGCCTTTGCGTAAGAAAAAACGCTCGTCGCTGAACCAAAAATGTGGGCGCTTAGTGTGATGATACCTTCCCACGACTGTGAGGATAGAGCTAATTTTATCAGATAAAAAAAACCATCATGTCGGCTTCGGACGTCGAAGGTAGTGACAGTCGCGAACTGCTCATCGTCTACGCAACAGAGACGGGAAATGCTCGTGAAGCAGCGGATTATATCGCTCGACAGTGTCGTAGAATCTTCTTTCGATGTTTTCTTGTGAATGTCGAAAACATTGCCTTGGTGCGGCATCCACTTTTTTGCTTTTGGTATTTTTTGTTCTGACTCTAAATTGGTTTGCCTTTTGCGAAAAAGCCGGATTTGCTTTCCGAAAATGTAGTGATTTTTGTAGTATCTACCACTGGTTCTGGAGTCGAACCCAGGTCTATGACCCCTCTGTGGAACAACCTCTTGCGTTCAGACTTGCCGTCCAACACATTCGACGAGCTGTTCTTCTCGGTTTTCGGTTTGGGAGACACTGCATATGATAAATTCTGTTGGTCGGCGAAAAAGTTGTCTAGAAGGATGGCGTCTCTTGGTGCAACTGAACTCTATGGGCGAGGGGAAGGCGACGACCAGCATCCTCTGGGGTAAGCCATTAATTCCAAGCTAGAATGAACAAGTCGTGACCAAACCTCAGAATAGACGGCGCTTTGCGACCTTGGTCGGACGGGCTCCTTGGTCAATTGCTCGAGATGTTTCCTTTGCCAAATGGTTCAGGGATAACACCCGCGGATGACACACCCTCACCCCGTGTATTGCTCAAACCCGTATCGCACATCATTTTGGAAAAGGATCAATATTTTCTCGAGACAAGCGTGCAACATCACAAAGGCATTGTTAAAGTAAACAAACGGATCACGGCAGAAGACTGGTATCAAGATGTGCGTCACATTGAAATCGGGTTCGAGGACGATATTCAGTCAGTTTTCTTCGGGGACACAATCAATGAAATCTTTTTTTGACAACGGTTGCAGGTATGACCCTGGAGACGTTGCTGTCATTCATCCCTGTGCAGCTGCCAATGACGTAAACACCCTTCTGGACATCATGGATTGGAATGACATCGCAGACGATGCTTTCAAAATTGAAAGAAACGTGTTTGGTAGGCCGACTCAGAGTCGTCCTTCTCTACCTTTGCAATTTCATGCCTTGCTTTTCAGATCAATCAATGCTGGACCACCTACCAACAATTACCACGCTTAGGTCACTTTTTACTCGTATCCTGGACTTTAATGCCATCCCGAGAAGGTCATTTTTTGAATATCTTCGATATTTTACCTCAGACACCTTGGAGAGGGAGAAATTAGATGAATTTTTATCTTCTGAAGGAGCGGTTGGTAATTCGTCTTCACGATTCCTCCGGGCAACTTTTTTACTTGTTCACCCAAGGACGAACTATACGAGTATTGCTATCAAGTCAAACGGACAGTACTTGAGGTATTAGCAGACTTTAGACACGTGAAGATTCCAAGGGATTATATTTTCGATGTCTTTCCACCACTACGACCAAGGGAGTTTTCAATCGCGAGTTCCATCAAGGTAAGTAGTTCAGATTTCTTCTGGGTAGGAAAGTCCGATTATTGATTAGAAACACCCTCGGCAAATCCACCTCTGTATCGCAATCGTGAATTATCGGACGAGGCTCAAAATTCCCAGAAAGGGAGTATGCACATCCTACATTTCGACGCTGAAATTAGGTGTGACTCTGGCATCATTCCTTTGTGTCGCTTTGTACTGAGACTAATCAGATGATACTCTCCAGATTGGAGTAAAGAAAGGGCTTATTAAGTTGCCAACGAAAATTGAAGTACCAATCATCTGTGTTGGGCCTGGAACAGGAATAGCCCCAATGAGAGCCGTCATTGAACAGAGAATTCAATCTGGTGCTCAAGGTAAAATCACAGTTTCCGTATAAAGTTCGTCCATTGCAATTCACAAATTCTTCTATCTTTTTTAGCAAATACATTATATTTCGGGTGCAGATCATCCACAAAAGACCACCATTATGCGTCAGAATGGCAAACTTATGTCTCAGAACAAAATCTACATTACAGAGTTGCATTTTCGAGGGACAAACCCGAAGGCGAGAAAAGGGTTTATGTTCAGGATCTCATTCAAGAGGACGCGGAGCAGATCTGGAAGCTGGTCGGGGAGTATAAGGCATGGATATTCATTTCGGGGTAAAAACTTATCTGTCCTCCTTTTTGATGCTAACTTCGCTTTGATCTGAAGCTCGTCAAACAAGATGCCCACTGCTGTAAAGGCAGCAATTGTTCATGCCGCCGGGACGCAAGGTGGATACACAGAGGAAAAGGCAAAGAAATATGTGCATGACATGGTTAAAGAGGGAAGATTGGTCGAGGAGTGCTGGAGTTAGCTTGTTTCTGGTTTAAGCAAAACACCGACTACCACTTGTCCTTCAATGACAACTCTCAACAATGGTTTTTTACGAAGCGTTCGATTGATGGCTTGTAGAGGTTAAATATATACAGATATTTTCGACACCGATACTAGTTCTATAAGTACTCAGAAAGTGGACAATAACTATAGGGCAGATAAGCAATTATACTCAGTGCCCGTAGAAAGGTAAAAGTTACATACATGTCAAGAGTTCGACGGGGAAAAATAGATGTGACGATGAGACGGAAATAGATTTCCAAAGATAATGAAATATGATGCATAACTTAGGCCTAGGATTTCTCAACGGTCGCATCTACTGCATGGTGCAGGATTTGGCGGGCGGTTCTTCCTGGTTGGGTGCTGTATTCCTCTCGATTTCTTGCAAACATAATTCAAAGACTTTGCCTGTAATGAACGGACAGAAGTCAAAAAGACGATTCCAAGAAAAGACCGGAGCACACTCACTGATATGGATGTTCTCCTTTGCGCTTGTCTCTGTCCAGGCACAATCCATTTCCTTCGAGAGCTTCTCTCCATCTTTGGAGTCCACTTGCCGCCTGACGAAAGAAATATAGTAGTTAATATCGTAACTTTCGCTACACTTTCCCTCTCTAGCAGACTGGCGAGACATTCTGATTGGGAGGTACAACACTTACTGCATCGACAAATCGCACTTGGATCCAACTATAACACAAGGAATCTTGGTTAGTCCACAAAAGTCAACAATCTTGTCATGTACGACTTGGATCATGTTGAATGAGTTGCGGGAGGTGATGGAGTAGACGAGTATGTAGCCGTGTATCCCGATGGCATGATGGGCATTTATGGGGGAAAATTCGTCCTTTTGAGTAGTGGCAAAGTCAGAGTGGATGAAATTAACATGGCAGTCAAAAAGGAAAGTGCTAAAGGAATGCTAACCTGACCAGCTGTATCAATAATGTGGCAGTCATATTCAACACCCTTATATACAACGCTTTTTGCATAAGTTGATTCGATGGTGGGGTAATAGGAGTCCAGAAAGTGGTTCTGAACGTGGCACACAAGATTGAATAAACCAGTAAGGGAAAAATATGGAGCCACTTCTCTACCTCAATGAACTGCTTCACTAGCGACGATTTACCTGCAAAACAATTTGTGTCAATACCTATTGAAGATCCTACTGCGGGGTTGAGAGTAGCATTAAAAAAAGATATAATGCGGCCTGAACACTTGAAAATGCGGATGAGATGTCCCGCAACTTGTAAGAAGAGGTTATGCACTTTCTTCGGTTCAAAGTGCCCAGAGAGAGAAATACACAGGCTCAAAACAGCAGCGCCGGTAGCATGCAAGCTCCCAGTACTCACCAACAGACCTTGAACCCAAAACAGCGATCTTTCTCTTCTTCAAAGCGGTGGACATCTTCAAACTTGTGAAGGTATAAGGCACGGTGACTGATAAATGGTTTGCTGATATTTTGCTGACTCCATAAGGGCTTAGGTCGGTTATATTTACCATATTTGGCATGATTTTCTGAATGGAAAAGTCTTGCAGCCTGCTGCAATGGAAAATACCACAAAAAATAAATAATAGAATAGATACATATCCAATCACAACTCGTGGAGCTGCAAGCAGTTGCTGCACATCCCCTTAGGCTTGAACGGATTCTGGCGGAATCTGTCACAAACGGCATTTTCTAGCCCCAACTCAAGTACACTTTCAAAAGGTGATCGGTCATATCCAACATCGCTGCCACTACTGCTTTCGTTTCTGCCGAGGGAATTCGAGGACTGGTTGAAAGGGGTGTTTAAAACCCCAGAAGTGTTCCCACTCGATACGCTGGAAGAGGGCACTTTCCTCATTGGTATAGGCGGCAAGGTCGTAGGAATTTGCGTTGGCCTTCTAGGGGGAGGGGGAGGTGGAGCCTTCCGCGCTTGGTTAGTAGAAGTCAAGGATGTTCCAGCGTTGTCTGTATCGATAAGAAGGATTGGGGAATTATCGCCCTTTGACCGACTGATCAACGGTTGCTGCGCAGGATCCAGAATAGGGACCTTGAAAGATGAACTCAACGAGCCGAAGAGGTTCATCGTCCTCTGCTTGGGCGTCGCAGATGGTGGTAGTATTTGCTGGTCTTCTTGCCACTGTGTCCCTGGTGCTTTTGGCCGTTCTACATCGTCAAAAGTCATCCAGTCAGCCCCAGACCCACTCTGCATCTGCTGAATCCTCCCCCTTTTCTCCGAATCTTCACTTTCGTCGATTGTGAAGGACTCCGAGTCATTGTCGAACTTATCAAGATACATTGAAGTAGCAGCGTTTTCTGTCATTGGTTTCAACCTACCCAGATCTCGTGTGTCATCGTCGGTGTCACTGATGAGGTATTTATCGTGGATATCATTATCCTTGGCCGGAAGCGGAGTAGGTAGGTGTTTAGGAGTTGAAATAACGGACCGCTGGCCATTCAGCGAAGCTCTTCTTGAGTAGGACGATTTGGGTGATTTTGAAAGTGAGCGGGATCGTAAAGAGGAGCCCGACACCTTTGTTCTCACTGCTTCCGTATAGGAAATGGGAAACATCCCCGTCTGCCCATCCACTTCTCCAATCCACCAATCATCCAATACCTCGTTCAAAACAACAATCTCCGTTCCGGCTTTGAAACTGAGTTCATCAGAGGAGCCGTTAAAGTCATATACGGCCCTGACAACTTTCTTTCGTCCCTGCATGGACTGCGGCTTCATAATTTTACCCTGTGTCTGAGAAGACGAAGACGACGACTCGGACGTTATCGGTAAACTCTCTTTCGAATTCGACGTCGATGATGCAGTTTTCGAGGCAAGCCTTGCGATAGACAGGAAGGATGAAGACGGTTTTGAAGCAGTCCCCGACCCACCCGCCTCGGGATTCCCATTTCCAAGTGAGCTATCTTCGAGAGCAGAGAATGATTCTCTATCTAGTTTAGGCTTTTTGCTTTTCCCGCCCGTCACACTTTCCATCGCGCTTGATGCCCACTCAGCCATACTTATCCTCCTTGACTTTTCCTTTTCTTCTTTGTCCTCAGCAGAGGCTCTATGCCCCTCTTTCGACGAGGCAGCTCCGCTATTCGTTCTTCTCCTTGACAATCGACTCGTGGGTCGCGAAGGTGCCTTGCTACTCCCATGAGAGTTACTTCTTCCATGTCTGGATTCTGCCGCTTTCGACGCCGCAGTGTCGCTCTCGTCTGAAGAATCTAACGCGTCTGGAATTCCGATTGTGGAACTCTTTGAGCGATGAGCAAAACTTCGTGCAGGGGGGAGGGATCGAAGACTCAGATTTCGATTTCGAGATGGCTGGTGTTTTCTATAAGCAAAGACTACGGATAAGAACGAGGCCATATAGTACAACATAGAAACTCACTGGTCCCGCCAACCAGCTTTCACGTCCTTCAAAATATTGAGGTAATTCTGAACATAGTTGAATTGAACGTCGACAAGACTCGTCAACTCATGAAGTTGACTATGTTCATTCTCCTGAATGGCATGGATATGCGCTCGTAGATCTTCCACTGTTTCCTCGCTGAAAATATCCGTTAAACAGGTCACAATGAACGGTATAGACAAGATAACGAACTATCGCTGCTTAGCTCGCTCCATTTCATCTTCTGCCTCGATCTTGTCCTTTTCTTTCTTGCTGTTTTGTATCTTCTCAAATTTTGCAGTGGCGGAATCAAAAACAGACCTACATGACACGAGTTTAATGTGCGTTAGGACGACGTCGACAAATCAAGCAACAAAGACATACTTTCGACCATCAAGTTTCTTTCTTAACAATTCGCATTCCTTGATTTCATCTCTAAACTTCTCCATAGACGCAAGAAACGTGTCTTTGAAGGTTAAAGCATAGGCTTCCTGTAAGGTGGCGATCTGACTATGTGCACTGCCTAACTTTACAAGAGAATTGCCTAACAACAGAGAAACGAAGACTGGGATCAGACACCAATGGCCGAGTGAACCGTGGCTACCAAGTCGATGCTTGGACCAGCCAAGATTCATAAGTAGAACACACACCAAAAATCGAGTCCTCTCCGAATTGTTCTCCATGTTGAATCATCACAATGCCTAGAATATCGATAGGAAGCAACTTTTCTTCCTCCCTGAGGGCTTGACTGGTTTTCTTCTTCGATAGGGTATAATGGTATATTTCTGAAGCAAGAATTAACCTGTGCAGAAAAAGGTGAGCAGAGTTCAATGACAATTATTGATGGAGTTAAACGACTCAGATGAGCTCACCTGTTGATACCATCCTTCCGTAGTTCGATGTCCTTTTCCAGCACACTAAATTCCTCATTTATGCTTGTCTTTTCGCGAGAAGATATCACCTCCCCAGCCCACTACAGATTACACAACGACAGACGCGTAGCAACGCGGTGCAAAAGTGGCGTGATCAGCCTAGAAACCCCTAGATGAAAAGGATGCTAACCTGACGCAATCTCCCTAACTATCGTTCCAACAGAGCTTGAGTATACTAATTTACCAAATTATGGAGGCATACCTTGATATCCATCCTCGAAGGGTGAGTGGTAGTTGGAGGTGAAATTTGGTTGTTAAAGACATCTGCAAGGTGAGCGGGTGTTGCCGAGGTCCTGCTCTATCAATGTTCTCCTTATTTGGATTGTTCTTAGGCAAGACCACCATCAGAATGAAATCGACGGTCAAGCTCAAGACTTCTGGTCCTTGCTACAGGCTTGTTGCGGTAGTCTGATCCATGCAATGTAACACCGTGACAAAGAATCAGCTGTAGCCTGTAGCCTAATGATTGAACAGCCTAATAGTTTAACTTCAACGTTGATTGCAACTGGAATCATTGCTGGATTATTCGACAAAAATACAAAGAAAAATGACAGGTTGAAGCTACAAAACAACAAAATCTACGGAAACATTACGTCGCAGGTTTCGCAGCAAGACGAACGCCTTCTGAGATTGCCACAGCCTAGACATAGGGAGAGTTCAACCGACAACACAGCAAAAGGTAAAGGAATGGACACGCACTTCCTCCACCCAAGGCAATTGAAAGAATTCACTTCGCTTCAATTCCTCATGTCTCACCGTTTGTCCTTCCGTTGGTCCACTACCGAGGATGCTCTCTAAATCTCTCGATTGAGATTCCAACCACGTTTGAATAAACTGGGCTGCATCACACGCAAACGACTCAAGAAAAGTCTTTTTCATGTGAGAGTTATGGAGTGACTGAGAAAGAAGAGAAATCTAAGTTAAAAAAACATTAGATTACACGGGACGCTGAAGAGGAGAAAACTAGCCGACCTCTTCGTCAAGCTTGAGTAACGTGTGAGCAGACTCTTTGCTTGCGTTAACTGTGACAGTCATTCTATGCTTGAGTGCTGTATCTTCCATTTTAATTTCCACGTCGTAAGCCTGGGGTCGCTCGGGCGGCGGAGATGCAGGATTGATGGTATAGTGCAACACAATGGGGTCTGGTGCAACCAAGAACCGATTTACAAGTTCGGGAAGCTTTTGGAATGCCACTGCGTCCTGGCCAAGGATCTAGCAAAAAAGCAGCCTTAGACAATGGAAAGAAGAAATGAGAAAGAAGCTGACAAGTTTCAACTTGTCGTCTGCCCGAATCATTCGCCGATCAACTTTATCCTGCAAGCCTTGAAGCTTAATATAATTCCACAACGCCTGGATAACCCCCATCCTACTGTCTTCTCTGATGGCAAGTATATTGCCTAAACAAACATGCAGCGAACATCAGTCAAGCAACAATTTTTCACATGCAAAATACTGGCTTGAACTTATGAACGGGAAGGTCAAACTCACCTAATTCAGGTCTGACTTTGTATTGCTCCGGAAATTGTTCCAGATACATCATAATCCGAATTTTGGTCGGCGTGTCTCCGGTCCTCCTGATGGTGAAGCCATCTAGCGCAGGATTATGATGTCCGGGTGCCCTGGGCCACTATATTTTCAACCATCCATGTCAGAAACCATTTTTACCTGATACAGAATTGAACACACCTCAACAATATTTCCGTCTGCGTATTGTTGCGGATCTCTTTCCAGCTCAACAATCATTCGTTTAATCAGTGTGGAGAATTTGCGCTGGGATGCCTTGTCCCTATGTCGCACATTGGAAACCTGTTCGATGCAACGAAGTCCATTGATCAGCTTGTTATATGATATCACGGGCCAGCAGCGCGACACTTATGACGAAGATAGAGACCTCACCTCCAACAACCTCCCTTCAATTTTGAACTGCCAGGCCGGTATACCTTCCCCCGTTTCAAAGTTAGGTACGGGGGGTATTTCGCCAGGCGAATCCTGCCATAACTGGCCAGAGACAGTGTGGCTGAGGAAAAGCCTTAATGTTCTTGTCGTCTAAAGGACAAGGGTAAGCGAGGGTAAGCGGACGCTGACAAAACAAGAATTGTGCGTCTCTCGGTCAGAAAGGAAAGTATGACCCATGTCGAAAAGTCGCCAAACTCTCCATTTCCATCCCGAAATAATATTCCCTCCACCTCGACTACAGGTATAGAAGTCTGAAAAAACACCCGAAATGCACGACTCACAGTAGGTACCCTCCCTAGTGCATCCTGTATTTCAACCCTCTTCCTCATCATCGTCCAATCCAACTTGCGCTCCATTTCCAATAAATCTTGATACATTCTCGAATCATCAGCGAAAGAGGGATTATGAAGAATAACATTTGGTACGGATTTGTCGTTTAGCCTGCGTTTCCTGGAAACAGATTTATATGAATTTAAACCGGGAAAAGCAAAACACACGTACTTGACACCTTTATGTCCTTCCATTTTCTTCACAGTTTGGGCTGTCACAACGTTCACCAAAGATGAAGGCGTCACCAAGTGGCGTCACACGTCACGTTTAAACTAAGTAGGCGCCAATTGCATAAAGGCTTCCATCAACGAACAAGGAAAGTTTTGATTGTGCCGACATAGCTGCCAGGAGTGCGAAATGCGATTGCTAGGATGGCTATGTGATTTCTCCGACTCGGAAAGTCGGAATGCAGAAACAATGCAGAAAGCAACTGCTTATGTTGCCGTGTACAATATTAGTAATGTGGCGTTATACCAATTCCCTGAGCGCTCAACTTGAGCAAGAAATGGCGTTGCGAAGGAAGACTTCAGTGCTCACACAACCACGCTGAGATTTTTCTGACAAGTGAAACTTCCACGTCTTACCCAGGGTAGGTTTTTTTCTGGTTTTTTTTACTTCGTCCACCTGATAAGGATTAAACCTATATTTAGTAGGACACCAGCCTCAGAAGGACCGGGAAAAATGCTCAGGGGACAAGGGACGGCCGATGTGAACGAAATGGTACAGTACTGGAAACAACAGTTCAAATTGTAAAATTAGCGTAGAAGGCACATAAATTTACATTTTGCTCTAAAATTATATCAGAGATTATTATTAAAAGCATTTTTACTATGGGACAAGATGCAACTTCGGAAAAGGGGATAAGTGTAGTGTCCTTTGATGTTCAATGTGAACCAAGTGATTACAGGCCTTATGACCGTTGAATGATTTTCTGATTTCTTAAAGCTCAGAATAACAGGCAGACTGTACCAATGTACCATGGGACCCTCTGTCCTACTGCGATACATCTATACAGAGATCAAGCAAATTTTGGCCACAACTTGAATTGAAAACTGTTTCTCATGGACTTAACTCCCACACTTTGATTCCAACTGTATCCAACAGTCCAATATGTTATTATCGCCATCGGAAGTGTGGTTGACTATTTGAATATAATGTACTTCACATCGGTAATGATAAAAAGAAAAGCGAGAATATTTGAACAGAAAAAAAAAATGGTGGAGCACCGACTCGGCAACCACATCCTGCTTTAGCAGCGAATGAGCCAGCTCAGGGACTTTTGCGTGGAAATTCTACGCTAAGATAATACGAATTGCAACAACCTGTAGCAGTGTACGAAAACAAATACCACTACTGCAAGCACCATCACACTGACGACTGACACGTCCACTTTATAAGCAGCCTGGATCGCCAGCATGTCAGAGCCAACAGGGGTGACGGGATTAGGAATGGGCGGAGCAATCCGAGTAAGAGGAAGAACTGCAATGAGGCAGAGTACAGTGGACCTGTTTTTCGTCGGCGTATTACTCTATAGCACTCGTAAAGCGATCAACACCGCACTTACCAAGTAAAAGAAGTCAGTGGCCAAGCCAAGCAGGCCCAAAAATCGACCGAAAAAATGTTCTCAGGGTAGCGCGACGAGGTCATCCACCTCTGCCTTTTGGACGATGTAGCTAGCCGTTCCTGGAAAGTGAGGAGGAGGTAGGCTGAGAGACCACTTGTTATAGAAAGGAAGAAAGCCAGAATTGCGGTTGTTCGAAAGTAAATACTTTGGAAAACGGGTTGGAGTTGTAACAAGGCAACCAATAAACTGAATTATTCCATAAACAAGCTCAACAAAAATACAAGGACTTCACAACGATAAATTTTATGGTGACACTCACGGCAGGAGAAGGGTGGGTGTTGCAATAATGACGGTCCATACTCGCGCCATCTTGCGGATATTAATTCTCCATTGATTGTTGTTGGATCTGGCCAAAGGACCGTTGAAATCGAGGGCTAAGTCGATGGACTGGGAGTTTGGGTCCACGTTACTACAACGCTTCCAACCATAGTTGATGAAATATAGATGCTGCAACGTGAAATACTTGGTAAAACGATGAAGAGAGATCGAGAATAAGTAGGTGAACATATGTTTTATTTCCTCCATGTTTGTTGAATTCGCGGGAGATGAGAGCCTCAGAGGAGAATGCGGAAATGACTGCCAGGGGGAATTAAGCATTGAATATTCAATCATTAGTATTTTAAATCGTTGATTCCATGCGATTACTCATGATCACCGTGTATTTTCTTAAATTAATCAATGTGATCCACACTGTGCCCTTGTTCAGATCAATGCGACCGACTCGGGGTAAAAGACGACAAAATTTCCATGGCAACCGAAGGTTGTTACATAATTTTTAGTCTATCTACGAAACTGGTGTGGTCTCAGATAATATGATTGTGTAGTGCCCATCGGTTATTGAGTCCCGTCAATGGCAAAAGAGGATTCGATAGGGAAGCAATATATTGAAGTGTTTAAGCACAACAACAGCTTATCCAAATTCGCAAAGGATATCGAATATTGTGCATTTGGCAACAGGGCGCTTAATTCGGCTAGTCGGATTCGGATCCGGAAGCTATAGTTAAATGGGGATGACCAACAGTGGACTTAAGGTGAGTCACGGTTCGACAATGAATAATAAGAATGTCATTTTGCAAGACATACTCACGAGGTAAAGGTCTACCTAATTCCTTCGTTTGGTCGCTTAGTCTCGTCCCTAGCAGTTTATGGAAATAAGTTTACAAAGGGATGAAAATACCAGGTTGTGTCAGCGGAAGTGTGTTACCTGGTTGTATGAAAAGGTAGTCTTATTTTATTTAATCCATCAATTGTTTCAAGATTGAATACTATTTGACGGCGACAGTTGACAAAGGACTGTATTGTTTACAATGGCAGATCGTATGAACATCATTGGGTCACATTGGGCAGTTTGATGCACGCTGCAATTTGGAAGCTAATCTTGTCAAGGTGGAAGAATTCCGTTTGATTGAACTCAGAATGCTCGACAACAAGAAAGTAGAACTCTATTTATTTTAAATGTATGACACTGTACACCATATACATAACACCAGAAAGAACACAATATTGAAAGGTAAATTGTCCGAGTCGGGTGTCAAACATCATCCCCCGGCTCCTAGCTTTCAGAGAGCAAACTGAAGATCATTTTGTTCGGTCTCAATATCTCTCGTGGCTCTACGCCTTGGAGAAAACATACTAGCTAAACTTGGGTTTGAGATCCCTGCAGATCCTAAATCTGCATCCCGGGCATTAGATTGCAGTTGCGATGATACTGGCGCAGAAGTCGATGAGGGACCACTCGGATTAGTGTTCATTTCCTCATTAGAAGGTATTGTCAAACTCGAGAGTTTCCTGATAAGAGGAGTCGACCAGGCTGACTCTGAAGATTTGGCTTTGGCAAATGCGGGCCTTCCATCCGAAGAACTGATGCCCGCATCTGCTGTGTTCTTTTTTATCTCACTCGGGTTTTCGCTCAGATCACTCTTGCTACCCGAACCAATTGATGGGAAATCTTCAAGAGTAAACCTAGTCCCACCTTCCTGGCCTCCCCTTCTCTCGTCCTCGTTTTCTCTCCACTCCCCGGCCTCCAAAGGTTCCGGTATATATGGAGGTGATACTTGCAATTTCTGATTCGAACTCGAATGGAACAAGGAAAGCGAAGAACTGAGTGTCGATGTTCCTACAATTCTACCCGCAACAGGAATCGGACGACTCGTTCCAATGCCCCAATTTTTAGGGCTGGTATTGGTAGAAGCCCGCCCAGAAGAGGAAACCGATGGTGCCAAGTCTAAAGATGACGAAGAAAGTGATCGCATAGAGATATTCGAAGTCGAGCTTTCGTCTTCTACGCCAAAGCGGCTGTCATCTTGCCCCTCATCAACTTCGGAGTCTCCCTCGAAAGCCCCTGCGTCAATATCGTTAGCAAGAGTGTTACTGGGACCACCAGCGGCCTCAGTTCTAGCCTGATCATTTGCTTCATCTCTGCTGAGCATCAGCACGTACTCAACCGCTTCAACTTCGCTGAGACCTAAGGATACCAATCCTGCCTGCTGGTCGAGGACTCTCCCAAGCGCACGACCAGTCCGCAAAGAAGCTCCCGCCTCGTCGTACAATAGGTTCTGGGATTCAAGGATAGTTTGCGCCATTTCTCCGTGTCCTATGGAAAAGTTCATTGTCAAAAGGTTTTCTTGCGGTATTATAGAAAACGTACCAAGATATCTGGGAGCGCCGTCCCTTTTCTTTGACCTTAAAGTCGATGCATTTTTGCCACGTATGCCCTGCTTACGGTGGGCATGCTTGGGTACCGAGCCCGCTTTCCATGCTATAACCCTATCCCCAACACCCGCAAATAAAACATCTCTCTCCTGTCCAAGTAAAATAAACCTTGCTCTCCCCCACTCCTTTCTTTGCCTGTCCTGCTCTTCGTTCCCACCCACAATGTGTGCGGTTGTTCGAGCTCCACCGCGTGGGACAGGCGATGGAAAGCTTCTGAGCAATTCAAACGAAATACCATCAAAGACTTGTATGTTCCCTCGGCTGGACCCAGCGACGAGGACAAGCCCATTCCACGCGAGTGCAGTGGTGCTCGCACCATCTGGGTGGGCTTCAAATTTGTGTAACGGTGCGATTGCATCAGTTCGCGGGTGCACCATTTGCGGATCTACATCCCATGCGTATAAGCTGATGCAACCTAGGTGATCGCCTACAAAGATGAAGCTGGGATCCTCGTCATGGTCTGACTGAGCTGTGCCAGAGCGGAAAAATGGGCTAATAGTGGAGGTGGAGCCGAAAGAAGGGTCGCCAAAGGCAGTGATTTGAATCTGGAGTGTTGAGGGATCCACGTTGATGCGGTAAAAGTAGGGGTCATTCTCGTATGATGCGAGGATCGAGGGGTAGTTGTACGAAGAGTCTATGTGAAGAGACATAATCCCGTGTGCAATATCAGGGTCGTATCCATCCGTTGTGGTGCGGACAGGGTTTTCGATAATAATTTCCTTCCAATTTTTGAACGAAAAGTTGGGTTGCGAGAGATTGAATCCCATCCACACGTGAATTGCACCACTCCTAAACACACAAACAACATAACCATGTCGAGCGGAACCAGATACTTTGATGCAAGGGTCTGGAACAAGTGATTCGAGGACAGGATGTGAAGTCCAGACATTCGTGGCATCCTTCGCGTCCCAAATTTTGATCCTTGCATCTGCTCCACCAGTAATGACCCACCCCACCTGCACGTCAATCCACGTCACATCGAGCACCGCGCCGTTATGTTCGTCTGAGGCACTGGACTTTTTAACCTCTGCCGCACTGCGCCTGCCACCATTCTCCATCGCCCTGGGTACGTTTATAAATAACATGTCACCAGCACGGGAACCCCAGACGAGCTTAGCCGTTCCGCCATCGGAGGCCAAGGCACAAGCGGATATGTTGGGTGTAAACTCAGCGTTTGGATTGCCCACGCCGAGGCCGGCACGACTACCTGATGCATCCAGATACCCAGAAAGTATTTTACCTGTGAGGGGGAGAGAACGGGCGACTATGCCATATTCGAGAGAGGATGTCAAGAGGCCATTACCGGGCATAAGATGCATGCTGGACATTGGGGCGTGGACTGGTATGTGAGTTGTAGTGACATTCCGAGAACGTTCCCAGCGTCTGCGAATGAACAGATAAATCAGAATGGTCGCAATACACATACTTAGAGCAAATTCACCTTCTAAGCTTGTAGCGGGTGATAAACTCGTTGCGCCAGGTCTGTTCCGTGCGCCTCAAGAGGAGAAACACCTTGTCATCGAGGTCTGCTTCAGGACCTAATCCCAAAAACTGACAAAATAGAGCACGGCGCCATGTGTTGTCATCCCTGATATGTTGACTTAGGTATCCGTTAACTTGAGCAACGGCAAGCAAGCTATGGGGGTCAAGATAAGCGGTGATTGCTGTAAGTGTCTCAACAGGGACATCCACGAGAATTGGGCGGCGTATGACGTGGTGGTGTTGAATTCCATATTGGATTTTTTGTGTTTGTCTTCCGTTAGAGTTTTGTAATTCAGCGTCTGTTATGAAAATTTCCTTGGGCTTATTTAGCATAAAACAATGGAGGAAAAACGCTTAGACGGTGGGCGCAGGCGCAGAGTGTCTCTGAGCCGCGAAACTGTTGCTTCGTAGTGGTTCCGAAGAAACAAACAAATTTGAAAGCAGACAGCTTTTATGGCAACCGCTCCGTTTGTGAACGTTTGGACTATTAGCAGTCAATGTAATAGCAAACTCCAAAAAAGGCTCCTTTCTAGTAGCTACATGAAATGTCACACCCCTTTTTCTTTTTGTTAGTATTACGGCTTATACATAGAGGGAAGAATGTACGCTTCCAATGAATCCGCTGGATATATCGTTTTACACAAAATACAGTTTCCACGCAGCATAGCTGACTTCTATAATAATTCACTAAGTTACAGTATACTGGAAAAGCCACGCGTTCGAGGTGACAATGTGGTGAAAGCCGACATGGAGGTCTTCAAGGAGATCCTCAGTAACGTCCTCGAGCTCAACGCTCACTCCGAATCTGTCTCATCGATGTCCCATGCCCGGAATCCCTCTACCCCATCATCCCGTGCCCAATCCCATGAGCTACAACGCCCATCTCGTACCGGTTTGAAATAGGCTACTTTAGAAGGATGGCTGCATTGTTTTGTACCCTTGAATGTCATTAACCCTACCATGTTTCAGGGCATCGTGGCCGGGTGGCAACCTCAGGGTGTAACCGAAATCTATATCAACACGCACTGGCACATCATCGATATGTTTAGACTGGGTTGGTTCAGAGATTTACCGTAGCCGCACACATGCAATGAGGCCTCTGGTTTGCTGATAAATACCATGCAATAGCTGCAACGTCGATAAAACCCACTTGACATCAAGTATCACCTCGCTCCTTTCAATTTGATACTTATTCACCAAACGATGCTTAACGCATTCAAGATCAAGGAATTCGACCTCCAGCCAATTTTTGAAGAGTGGAAAGATGGTGCTGTTTTCAATGGGAATACGAAGGACCTTCCGATCGAGCAATGGCTAGAGAAGATCAAGGAAGGTTGTGTCAAGCGAGGAGTACCAGAAGAATACTGGTATAAGGTCGCTCAGCACTTTATGGGTCCCAAGGCAAAAGCCCGGTAAGCAATTCTACACTAAGGTCGTTGTGGGTAAACGCTGACTTGTCCTGGACAGTCTGGATGGGCTAAAACAGGTCATTGTTAAGGTTCACGGAGGCAAGTACCGATGGACGTGGAAGAAATTCAGTGTCGCAATGCTTAATATGGGATGTGGGTTATGCTTCTTGTATCGTTTGAATGAGACAGAGTGACTGATAATCGCCACATGTAGGGACAATCGATGCGGATAAGAAAGAAACAATTAAGATTCAAGGACGTCCTTCCGGCATGTGGTTTACACGCAAAAAAGACACGGACGCCTCGAGTACAATGCCACAAGAACCTCCCGCGGGATCGAAATCAGATAAGACTCGGCCTGCGCCATCACGATCAAATACGATACGGATCACCAAAGCACCCATCGTCGAAGAGCCAGAAGAAGATCCAGAGGTTCCAATTAAGAAGGCTAATCACGCACCTCGCAGAAGACCCACACGTTCGGCGTCAGTTTCGGGGTTCTGGCCAAAAAGGATGAACACCACCACCAGAAATGCCAAGGATGACACGGAAATTCTCCACAGGCCGGGACACCAAAAAGCCAGGTCTGAAACGGCTGTCGTGCAGGCAAAGAAACACGGTCAACCTTCATCGAATTCAGAGTCGCATGCTGAGAGTGGGGAAGGTAAGTGTCATCTTGCTCTTTTGAGAAAACGACTGATAGTTTTCTTAGTCATCACGACCAAAGCCGAAGCTCCAGCGTGGCTCTTGAACGCCTTTACTGCACTTGAGTTCATCACATCAGAGCATCCTAAAGCGATGAGTGTCATCAGTGCTATCCTTATTACTGCTGGATCGCTTCCTGCGATTCCGGCTATTGCAGCTGGTGCTGGAGGTGCCGTACTCGCATCGTCGGCGGCCCATGCCATTGGCGCTATCGCAGTTGCAGCGGGTCAAGCGCTCAGTGCCGGCGTTGCCCACTCACAAACGAAGCAGGGTGGAAATAATGGAGGTCATCACTGATTGAATTCATATTTATATTTCACGTCGTCCTACATATTTCACATGAGATCTTAACTTAATTCGAGTATTTCTTGGACCTACCTGTGTTATTATAATCCTTGATATGTAATAAATCTTTACGGGCCTGGGACCACAGTCTTAGTTCCCTCAGTTCTGGATGGTTCGGCACACGCGTCTCTGATATAAGTTGTCCTTCCCGTTCCAAACCTTGTGGTATGACGATGCCAACATCGCGACAAATTTTCTTGAAGTCCGAGGGCAGCGGGGCACGAATACCAAGACGGAACCGGAGCCCAGTTTGGAGATATCTCTGACTTTTAATGAACAATTAATTTGCTAGTCACATCGAATAGGACTCACAAAAAGAGATATTTCCGACGCATGAAGGAACATTCTGTTTTTAGGTACCATTGTCCAACCATAAACTGCAGATGGAACCGGCGACGGTGAATACAAGGAATCTCCGAGAATCGGGGCTAAAGGTATATCAGCATGAACCACAAAACCTTGAATCCGTCCACACCTTCCAAGCATCTGGCAAGATGCAATCGAAGTTGGTGTTTATGTCCGGTCAGCAAATTCATCTGAACCAGTGATAGCGGTACTTTCGGCTTGACGAATTTTTAGTTAAATTCATATTGAAGAACGAGTTAACTCACAGAAGAAGACAGTAACCTCCATTCTGTGATTGCTTCTTTCCCGTCTTCATGAAAGGTCCCCTGACCATGGATATACAGGATACGGTTCTTAATTCGCCCTGATGACTCTCTGAATAAATGTTTTCCTCCTTGTACTAAAGCCAGGTACGTCTTGTGTACCGTGCCCTGCTGGAACTGTCGCGAAATGGCCTTTGACGCAGTTTGGTTTGCGGCTATTAGAAGACAACCTGTCGTACCCTAACAACTAAATCATTATCCCGAAGTAGAGGAGCAGCATACCTTGTCAAGCCGATGAACTGGATGTGGTTCAGAAGTTATCCAATGTTGTACTTCTAAATTCTATTGAGACAAATGACCCATCCAGGATTTTGAAGAGGGATAGCTCAATAAAGTATACCTCTGAAGTACTGCGTCAAGTCCTGGAATTTTATAAATATCTCAACTCCAGAAAGTGTAGGATGTCACAAGAACTGACGTCCGTTCTCTCTTGCCTATGATTCATCTGGCAAACGAGTCCTGGAGGCTTGTTCAAGACTACGAGTTGGCGATCCGCGTAAATAACATGTTTCTTCAGCCAACTGGAACCATTTTGGCGCAATTGAGAGTATATTCCAGCCTGTGTCGGATGCTGAACCAATGGCAGCATGATAGTTCAGCCTAGCATACGGCGCTTATATAATTAATCATCAACAAACTGCAACCGCCAGATTATCTCGAAATCTGAATATTCTCCACACTAAGGTATCCAATTGTCTCAACCACGACCCTCCAACGTCTGGATGGAAGGCATCTTCGTAAAGTTTCGCTCGAGTTTGCTTAATTTGGGAGCAAAAATTCGGAGAACAGAATGCATTGGGCCAGGAAATCCCCCCATGCCAGTGTATTTTGAACTTTAGCCTGTTTGCTGAGGATAGGAACGAGGAGAAAATTGGCTAGGTGGTGGAAGAGATGATTCCGGCGTCCAGAGAGATCAATGTTGGCGTGCGTCTGAGGAAAGGTACATTAAATTTACTTCTATCTGTGAATTTTATTCCACGTTGGAATTTCTAAACAAGTAATACCCCACGTTTATTTCTGTGAGTTCTCGGGCCAACGTTGGTCGATACCGCAAACTCTATGATTGATAAGATTGTATAGTGTCAACTTCTCTACCGTCACCTCTAACAAGATGTCTGCTTGCGGATAAAATATTTCTGATTGCTGTCGACAGTCCCGTGAATCAAGTTCTGGAAGCGCAACATTTACCGACATAGGAGAGGAAAACAACACGTCCGTAATAACTGGCTTTTCATCCCGATCCTTCCACCCTTTCCGTTTGCTGCCAGACTCTTCCCCATCTTTGGGTGTAGTCCTTCCTGTCATTTTGGGTTGGTTCTTTGCATTGCAGATCTGGCGTCGCTGTAGCAGCTCCGCCTCGTCGGAATCTTGAGAGCATGCTCGAACTGCTCGGAAGATGGGAGCAGATATAATCATTATGAAAGAACTTTTCGAACGTATCTCTGTCTCTGTCTCCACCAGTTACTTTTTGGGCAATATACTCGCAGTCGGGAAAAAAGCCTCTAAAATTTACAGATTCTACTAGTAATCATTAACAGCCTCAGATCGGCGTATTCCAACAAGAATCCCACTTCTAAGTCTGCATGAGAACAACAACGATCGTCCAGTGGCCCCGAGATTTAACGGCAAATAATGTTTACTTATTTGCTCCTTCAATAAAAAGAATAGCAAGACATATGCATAGAATAACCTGCTCACTGTCATGGCCGAATACTTAACACGGAAACATCGCATCTATAAAATTCACCCTAAAAAATCAAGGGGATGAGGCTGCAAGGTGAAGCAGAACCTCAAGATATTTGTGAGAGTTGGGAGACTCATCACGATCGGTATTCATCATGCAACGAAGCATCGAGCTTAAAGTACACTTGTCGACCGGCTGGGTATTTGGTATCTGGAGTTATAAGAGTTCCAGTTTTAAACCAACAATGAATCGAGGGAATAAGTTCCTATAGGAATATGGAAGGACCAGAGAGCGTTTGTTGGTTTTGTGCGAAAGGGGTTTAAATTCACATGTACTCAAATAGAGGCAACAAGAGAAAAAAAAATCTAGAAAACCCTTTAATGACGACAATCGAAGTTATCCACCGAGAAAAAGAGGGCTTCAGGTGTAGGTTTTTGCGCCACCACGTCGACATGCAGATGCAATTCCTCCTCCAAGAACGAGTTTGTAGTGGGTCCTATGGCCGCAATTCTCCCGGTCAAGAGATTACAAGTTGGTTCAGTTGAGGTCGTGGTATTCTGAATGAGATGGAAATATTTCCTGAGTGTGGGGGTCACAAAAGCTGCTGTTGATGGTGCAAAGTAGACGATCCACCAATGCTTGACGCCTGAAAAGCCTAAAAAATAATGTGATGATTAGAGAAACATAATCACTCTACCTTCAGGAGACGATTCAAGGGCAAGGGAGAGGTTGCTCCCGAATGACGGGGAGACCTGCGTTTTGTACACCTGCAATAATTCCAGCTCGATGTTGTTGCCCTCAAGGGCTCGAGTTATTGTATCTCTATTCTTGTCACCCGTTAAATACAGGAGCTTTGCACCAGCCTTCCCATGGAGGTCAGCGAGAATAAACGTTGCTAGATTCGCAGCATTCCCCGACTCGTGTCCTCTTATATCAACCCAGCCAAGATCATGAGAGGTGAAGACATCCCGAAGAGAGGAGGCCGTCTTTGAGCCTACGACATAAAAAGGGACGAGGGCCCACCCAGCTAAAATCAAAATACATCTGAATGCACGGTATTGAAGCCGATTTTACACACAGACCTACCCGAGATTTCTTTGGTTCCAAGATGTGTCCACCCCCGAACACTTGCACTTCGTCGTGTAGGAGCTTGAGTGCCTCGCCCCATGCTTCGCATGACCTCTTACTAGTAACGACCACTCCATTCAACCCTTTAGTTACTGGGCCCTCTTGAATAATGTGGCTCAGAGTGTTAAGATTAGTGAACGAAGTCTCAAGTACAGGCACAGATACTGAATTATAGCCTGCATTATGGAAGACTTCGTGGTAGCAATCAGGACCGTCATCAGAAGGTTCACGAAGAAACAAAACATTGACCATCCTGGGGGGGAAAAGCAATTTCAAGATGAGTTCCAATCAAAGTTGGCACCGGATTGGCGACGGTCCGAAGCTTGCCTTTGATTGTCACGGTCATGGTCGCCTCGAAGAAAGAAAAACCTTTACACTCTTTGTATAATTTCAAATTTGTTCTTGTCGTCAGTACATTGATAAAAATTCCCTTAGATTTGCTGGAGCAACGGCAGGAGCTATCGAAGCGTACGGACCCCCAAATGTTCATTTTGTCTCTGTGCATGTTAAGGAATGTAGAATGACAGTTTCCTGACGTATCCAACCGAGTTTGTGAAAACACGGTCCCAGTTTAGCGGCAAAGTATATTTTCTGGCTATTGCCTCCACATCCACCTCATTGTTGTTACACAGAGAGAGAGTCCCATACAAATCTTACGCGACACATTTAAGACGAAAGGCATCACAGGGCTATATTCGGGATGTACTGCCCTCATTGTGGGCAATTCTTTGAAAGCGGGCGTGCGGTTCGTGAGCTACGATTTTTTCAAGCAAAAGTTGGCGGATCAGAATGTGCGTTAGCTGTTATTCGGTTTATCCTTCACAGCTGAACTTGGATGGTTATCTACATAGGGTCAAGTTAGCGCACCCAGAAGTCTTGTTGGTTCGTTCTTCTTTACTGATTCCAAATGAACACCGTCTCAACACCGTATAGCTGGTCTTGGAGCAGGAGTGACGGAAGCTATCTTTGCCGTAACGCCCTCGGAAACGATTAAGTATGTTACTTGAACTCCTTAGATATATCAATTCTTAATCTAAATTCAGGACTAAGCTTATTGGCGACTCGAAAAGACCGAATCCCCAGTACCGCGGCCTTGTTCATGGGACGGTATCCATCGTTAAACAAGAGGGTTTGTCTGGAATCTATCGGGGGTTGTTTCCTGTCGTATGTTGCTCTATGTCACCTATATACACCAACACTTATCCAAGTTCACCGCAGATGATGCGTCAAGGAGCAAATTCCGCTATCCGTTTTACGACTTACGCCACACTCAAGCAATTTGTGCAAGGCACTATGAGACCTGGACAACCTTTGCCAAGCGCAATCACGTTTGGAATAGGTGGAATCGCTGGCCTCGTGACAGTGTACACAACCATGCCTTTGGAGTACGGAATCTTAATTTTGGCCACGTTTACTTGTCTTTTGACTTGGTTTGATGTTTAAGTGTGATCAAGACTCGTATGCAATCGCTGGAAGCGAGGAAACATTACCGCAATTCTTTCCATTGCGCCTATCGGATTTTCACAGAAGAGGGTATCTTACGTTTTTGGACTGGTACAACGCCCAGGCTTGCGCGACTAGTGGTATGTCTCTTTACTTACATTTTCGCAATGTTCCAAACCTTCTTCGTCGCAGTTGAGTGGAGGTATTGTCTTCACCGTGTATGAGAATATCATCAAGGCGATAGGTGGGCGGGAAGTATAAAAGTGCATCATTCTGAAATTTTGGATAATTGTTGTATTCGGATTCTTCGAAACAATAATAGCAATGTACCTGGCCCAGGCGCCGTTCGGCTGTCTCGACCGTCAGCTTTCTCGATTAGTGATTCATTCAGCGGGTCAATCCTCACTTGGCCACCAGGACCTGAGGATCTTCAATTTGTTTTGCTTCACTACCGTTTTGTAGTGCTTCAATCGTGTCGAGCCATTTCTGAGATTTGAGCTTGGGCCCTCTCATTACCTTTTATAAAAGCGGCTGGACAAGTTATTTTGACACCCTCGAAAATGACCTCGCAAAGCGTAGACGACCTTTTTACTTCTGAATTTCCGACCGATCCAAACTCATTTTCTGTTAATGCACTCTCTTCCGACGGGATCGACAATTCTGAGATGACAATCCAAGTCGATCCCTTCGTTCATGAATCAGAACCTCTCGACGACCAAAATGTGGGTATCCAAGCACGGGACAATGATCTGGATGCGGCCGGTGGGGGTCTTGTTGATACAAAGCACGGTATGAAAACTCAATATTCAATTCTTAATCTAGCATTGAGAAAAGCCGACGAGCCGACGAAAAATGATGCAGACAAAGATGGAAACATCGGTCCATCACGTTCTAAGAGGAAGAAATCCACGCTCACGCACGAAAAGCCTCGGAAGCGTCGGAGGACGGATGAAGGAAAGGCGTTGGACGAGCGACAAAGCGAGGCGCAAGTACGTTCAAAGCGAAAGACATGCAGTTTCAAACTTCTGATACTTGACCTTACATTTCCAACCAGACTCGGGAGCGGATCAGGTAACTGCGATCCGGAGAAGTCTAAGAATCAATAGGTTCCCCCCCGCTTTCCATTTGCGAATGTCGTTGAGCTAAATTTTTCTATTGCAGGAAACAGACATAAGAATGGTTCTAGATCGATTCGATCACATATAGACTGACCCATGACATGACATTAAATCGATCAAACTTCAGCTTCAAGCTTCAGAATTCAATCTTCCAATTCATCCTCCTCCTCATGTAATTTACCTTGTTCAACACCAGCGATTTTTCTAATTCCGACAGAGGTAGATTTTGACGTATGAGAGATCGGGTGGCCAAAGAGGGTGGTGTACGGCACCATCTTCTCCATATGATTCACTATCGACGTCGTCATCTGTACCTCATCACCCACACGGGACCCTTCGTTATCATCTTCATCTTCCTCAGACCCAGATCCGGAATGAGGAGCTCTCTTCACTTGTAGCCTCAGAACCATCCATGTCCGAGACACCGACCTCAAACTCAATCTTCCTCGTTAGAGTTGTTCTGGATGGAGTTTATCGTATGAACATCTTGCTTCGGTGCAGCGATGTCCAACTCACACCGAACAAGTGGCGATTGTCACAGTGGCAACACTATCAAAACCTTGACAGCGTGCAATAGTGCCGATGCCACAGTATAGCACAAATGTCAGCACCTGTAGATGGGAAATAAAACCCTCCCTCCAACAATTTAACTCCAACAGACAGTGATGTCACAATATAGGCTCTAGTGTTGGGGGAACAAAATTATTTTTGACCGAGTTTGCTAATTGCCAGTGGTGGCGAAATTTGGCACATTAAATTCGCTAAAATTAAGTTATAACCATGCTGTGTGCGCAATGCCTTTGCTCACCCCACTGCTGTTTCTTCTTACAGGAAACAGAGTAAACATTAACAAATTACATTGGTGAGTTATGCATAACTCATTTGGAAAAAATTTGACCTCTACTTTTCTCGATCCTCTTCTCTGTTCTGATCAACGCCCTTTCAAGCTTTTCGGCCTCCTTTTTCTCAATTTTGCACTCTCTTATAAATTCGTCATAAACCGTCCAAACTTCTTTCACAAACTCAGTCCGTTTCGTAGTGAAGAAGCAGATCCCAGCATCATACACGCTCTCGTATATCTTGCCATACCAATCACCCTTGTCTGTACTCCATGGGTTATCCAGATGGTGTTGGGTGATCAAAATTTCCAACTTGGTTCGTGAACGCTCGTATTCGGCCGAATATCTGTTGTCATTCCCTCGAATTGCAACGACGCATGCAACGTCCTTTGGCCTCATGTCATGCTTCTTGAAGGTCTCTTTGTTGCTGTCGCGTTCCCACCAGTCATCCATGTTATATTCTTCCTCCAATCCTGTCACAACTGCAATGATCGGCACACGTTCTCTGCAAATGACTTTGTGGAATAACATCCAGTTGGCTTGTGCATTCGAAATAACCCTTCCTTTCATGCAGTAGATGAGCAAGCTCACCCCATCGAGTTGGCGGATGAGGCTATATAAACTCTGGACCGCCTGGGCGTGAGGAGTACGGCCTTGCTCTCCTTCATTGAGACCAGTAGTGTCATAAATGCGGAAGGGTATGCTTGCTATTTGTATGTTATATGCCTCGTTCTCGAAAGTGCAGCCTGAGGCATCGTTCGACGTTCGAGCGACTTCGGCTCTTGCGAGCATGTTTACAATAGAGCTCTTTCCGGCACCTGCCTCGCCGAAAAGGATGATGTTATGCCTGCCAGGCTGAAGACATTGCAATTAGCGAGAGAATTTTTCATTTAAAAATCGATCATGAATGTACCTCAAAATCGTACTGGAACGTATCCGAGCCCTCACCTTGACCCCTTCCTGCGGCAACACTGTGCGCCATCTTTAGGATTGCAAGTATGCCCATTTCTTAGTCGTGGTCGTAATGCCGACGAATAATGGAATATTCCTTGGATGGGAGGAGAAGGAATTGCAAGAGATACAGATGCTCGTAAAATAACTGTCTTGATGTGGCATACCACGGCCGCACAGATCCCAACATACTTAATTATGAAGTAACGATACGCGCTGGTCGGAATTTATGAATTCACATCCATTCAGTCTGTTTCAATAACGACATAAAGGGCGTCTAAATTTCAAGGACCCCTCGTGGCTGATTTCTTCAAACAGAGTGGCTGCAACGAGGTGTACTGTATTCATCTTCGCGGACAGAAACAGCGATACGTCCGATCCTCAGAAATGGATGGTCGATATTGGCAATGTACGTTTGTCTCTATTGACCACAATGAAAAAAATTTTCTCCAGGGCCACTCATAGCAATTCCCGGTTTTGGTGCCTGACCCATACCGGGTCCCTATGTCAGTCACGGTGGTGGCAAAATTAAATTCGCTAAGTACAGTAATGATCATTAACGAGTTACAATAGTCATTAGTGAGTTATAAATTGGATTTAGTCTAGATCTCCACCTGATCACGTACTATAGAAAAAACGGCATCATTCTCGATGCCATGATGAAAATTCACCGAATGCCAAAATGGTTTGGCAGTTTTTCCAACAACACTAAATACAGTATAGATTAATAGCTAAATGTATTGATGCCCTGGATAGGATAACGTCGTAGGAAACACCAACAAAACTCCTTTTCCCAAGGTGCGACTAGGTGCACCTAATTCCAGAGCTGTTGAGATGCCAAAGGAGACTGTGGATCCCAGTGAATTAAAGCGTTGGCTTCAAATTGCCCAGAGCAGCGCGGTCGTCGTAAGTAATATGATTAGCTTCTGGCAATGTCTAGCCCTCATATCTCGTGTGCAAAGTCCACCCTTTTGGCTGGTATAGCTGCGACACTATTAAGCTTCGTCAAAACCGACGATAACTACAAGGCAGTCGCAACGTCTCCTGCCAAGAGGAATGCAGTGGTTGGATTATGCTACACTGCACTGTTATTGAACATCTACGCTTCCATGATGGCCTATGCCATCGTTGAGAAAACTTCAAACGGGAAAAAACCCAGCCACAAATTGAAATTTGGATGTGAGTATGGCTAAAATATACGAATTTGAAAATTCTGATCCCCTTTACTAGGGACCGTGTGCTTCCTTGGGGGAGTATATACCCTCATTGCCATGACTCTGACATGTGTCTGGATTCAAGAACCAGTTGGGAGCAAAGTCGTCTTGACGATGTTGGGCGCGTGCTCTGTGATACCCCCCCTCCTGTTGATAGACCGACAGTCTAATCGTGCATGATACGTTTTCGCGTCTATGTTGCATTATACATGTCCGCTTGTGGTACTATAGGAGCTTTGCACAAATTGGATCGGGTAAATTTGTTATTGTCCAAAACAAAGCTTCGGTAGGGTGTTCGACTCAACTGTTGTTGACGTTGACACACCTAAAGAATTATTCGACATGTTGTGGGCCTTGTGGCTCATACTCGGCCACGCTGCACCCTTTGAAGTTTAAGTGACTTCGGCTCTTGCGAGC
>QDKV01005344.1_pt1 | contig 61963 bp, 70 predicted proteins | sample 1861101 | NCBI WGS metagenome assembly QDKV01 (sample SAMN04275158, study PRJNA302643) | Fungus metagenome, whole genome shotgun sequencing project. | isolation source: fruitbody | host: Mallocybe terrigena | place: Sweden | collected 2013
GGATTTTGTCACACATTTCCAACAGACTTTCAATACGCAAAACCAGAGTCCTTGTGATGTCGCTGCTTCTCTAGCGGCAGTGTGCGCACCAAGCGGACGTGAGTCTTGTCTTTTTTACACTCTGCACATTATCTCAGTCAACCTACATGCAGGATTTAACTTGGATCCTTTACCTTCTGGCTATGTATATACTGGGCCCTTTCCAGAATTTGCAACACCATGCAGATGCAGTACAGTCTACTATTCAATGCTAAGCGCCTGTGGTTATTGCCAGTCACGCGACTTCATCGAGTGAACATTCTGTTGTTGACGTCTCTCATTGATTGCTTATAGCCCTTTTTAGCTGGTCCGCTTACAGTTTCAACTGCTCAGCCGTTTCTGTCCAGGTGTAGGGAGATTTTCAACCTCTTTTTTCTAAAAGTTCTGAATATGATACACATAGCTACCCCCAAACGATTCCATCTGGTGTGAAAGTACCAGCATGGGCCTATCTCAACGTTCTGGTATACCACTCTTACATGAATTTGTGTCGCATTTTCAGCTGAAATTTAACTAGGATGATGATAGATTCAATGTAACGCTCGCTCAGCAAACGAGACTCGGAGGTACAGAGTCATCTCGCACTCCTACCGTGCCATCCACGAGCGCTGCAACTTGAACATCATCTTCTCTTCTTACAACTTCAACTGTGTAACGGTTCGTCATTCCTTGTTACTAAGCCTCCGTATTATCACGCTTTTTATTGCGTTCCGACAATGTTTTGATTTCATCTTATACTAGCATTTTAGTATGTTAGTTGTATTAGGGTCATATTATTACTAGTTTTATTTTATGACTCTGGTTGGACTGGACTCTTAAAGAGACCTTATAACATTTCACTGAGCATTCAAAGTATAATATGGAGGCGAATCTTATCAAAAGATTTTGACGTTCTCATATTTCTTTTACGTAATACCCAGGAGAAGGCATCCTAGCCAATGACGAAATTTTAAAATGTGTTTTATGTAAATACACTTTTCTGAATTCCTCCGGGCCTACAACCGTTGCAAATAACCGCGTGCCGCAGACCTTTCAATGAACAAACCCCAAGTTGGCAAGGATGACTGTGACCACCTTTCTATTCTTCTTATCATCTGCCCATCATGCTGGCGGCCGCAACCTTCGTCGTCCTCGGCCTTTTGCCCGCTTATGCCACAGGGCAGCTCATGATTGCAAGCGCAAAATGCTTGCTGGGTTATGAATGGGTTTGTTTCAACAGGATCACTTATCAATCGATTTATCCCACGACTTTTACAGACTTTCAATACTTTAAATCAGAGTCCTTGCGATGTCGCTGCTTCACTGGCGGCAGTGTGCTCACCAACCGGACGTGAGCATTCTCTTGCTTACATTTGGCCCGTCATCTTACTCGAGCTACTCGAACATGCAGAATTCGACTTGTATCCTTTGCTATCTGGTTATGTGTATGCTGGGCCACCTACAGAATTCGCAAACAGTTGCAGATGTAGCTCAGTCTACTATTCAATGCTAAGTGCTTGTGGTTATTGCCAGGGTCGCAACTTCCAGATGTGAGAGTTTCGATATAAAATTTCTCGTTAACCACTTATCGTCCATCCGCATTAGCTGGTCTGAGTACAGGACCAATTGTTCTACTGTTTCTTTGCAAACGTAGGAATCTACTTTTTCAACCCTTTTGGAAAGAGGTGAAGTAATCCACTATAGCTACAATCAACCGCTCCCGTCTGGTGTGAATGTGCCAGCTTGGGCCTATCTGAACGTTCAGGTATCTTATTCTTTCGGGAACCTAATTGCGCATTTTAGCTGAAATATAATTAGAATGGTGACAATTTCGACATAACACTTGCTCAGCGAACGAGAGGTATCGAATCATCGCGTCTGTTAGCCACTGGCACGCCGTCATCCACAACTTCTAGTATAACCGTGACATGGTCTCCTCCACCTGCGACTTTAACCGTCGTTGGTGGTGGAGGATCTCAAACGAATGTTGGCGCGATTGCTGGAGGAGTTGCTGGAGGAGTTATTCTTATTATAATTTCTTTGTTCATAATTGTTTGGCTTCGTCGTCGTAGTCGGCGGTCGTCCTCGACAACATTTGCTAATTTCCAACCACCATTACAGGCAACGAGATCTAACATGACCTCCCCTAATTCGTTCCCTCCAACATCCGGATTAGATGTAAGTCCAATCAGTATTTATTGTTTTCAGTAGCTGACGTCTTCATTTCTAGAATTTCGACGGTGGCCTAGTCGAACCTCTTATATGGCCGCAGCAATTACCTCTCGCGCCGAGTTTGACCACTCACAGCGGTCGGCAGACCATGCATTCACAGATGATGGCTCAAACGCAGAGTGACACACCCCCAATACGATATACGATGATTACACCCCAGAACACAAACACGATACCTACTCCACAGAACACAAACACGCCGCCGCCGACACAGAATACAGACACGATGACTCCGACACAGTACGTGATGCACAGCACACAGAACTTGTGGCACCAAACACGAAATACAGCATTACCAGCACAGGATATGACGCCGATGCACAACACGACTCAGAACGTGATATCAGCGCTGCCTACACAAAACTCGACGACGAACTTGCCTCCTAGGCAAAACTTGACACAGAGCATGATATCTACGTCTTCAAGACCAAACTTGACGCAGAGCATGATATCCACGTCTTCGAGACAAAACTTGACACAGAGCATGATATCCACGTCTTCGAGACAAAATTTGATGTCCATACCAAGCTCGACTCAGGATGGGATGCCCACGCCAGCTGGGCAAAGCTCGACTCAGGATGGGATGTTCATGCCAGCTGGGCAAAGCTCGACTCAGGATGGGATGTTCATGCCAGCTGGGCAAAGCTCGATTCAGGATGGGATGTCCACGCCAGCTGGGCAAAGCTCGACGCAGAACGTGGTACCCATGTCACCTAGTCAAGACACGAGGCAGAATACTATGCCTTCCACTCAAAATAAACCTTGGAGTCCGCCTCAATACACTTTTAATCCGTGAATGGTGGGTCCAAACCCGAGTTTCGGAAGGTATGTAGCAATGTCTTTTACTTGCCATCTTGTTGTGTAGATACTAAACTAGTGGAATAATGTATTGCAGAGACTTTTGTTGGAAGTGTCCTCCCTCAACGAAATCTGTTCAGCAAGCAGCGTTCCCAACACCCTAATATTCAAATCTAACATGGATCTTACTCTAAGCTTTTTTCTCCTTCCCTTTCTCCAGGCGGTCCTGTAACGACCTTTGTAAGTGCAACGGTCTCATTGGCTTCAGCTGACTTCCTCATTTCCTGGTCCCATGGTTTATCGTCCCACAATCTTCACAGAGTTTGATGACCAACTTCATGGGAGGTAGTGTTCGGCCATGCCACTCCTGTGCCCACTGGTTATGCTGGTGTTCCGGAAATATGATAAGTTGGGGCTTGGAATTTAAAATAGGTTTCTCTTCTAGATTATATCTGAGTACAGTTGATTATCTCATAATGCATGACGTGCATAAATCTCATTGTGGGTTGGGGACAACAGTGGTATGCGGGGAAAATGCATGCATGAGGCATAACACATAATGCATAACCCTAAAACTGCAGTATGCATTGGTATGTGGAGGAGGGTTTGGATACGCAGGTAGTCTCAACGGAGTTGATGGAGGGAGAACAATGTGAGAAGTCGGGTTGACAGGCGTGAGCTGTGTGGGAGTACTCGTAGTTTCTGTGACATCCACAAGGCCTTGTCGTTTGGTCTTATTCTCATCTCCCTCTTCAGTACCCATCGCTGTACACTCTGACCCTTTTGAGGACGACACCGATGTTGATACTGATAATTCTGATACCAGTGATGAAAGTGGAAGTGATATAGAGTGGGAGGAAGAATGAGCGACAAAGAACGGTCAACAGCTTGTTAGGTTCGGACAAGTAGTAAGTTTGGAATTCACAAGTCTTTTGGGGAATTCTCAAGTTTTTGGGTATGTCACCCTCTTGGTGCAGCATGTCACAACCAAAGTGACATTTTCGCGGTTATGAGATAACAGACATTCTGTTTATAAATCATCCATCATCCTCAGTTATACTCTTCTTGAATAAAGGGATGTCTGATAGCATTTATTCCTCGAGAATGAAAGTAAGATGAAAAGTAATCGGTTTATCTCACGATCTTCAATACAGACATTAAACTGCGATGCTGCTGCTTCCCTAGCGGTACTGTATGCACCAAACCCAGAGGAATGAACGGAAAACCGGGGCTCTTGTCATCCTAGCAACGCGTTCACAACGTTTGTTTGATGTCCTACTCGGGGCCCTTGGAGCGTTGCACAAGATAAAGCGGGTCGGCCGAATTTATGTACGTAGAGTTTTAACAAAAACTCGTGTGGCGAATTATAACCCTGTACCTTTTTCAGATTTCGACGTTCGTCCGCATGGCTGCCGCAGACCTTTCAATGAAGGTTAATGGAAAACTCAAGGACGGCTGTGACCTCCTTTCTATTCATCCTACCATCTGCATTTCATGCTAGGGGGTGGAGCTTTCGTCATCCTTGGCCTTTTGGCTGCCCATGCCGCAGGGCAACTCATTACTACAGACGCAAAATGCTTGCTGGGTTATGAATGGGTTTGTTTCAGCAGGATCACTGACCAATCGATTTATCTCACGACTTTTACAGACTTTCAATACTTTAAATCAGAGTCCTTGCGATGTCGCTGCTTCACTGGCGGCAGTGTGCGTACCAAACGGACGTGAGCATTCTCTTGCCTACATCTGGCCTGTTATCTTTCAAGCTACTCGACCATGTAGGATTCAACTTGGATCCTTTGCCATCTGGTTATGTGTATTCTGGGCCATATGCAGAATATGCAACCAGTTGTAGATGTAGCTCAGTCTACTATTCAATGCTAAGTGCTTGTGGTTATTGCCAGGGCCGCAACTTCCTGAGGTGAGAATTTCGGAGAATTTCTCATTAACCACTTATCGTCTTTCCGCTTTAGCTGGTCTTCCTACTGTGCCAATTGTTCCAGGGTTTTTGTGCCTACGTAGGAATCTACTTTTTCAACCCCCTTGGCAGGAAATGAAATTATTCAACATAGCTACGACCTACCGCTCCCGTCTCGTGTGAAAGTGCCAGCTTGGGGCTATCTGAACGTTCTGGTATCTTATTCTTTCGTGGATGTGATTGCGCCTTTCAGCTGAAATGTAACTAGGATGGTGATAATTTCAACGTAACGCTTGCTCAGCTAACGAGAGGTACCGAATCATCGCGCCTATCAGTCATGCCGTCATCCACAACTCCTAGTTTAACATGGTCTTCTCTTCCTGCGACTTCAACTGGTACAACATGGTCTCCTCTTCCTGCGACTTTGACTGTCGATGGTGGAGGATCACGAACGAATGTTGGCGCGATTGCTGGAGGAGCTGCTGGAGGAGTTATTCTTATTATAATAATTGCCTTGGTCGTAATTTTGTGGCGTCATCGAAAGCGGTCGTCCTCGACAACACCCGCCGATTTCCAATCGTCATTGCTGGCACCAAGATCTGATATGACCTTCCCTAGTCCGTTCCCTTCGACGACCGGATTAGATGTAAGTCTAAAGTAATATTTACGTTTTCGATGACCGACGTCGTCATTTCTAGAATTTTGGCTTACTCGACCCTCTTATATGGCCGCCGCAATCACCCTTCGCGCCGAGTATGACTACTCACTTTACTGGTAGCAGTGGCCAGCAGACCGTGCATGCGCAGCAGATGATCGCCCAAACGCAGAGTGACATGCCCCCAACACAATATTCGATGATTACTCCTCAGAACACAAACACGATGCTGCCGACACACAACACAAACACAACTCAGTACGTGATACGCAACCCACAAAACATGTGGCACCAAACACGAAATACAGCACCAGCGGAGGTTATGATACCGATGCTGCTTGGGCAAAGCATGATATCAGCGCTGCCTAGACAAAATTCGACGCCGAACTTGATATCGACGCCTTCTAGGCAAAACTTGACGCAGAGCGTGATATCTGCACCACCTGGGCAAAGCTCGATGCAGAACGTGGAACCCACGCTACCTAGGCAGAACACGAGGCAGAACACCATGCATTCCACTCAAGATGTACTTTGGAGTCCGCCTGGATACACTGTTGAGCCGTTCTAGTCATGGATTCAAACCTGAGTTTCGGTAAATATGTAGCATTGACTTTTTTTTTGGGTGTTTTTTTGGGGGCTATGATATTTTGTGTATAAATACAGCAGATACAACAGGTGACACCACATATGATATGATTCATCCCGTCGAGCATTCTTCTTGCCAGATTTTGAAGACTAAGTCCCGTGCCGCAGACCTTTCAATGAAGTCTAATAGAAATTTTCAAGGACGCTTTCCATTCCTTTTACCATCTGCTCATCATGCTGGAAGGCGCAGCCTTCGTTATCCTCGGCCTTTTGCCCACTTATGCCACAGGGCAGCTCATGACTACAGACGCAAAATGCTTGCCGGGCTATGAATGGGTTTGTTGGATCACTTATGTAATGAATCGATTTATCTCATGACTTTTACAGACTTTCAATACTTTAAAGCAGAGTCCCTGCGATGTCGCTGCTTCACTGGCGGCAGTGTGCTCACCAAACGGGCGTAAGCATTCTCTTGCTTACATTGGTACTCAACCTACTCGAACATGCAGAATTCGACTTGGATCCCTTGCCATCTGGTTATGTGTATGCTGGGCCACCTACAGAATTCGCAAACAGTTGCAGATGTAGCTCAGTCTACTATTCAATGCTAAGTACTTGTGGTTATTGTCAGGGTCGCAACTTCAAGAAGTGAGAGTTTCGATATAAAATTTCTCGTTAACCACTTATCGTTTATCCGCATTAGCTGGTCTGAGTACAGGACCAATTGTTCTACTGTTTCTTTGCAAACGTAGGAATCTACTTTTTCAACCCTTTTGGAAAGAGGTGAAGTAATTCACTATAGCTACAATCAACCGCTCCCGTCTGGTGTGAATGTGCCAGCTTGGGCCTATCTGAACGTTTTGGTACCTTATTCTTTCCTGGATGTGATTGCGCATTTTAGCTGAAGTGTACTAGGATGGTAATAATCTCAACATAACACTTGCTCAGCGAACGAGAGGTACCGAATCATCGCGTCTACCACCGTCATCCACAACTTCATCGTCTTCTCTTGCGATTTTAACTGGATCTCGAACGAATGTTGGAGCGATCGCTGGAGGAGTTGCTGGAGGAGTTGTTGTTCTTATTATAATTGCCTTGGTAACAATTTTGTTGCTTCGTAAGCGGAGGACGACTCGGAGGACGACAACATCCACTAATTCCCAATCGCCATTACCGGCACGATCTAACATGACCTCCCCCAATCTGTTCCCTCAGACGTCTGAATTAAATGTCAGTCTAACAGTATCTATTGTTTTCAATAGCCGACATTCTTGTTTCTAGAGTTTTGACGGTGGGGTAGTCGACTCTCCCATGTGGCGGCAGCAATCACCTTTGGCGCCGAGTTTGACTAGCCACTTTAGTGGTAGCAGCCGCGGTGACCGGCAGGCCTTGCATCCGCAGTGGCAAAGTGACATACCGACACAATACGCTATGGCCGCTCCTCAAAACGCAAACGCTATATTTACTCCCCAGAACGCAAACGCTATATTTACTCCTCAGAACGCAAACGCTATATTTACTCCACACAACACAAACACGATGGCGCCAACACGTATGCACAGCACACAGAGCCTGTCGCATCAAATACCAAATACGGCACTACCAGCACTTGGGCAAAACACGAGTCAGAACGTGATATCAGCGCTGCCTAAACCAAACCAGAACTCGATATCCACGCAAAACTTGAGACAGAGCGTGGCATCCATATCTAATGAGCAAAGCCCGACGCAGGACGTGATATCCACGCCACCTAAGAAAAAAATGTGGCAGAATACGATACCTGCTCAAGATATACCCCCGCCTCAATACACTGTTGAACCGTACTAGTCATGGATCCAAACTTGGGTCTCGAACAGGTCTAAAATTTCATTTATGTATTTTGCTTGGGGTTACTATGATTTTGGTGTGTAAATACTAAACTGTGTGCAGACTCGGAATGCAGTGCGCTTGATATTCAGTATTCAATGTTTAAATAAACCTTTAAACGCTAAAGTAAGGCCAAACCCATATCTGGAACTAGAACCCTATCAGATAGCTCCGCAAGTTGCCATGGGCGACATTTCCTTCTTAACGTCATCTGGTACTAGGTCTGCTTGAGAAACTATCCTTCTGTTGCGAGGCGTATCCCGTTGATGGACGGTTGCCCATGGTCATCCACACGATCTTTGTTGAACTGGAAATTCTAACTAGACCAGAGATATTCCATGTCAGTCATGTTGTACTCGTCATCCATCGTATTCCATGACAGAAAGTTAACTCAGGCTTGCGATACACTCAAGTCCGGTCGGGAGAATGTCTGCGGTCCCATATTTTTCGCAATATAAACGTGTCCTCGCGCTTGGCAACGATAACTGAGCCAAGGATGAAAGAACAGTGCAATTTCCGAGTTCACGGTGTTGCTATTGCTGCAGGTCAATCTGAAAATAGGGTAATGACCGCTGTAAGCCATGTCCTTCTACCACGGAGTAGGAAGTAGGAAGTGAGACCACCATGCCTCGATGCCGCACGGGCCGCGGCCGCAGCGTTTAAACCTAAGAATGACACTGACCTCGTTTACACTTTCCACCATTTACTTACGATGCTATGGGTCGGAGTCTTCGCTCTTCTCAGCCTTCTGCCCGCGTATGTTGCAGGGCAGCTCATGGTTGCGACTGCAAAATGCTTGCCTGGCTATGAATGGGTTTGTCTCATCCACTGCTGGATCACCCATTCGATGGATTTAACACGCAACCCCCTCTAGACTTTCAATACGTTAAATCAGAGTCCTTGCGATGTTGCTGCTTCTCTAGCGGCAGTCTGCGCGTCAGGCGGACGTTAGTTTCTTTTTTCGCCTTTGTTTGGTGTCAAGCTTATTCGAAACACACAGAATTTGACTTTGATCCTTTGCCATCCGGTTATACGTACTTGGGACCACGAGCAGGATATGCGACCCCTTGCAGATGCAGTACGGTCTCCTATTCACTGCTAAGCGCTTGTGGTTATTGCCAGTCGCGCAGCTTCCTTGAGTGAGCACCATGTTGTCAAATTCTCTCACTGATCTCGCTTATCATCTTTTCTGATGTCTCTAGATGGTCAGAATACAATGTCAACTGTACCACAGTTTCTGTCCAAACGTATGAATACACTTTTTCAATCTGGCAAAGGTTTTGAAACGATTCTTTATAGCCACAACGCTGCTCTGCCATTCGGTGTGACAGTGCCAGCCTGGGCCTATCTGAATGTTCTGGTATCTTGTTCTTACATGGTTACTGTTCTACTTCAGCTGAAATGCGACTAGAATGGTAGTTCATTTAACACAACACTTGCTCAACAGACAAATGGTACCGAATCGTCACAACTTCCTACTTCGTCCACATCTACTGGAACTGCGACTCCAACTAGTGGAGGATCTCGAACGAATGCTGGTGCGATTGGTGGAGGGGTTGTTGGAGGAATTGTGCTTCTTATACTTGCCTTAGTGGTCACGATTTTCTTGCTTCGTCGAAAACGTGCCTCAGCATCGTCCTCTAATACTTACCAACTGGCGCCAGGTTCTAACACGACCCACACTTCTAATTCGTTTGCCCCATCTTGGCTACCAGGGGGGTATGATGTAGGTCCGGTCAACATCGATGTTTGCGTTGGTTAACGTTTTTGTGGTCCAGGGTTTCAAGAGTTCGCCTGATCCTAATACATGGCAACATCATTCACCTTTCCAACAGAATTTGAATCCCAACATTATGACTAGCAGCAGCCAGCACACTGTGCCTCCACAGGACATGGTGCCCCCAACGACGCAGAATTTCACACTTCCCACACAAAACATGTTGCCCACGCCACAGAATGCGATGCCCTTTTCACAGAACATTACACCGCCGATACAGAACGCGTTGGGACTAACACAAAGCACGACGTCTCAAGCACAGAAGGCGTTGCCAGCAACACCAAACGTGATGCGTAGCACAGATAATCTTTGGCACCAAACAAAAAATGTATCACCTCCGGCACGGAATGTGGTCTCCCCGCCACTTGGGCAAAACTCGGCGCAGAATGTGATGCCAATTCCGCGACAAAATCTGCCGCAGAATGTGGCGCCTCTCACACCACAAGATACATGGAGTCCACCTCAATACACTGCTGATCCATAATCTACTATTGAATTCTCTGGGGAAACATATGGATCTCTGTACTTTTTACTTTGGTGTATAGTATTTCTTCTTCTCGAAGGCTGAAAAAATAGCTTATAGGTCCGATAAATCTTTCAGCTGTCAGCTTTACTCTACTGTAAAATTTTGTAGTATCGTATTCATGAGCAAAGAATCCTATTCATTCCTATATGCAATTTTGACGAACTGGTCTGTAGAACCTCTTGGCTGCTCACTTCGGATCAGCAAGGGAAGTAGACGGTTAAAACACAGATGCAGTTGGTAGGCGATCGAGTTATAATTGTACAATAAGTCCATGCATTTCTATGTTCTCGTTTACAAGGCATCACTGTTGGAAGACATGTCCCATGTACACTCGCTGGTGCAACTTGGATCCGGCCTCTTCAATCCGTTGAATTTCTTCTTCCGTCAGGTCAGGAACGTTCTCGACGTCCTGGACTTCCTTGATGCGTTCAGTTTTAGAAGTAGTGCTGTTTCAGATATGCACAAACCGATATTAAAACAAAGAACAATATTGAACGGAGACCGTACTCACGTCACAACGACCACTCGCTTCGAGAGCAGCCATTTGGTCAAAACTTGTCCAGAGAGAACAGGTTTCCCGCTCGTCTTTTCCAACCGTTCACGAATTTGTTCAAGAACGGGGTCTAGAGGCCCGTTCTGGACACGAACAATTGGAGTTAGTCCACCATAAGACGCGACTTGGATGCCCTTCTCTTGGCAAAGCTTGACGATTGGTTCAGAAGCTTTCCACACGTAAGGGTGAAGTTCAATCTGTTTTCGTTTTAATCGAGTCAGAAAAGACACATATGTGAAATTTGTACCTGATTGGCAGCTGGGATAACTTTGCCGGTTTCCAATACGACGTTGAGATCTTCCACTCTGAAATTGGAGACCCCAATGGCTTTCGCCAACCCGTCGGCGTGGACCTCTTCCATCTGTTTCCACCAATCCGCAAGTTTCGAATTTCCTTCCTGTGTTGCTGGGGTGGGATCATGGATCAAAAATAAATCCACATAATCCAATCCCAGTTTGGCGAGTGACCCCTTCAGCGAGTCTCTGATTGATTGGCCGGGCAGAAGGGCCTTTCCATGGAGCTTTGTGGTGACGAACAACTCGGAGTGTGGTTTGCCTGACACCTTGATACCTGCGCCGAGCGATTCTTCGTTGTTGTACATCTGGGCCCCGTCAAGATGGGTCACGCCGTGCTGGATGGCGAGGCGGACGAATTCACTAGCGTCTTTGCTATATAACGCCGTGCCAGTACCGAAAGCTAACCAGGGAATATGCTTGCCGGTATTGAGAGTGAATACCTTTGTCATCGTTGTGTGCTTTGATGTTGCTCAGTAATGGGAGTCGAGACGGCAAAGTTTTTTTATACGCCTAGTTTCGTCAGCGGCTCCATGATTGCTCAGCGAGAAGCTTATCCGCGGCTGATTGCAAAATTGGCCTCCCCTGAACCAAACCAAACAAAAGTCCGCCTCATACTTATATTCTCCATCTTTTAACAACTACACAGGCGCTTCACATGTTGGGCTATCTCGACTTCAAGTTGGTTCTACATCATTAGTGCCTCAGACTCACAGATGCACTCTTTGGCCGATCATCCTGGCTATGGCCCCAATGGGTGTTGTCGGTCACCTAGTGTATCGATATTATTGAACTTAAACAAAAAACTACACAACAGAGGGTATGATCCACATGTACAAGAACAAAATCAAATTTATACTGCTTGCTGCATCTCGGCCTAATGTTCGTCAGTAAATGGGTTATCATTGTACATAGAATGGTTTTCCCGCGTCTCAGGAGCCTAAACTCGTGAGTAATGACTATCAATTGTCCAGAAAGTAAATACTTACAGAACTGACGTCTGTAGCACTGGGATATTGCCGACCCTCATGGTCAGATAGAACACGGTTCCACGACACTGGACGCGTTCCAAACTCGGCAAAGTAGCTTGCAGATGGCGCTATACGCTTAGTACGACGGTGGATCATGTATCGATGGAGAACGAACCCCAAGATGATCAAAAGAAGAACGAAGGAAATCGTGCCCCCAGCTATTGCACCACCAGTGTGCTTGGAGGTAGTGGATTTACGATTACTAATACCGCTTGGAAATGAGTCGCTGGACGCTGTGCTAGTTCCAGCAGCGTCCGCTGAGTAAAAGTGGGCTTGTGTGCTTAAGGAAGGATGAGATGTAGACCCTCCAGGCGACAATGGTGAAGATGCGAGAACTGTGTTGCTTAATGTGCCACCTGATATAGATAATGCAGACGAGGTAGGAGCGTAGTCAAGGGTTGCACCCATAGTTGATGTGTCAACTTGGGTGGACAAAACTGTATCTGGAGATGGAACACCAGCTGGAGCGGTGTCAGTTTGGATCGGAGGTGGCGCAGGCGTTGTCGGAGTAGAGGGTGGTGTCGGCGGGTTGGTACTAGCTGTGCAAAGAACTTAGTTGGAATCGTAGTTCGCACAGGATGGACATACTGGTTCCCGTTGTGGAACCCGGACATTCCCTAATACAATCTGAATCATCCTGCGCTTTTCGCTGGTATGCAGCTGTTAATAAAGTGTAAATCCAATGGTCATAAACAAACCGAATCATTTTTTCTGCCCGTCCGGCCAGCCATCCGCCACAGGAGAAAGTTGAAGAAGATGCGAGAAGTGTAGTGGAGGAATTTGGTTAAGATGCCTGAATTTCATCACCGCCCAACTGTAATTTGAGCGCCCTTTTCAGGGAAGACAAGTTTCCATCAGAGATGGTAAGACACTCAGTGGATTGATGAAAAAATCAGATTATCACTGTTATGTTCTTCACGCAAAACTCAAGCTCCAAAGCCGGCGTGTCATATAATTCCAGCCCCACAAATACAAAAAAAAGTAGAACCAAACCAATACACGACAGGATGAACAAGCTCCCATCCCATAATAAAATGGGAGGCCCCTATCATCCATCAATTGATATGCGGCGCACGAACCAAATCGGGTAAGTTTGCTGTCAAGTTCCATACGAGGAAATGCTCTTTATTGCAGTCGTGAGAGAGTATTTGTCATACTGTACAGCTCAGCCACGCGTTTGTCGCTGGAGAACTGAGAAAGTCCTCAAGATACTCCATGGCCCCGTCCACCACGTATGTTCGCACTTTATCCACCAAAAATTGTTTTTTTATTGAATATATGTCCCTCTTTATAGCGTTCCCAGTGCTTCGGTTAGTCAAAACTTATGATGGCGTTGGGTTATTGATCTGGGAGTTTTGGTGTTTTAGGCGATTGAAGTCCCGGAGACCATCCTCAAAAAACGCAAGCAAAACGAAAAGGCACGGGAAGAGAAGCTTGCCGCGGCTGTGGCTGCTCGTAGGGTGAGATCCTCTTTTCGGTTTTTTTTTGGTTTTCCAAGATTCTACTCGTTCCAATGATGCATACAATATTTTACGTTAAAATGGCTAGCTGGAGCATACCTGCAATGTTGCCTTCAATTATCCATCTTTCGGGACTGATTCTTTCTCCCTTTGTTTTAAACATTAGAAATATTCCTATATGGTGGATTAGCTAGCTAACCTTCATTCCTAGGCTGCGAAAGCCAAGCGAAAGGTCATCTTCAAGCGTGCAGAGGCTTACGTGAAGGAGTATTTAACAAAGGAGAAGGAAGAAATTCGTCTGAAGCGCGTGTCCAGAGCCGCTTGTGATTTCTACGTTCCTGCTCAACCGAAAGTCTACTTCGTCATTCGAATCAGGGGGTGAGTGCCCTCGTTTCATTTCGCATCAAGTCTTCATCCTTGTTTTAAGTATCAACGAGATTGCCCCAAAACCACGAAAAATCTTACAGCTGTTACGACTTTTGCAAATTAATAACGGTGTTTTTGTGAAAGCCACACGCGCTACTCAACAAATGCTCCGACTTGTTGAACCCTACGTCACATATGGGTATGTCACCGAACAATGGGTTGGGCAGACTTTAACCCATTGATAGTGAACCCAATCTCAAATCGGTTCGTGAACTGATTTACAAGCGCGGGTACGGAAAGGTCAACAAACAGCGCATCCCTCTAAGCAACAATGCTGTCATCGAGGAAAATCTTGGAAAATACGACATCCTTTGCGTCGAGGATCTCGTGCATGAGATCATCACTGCTGGCCCGAACTTCAAACAGGCCTCCAACTTCCTTTGGCCCTTCAAACTTTCTAATCCCACTGGTGGCTGGAGAACACGGAAGTTTAAGCACTACGTGCAGGGTGGTGACTTTGGTGATCGGGAAACTTATATCAACAAGCTTATCCGCCAAATGAATTAAGTGTTTGTAGTTCCGTATTGCTAGGGGGTTGCTGGCGGTTATCCCATGTTTATGCTTTACTGCTGATATGCTTTTCAGCATGTTCGTGAGAATATATGCAAACTTGAAAGAACCCTCAGCCATTCATTGAGGTGATAGCCGGAATTGTCCGTGGATAATCAATTAATACATCCCCCCAACTTTCTTTCTTCGTTATCATGAGCAACACTCACAACTTGATCTCCTCTAACGCTCGGTGGGCGAAGGATTTTGCCAAGGCAGATCCCAGCTTTTTCCAAAGTTCTGCCGAAGGGCAAAATCCACATGTGCGTCTATCACAAATTAGATTATTATTGCTCCTGCCTGTTGAGCGTTCGGGAATATCCTAGACACTCTGGATTGGGTGTGCAGACTCAAGGGTCCCCGAGTCTGTAGTGACCGGTGCTCAACCTGGCGAAATCTTCGTGCACAGGAATATCGCCAAGTAAGCTTCATCAATTCTGTTGTTTTAAGCTTTAACCAACCCCATCAGCCAATTTCACCCAGGCGATAAAAACTTGTTATCTGTTCTCGTATATGCTGTAGATCATCTACGCATCAAAGATGGTGCGTTCGTTTCCCCTCAACTTATGCACTTGGTAATTCCATTTATTTTTCTTTTACCATAGTCGTGATTGTTGGTCACACTAGATGTGGGGGTGCGGAAGCCTGCCTCAAAGCAACCCAAACTCCGAATTTTAATCTCGATGGTGACATCGCTACCATAGACTCTCACCCCGACGATTTCCCGCTTAATCGCTGGCTTGAGCCTCTCACCCGACTCGTTTCTACTTTGCCATTGGCCGGTAAATCCCAGGAAGAAGCCCTGCCGATTGTGGTTGATGCGAACGTGGTCGAGCAGGTAGAGAAACTTGCTCTTTCAGATATAATTCAAGGTGCATGGAAGAATGGCCACCCTGTTCGTATTCACGGCTGGGTTTATGATTTAAGAACAGGACTGCTCAGGGATTTGGGCGTTACTAAAGGACCTTGAAAAAAACGAGTTGATATGATTAGATTAGATGCATGTAGTATATCCCAACTTGGTACTACACGCCGACATGGCAAGCCAAGAATCCAATCCAGACCGCTTGTTGGTGCAAATTGCATCATATAATACCAATTTACAGGCTCTTCGTGGTCTGCCACAAGACTTGGTTGATTGGCTCGCTCCGACACTCCAAGTTTCTAGTTTTCTGTCCAAACGCAGGGCACCAGACATCGTTGCTGTTGGTTTTCAGGAGCTTCTTCCCCTTCACCACGGGCGTATGTGTCTTCAACATTCAAGAATACTACATTACTGAATTTTTGTGTAGTCGCGGGATTTTCCAGGCATGTCATTGAAGACAGAAACAAACTTATCTTGTCTCAAATTGAAGCGCACGCCCCGAACAAGGAGTCTTACACTCTCATCGCCAAAGTTGTAAATGTGGGCGTTGCGTTGTTGGTTTATGGACGCGATGACGGTGTTGCGCGATACGTCACCGATGTGGAGACAACGTGGACTGGGTGTGGACCTCTTTACTTGGGGAACAAGGGTGCTGTCGGCGTGCGCTTTCGCATAAAGAGCCCAGATCGGACTGTTGGCGAGACGTACACGTACGTTCGCAATGTTTTTTTTTAGAGCCTAGAATTTCAGACCCTCACTGTAGATTCGTCAACTGTCATTTGACAGCCCACCAGCACAAGCTCAAACAACGATTGGAGGATTATCAGCACATCGTGTCTACCCTCCTTTTCTCACCTGTGTCCCCCAACTCAAAACTTGGAAGTACACTATATGAAACGAGTCACCTTTTCTTGCTCGGTGATCTCAATTTTCGTCTCGAAATACCCAGCTCATACCCACTTCGCGTGGATGAGGGATTTGCGCAGGTTATCGACTCTGAAGAGACGAGAGAGGAGCTGAGGGAGTTCGACCAGCTTACGGTTGAAAGGAGAAAGGGCAGGGTGCTTGTTGGGTTGAGAGAGGGTGAGTTTTGGAGGTTTAAGTGTAGTTATAAGTATCAGCTCGGAGCGGTAGACAAATATAGGTGAGTCATTCTGATTATACTGATTCTTCTTCTCAATGTCATTGCAGCACAGAGCGGACACCTTCTTGGACAGACCGTGTTTTGTACACAACATACATGGACTCCCCCCATGATCCTGAGAAGACGAATATCGACAATCTGTTGTATACCAGTGTACCATCGTATACCACATCAGACCACGTATGCCTCGACATTCTTTTCATTTCCCCCTATATTAATTTACTTCATCACCAGAAACCTATTGTTGCTCTCCTCCAACTCCCTCCTTGTCCTGCGGAGGACCCACCAAGTACACCTCTTTTGACGCTCCCAGCAACCTATAGGCCAATGCCTGATCGATATGCCAATCTGAAACGATACGTAGGACGGGTGTTTGACCGTATCATTGGAATTATCTGGTCGTTATTGACATTGTTTGGAGCTGGTTCAGTCATTGCGGGTGTATTCAATTTCTTGGTAGGCGTTGGTGCATGGACATGGTGGAAATCGAGGCCGTCAGCCTTAGAAGAATCTGAGTAGTTCCCGTGGATTTGGCTCTGGAATGTGGCATGGAGTTGCATTTCGGTATTAAATTGATTTGTTACTATGGGCCTCTTGGCCGCTTGAGAAGAAAAATTTTAACATATGTGAAGTGATTTTTAGATTGTCTGGGTGATTAACGGCAGATGTACTGGCTTGTATATACTGAGTGCTATAGCTCAGAAGCCCTTTCTACAAAAAAGGAAACTACAAACACGAACAATTAACTTTCCATTCTGCACAGCCACAACCAAATCCACTTTCTGGTTGCGCCATGGCTGCACTTGCTTCGTAAGTTTGATAATTTTTATACAATTTGGTGCTGAAGTATCTTCAGACTACTTCCGACGCCTGTTCATACATCCGTTGTGTCAGATGATGAGGATGATGTTCAAACTCACATTGCACCTATTCAGCTTTCCACAACAATCGTGACAAGGATGGCAAGACCGCCTTATGGTCAGCGTTCGGGATGGAAACCGACTCTGCAAGAGGATTTTGGTGAGTTCAAAGACTTACTTTCTTATTCTTGAATGCTGAGTGGTGTTCAGGTGATGGTGGTGCATATCCAGAGTGTCACATTGCTCAATATCCATTGGGGATGGGCAAGAAAAAGGCTAGTCACTTAATCCACAAGTCTCCTTTGCTGAGAACGAATTCTTGCCTTAGGCCTCCTCTGGCAACACGCTGGCCCTCCAAGTCGATAGTGAAGGGAATGTAAGATACGATGCGATCGCACACCAAGGACAAAGGGTGGACAAGATTATACAGTCTCAATTTAAAGACCTCGTCCCTCTCGCCCACCGAAAAGACCTCGACGACGAGGATCGTACCATGGAACGTCCTTCCGAGGAGGATGTTCAACAAACCGCTGAGAGAACAAAGGCTGCTCTTGAGAAACTCGTCAATGGCAAGATTAAGGCAGCTCAACCTAAAAACGTTCCAGACAGTCAAGGGAAATCGTCGTTTATCCGCTACACACCGGGTCAGCAGAATGGAGAGGGGGGGTTAAAACAGCGTATTATTAAAATGACGGACGTCGTTGAGGACCCCTTAGAGCCACCTCGGTTCAAACATAAAAAAATTCCAAGGGGACCCCCCAGTCCACCACCTCCCGTCCTACGTAGTCCCCCCCGAAAGGCAACCGCACAGGAGCAAAAGGAATGGATGATCCCTCCTTGTATTTCAAACTGGAAGAACAACAAGGGTTTCACAATTCCGTTGGACAAACGTCTGGCCGCAGACGGACGCGGTCTGCAGGATGTGAGTTCTTCCTTGATTTCTACAACTTCTATTGTCTCATTTCTGATCTCCAGATTCACATCAATGATAACTTTGCCAAATTCTCAGAATCACTTTACATCGCAGATCGGCATGCACGAGAGGAGGTGCGGCAGCGTGCACTTATGCAACAAAAACTTGCGCAAAAGGAAAAGGAAGCGAAGGAGGAAAACCTTCGTCTTATGGCTCAGCGCGCTCGCGAAGAACGTGGTGGCATTGCACCCAAGCCATCGGCTCAGAGTGCAGCCGCTCTGAAGTCTTCCCTTGCTGAATATGGTAGTGACGAGAGTGGCGGTGAGTCGGAGGCATCTAACGACAGTGCAGAAGACGAGGAAGCTCGGAAGATCCGCGAGCAAATGCGACTGGAAAAGAGGAGAGAACGAGAACGGGAGATGAGGATGAGCAATATGGGACAGGAGCAGCGAGCCAAGATGCTCGCTCGTCAACAGAACAGAGATATCTCAGAGAAGGTGGCGCTTGGACTTGCGAAACCAACATTATCGAAAGAGTCTATGCTCGATTCACGGCTATTTAACCAAGAGTCATTATCTTCAAACTTTGCAGACGACGACGCATACAATCTCTACGACAAGCCCTTGTTCCATGGTTCAACAGCCGCAGCTGCTATTTACAAAGCAAGGGGTAATATTCAGGAGGGTGACGAAGACTCATTCGGGGGTGGAACGGAGGAGGGTATCACGAAGGCACTTGATCAAGACCGTTTCAATTTGGGTCGGGCAAAGATTGGATTTGAAGGTGCACAGGATCAAGAGGTGAGGGAGGGACCCGTTCAGTTCGAGAAGGATACGGGTGATGTCTTCGGTGTGAATCAATTTTTGGACGAGGCGAAGACTGGGAGGAAGCGAGGTTTGGATACTTCAGCGTGAGTATCCCTTCAGTGCTTACTTTGTCTCTATTGGATGGTGACTGTTTTCCTAGTGGTGGAACTGCTCGAAAGCGACAGGCGTTGGACAGAGCAGAGCAAGAATAATTTGTTTTAATTATTCCAATTATTCCCCTTATTTGAGATGATGTAGTACTGATTGTCACTATGTGTGAGCTTGACGGACTGGGCCAGGAACCTTCTGCAACCGATTATAGACCTGCTTGTTACGGCCAATGGTAGCCGAGGCCTGACCCTTCCAATCCATTTGTGACATAAACCTCGCTTTGGGGATCAGGCCTCCTCAGGTTATTGGGGGCCCTGACTTGAGTGGTGTTAGCTTGAGGGGATTCGTTGCAGTATTCTATGCTGCTTTGCGTGGCAACTAATCGACGCATTGAAGTAATATTCTATAGGGCTCTGACAAAAGCACCTGAGAATAATCCCATGGTCAGATCTAATGTCAGATGGGTTTTCGTAATCCCATACCTCTTGCAGAGAGTCCTGTGACAAAATGGATAGTCGAACATGCCATTTTAAAGCTGAATACGTGACCAGAAAATCATTACCTTTGATTTTTCAAACGACTCCGAGTTACCTTCATAGAATACACCAATTGCGCAGGAACATGGTAGAACTTTCTGTCTGAGAATTACCTTTATGACGAAGATCAATTTCGAATGGCAGTGGAGAAGACCGACTCACAGATATTCGACTCGTTTTGCAGCTTCCATCTCTTTTGCAGGGTATGTGTATTTAAAGACCAACGTGTCGAAATAATACTCCACAGGCCAAGAATCCTCGTTAAAGCAGAGAGAAGGCTGATTCTTTTATCACCTAACACTCTGGGCAGTGCAACGAATTGAAACTACTCACCACTTGAAGGAATTTCTGCCAGTCTTGTGAGTCTTGTTTGTTAGAGTACTTTTGTCTGTCTAGAGTAAGATAGTTGCATTTTACACCGAACTAATAGTCGGAATAAGATTTTCCCAGACAGTGAAGTAGAAAGTGATGTGAACCTTAAATACTTGTCCGTTGGATGCGTTTTTGTCATCGCTTGCTGCAGTTCTTTGAGAGTAAGCTTGGTACTCCATATAGTAAAGCCGGAGCGCCAGTGACTACTGCTTTGGGCCGGTGACACAGTAAAGCCTAGACCTTTAGCCAAGGTCGTGTGAGAAATTGAGCAGCAAGAGGAAAATAAGCTGACACCGGGCCGGGTGTTGTCCGTTCAATATTTTCTGTTCGGTTAATTTTTGTCATGACCACTTCGGCCTCAGCGCCTGCGCCCGCCTCTGTTACTCCTGTCAAAAAATCAGGAATAAGGACAATACTCAGATACACGGGCATCCCACCATCCTGGATTGACAAGCGTCCAAAGCTCCCATCGAGAAACTGGCTTATATTCCTCTCTGTCACTTCTTCGGCTCTTGGACTGTATTTATACGACCGCCAGCAATGCAAGAAAATTCGTCAAGAATATGTTGACAAAGTTAAGCATCTTGCGGAGATACCTGTGGATCCGTTTGACAAGCCACGACGGGTGACCGTGTATGGTGCAAAATGGCCGGGTGATGAGGACTTCGACCAAGGCCTCAGATACTTCCGAAAATATGTCAAAGTTAGTGCTACAGTTTTCCTCTTACTAATATGGAATTCTAATGTTCCGTTACTGCACACTCGGTGTATATATATAGCCGATCTTAGTAGCAGCCGCGATTGATTATACCCTTGTACCTGGAAAGCGCCATGGTGATATCGCCCGACGCGTGGCAGAGGACGTTCGTCTCCGACGACGTGAAGATTCCGGTTTGGACCGTGAATCCGACGTAACAAAGGCCCTACCAACGTACAGACCCCTTCCAGAACGAAGGCAACGCGAATTGGACGGTGGGATTGTGCTTATCGGTCGTCCGACGTTCAAAGAGTTTATGACAGGATTAAAACGAGGTTGGACAAGTGGATTGGAAAGAGTTGATCGCGAGGAGGAACTCGCACGCGCTTTGGAAGACGACACACATTTTGACGAACTGCCGGAAGAGCCGATAGGCTTATCGAATTTAGGCGATTCGCCCTTGTCCTTTGAAACCCCTTCCGCCTCTATAATTCCTTCTGCACATTATTCTCCAATTTCCACCCTGACAACGCGCGTTTCAACAAAGCCACAAGGGGCTCCAGAAGCACTTGTTGCGTCGGAATACACTTTGCCCCCTTCAGTCATACCCCCTCAACCTCCTCTCTTACTTGTCCCCTTCTTGGATTACATTGGATTCAAGCAAATTCCTCTCATGATCTGGGATTTTTTCAACCAGCGACACAAAGTACGATCCGGCGCCAAAGCTGGTTATAAGCTCGTAATGGCCGTTTCACAACCTCTCCATGTACCAGATCCTGTAGAAAACCTTCAAGAATCTAATCGTAATGACGATATTAGCCACCATCTCCCCATCTCACGCGGCGACTTGGACTTCAACAATCGGGTCGAATTATATTACAACAAATCCACCTATTCCATACCAGGGGACATCGAGAAAGCTCAACAAAGATATTATGAAGCTCTTCCCAAAAAGTTGGCTACTGCACGGGAACTAGCTCGTGGAATCCGAGAACCCACAAAAGATGAACTTAACAACCCTCCCCCCACTGAAGTCGAGCTGCGAGCTGAGAGATTGAAAAAGGAACAACGATGGAGGGATGATGTTGAAGGTTGGGATATCGTGAGGCCATCCAGTTATGTTGCGTGGGACGAGAAATTCATAGGGGTATTGCATATCTTCGTCGACCCTCCAGAAAACGTTGAAGGTGCAGACGAATCATTGTCATAATATGGGAATACTTTTGATCATACTCGCTTTTGGACGTTGTCCGTGCGGTAATAACAACTCTAATAACAACTATTTGACCATAGTTTACTACACAATTTCAACAGCACCACTCTGGAGCCAGGCATCGAGCTCAGCGAATTCGTCTATGATCTCATTTTCGTTGTCGTGAGCCATAGGTTGTGAAACGGCAACTTGCACCGGGATGGGTTCGGAAATCCTCGAGCTCAATGTGCTGTTCGATGACAACAAATTGACGCGCGCTATTCCTTCTTTTTCTCCAATCTTGGCAGTCCGCATCAACATTTGTTCCTTAACTTGCTTGGGCATGATGAATGGGTGAGGAGAACTGATTTCTATGGAACCTTCACTGTCCGACGGTTCGGATTCCAGGAACAATCCTTCCTTCGGGGACTGATCTAAAATTGGCTGAAAAAGAAAGAGCATATAACGAATAATTATTATACTTTCGTTATACTCACCGACATCGAAGTATCATGTTTAGGCCGTTTCCGCGGATGCTCCTTGACAACTGGTTTCATCGACTCTGTAGTCAGTTTGTTTCCCGAAGCAGCCGCTTTCTCATTCCCGTCATCCAAGCTCGAACATGCCTGATGACCAGATAAGAGATTAACAGACTCTGGGAGGTCGCCAGTGACGATGTCCAGAATGTCCGTACAAGGTGTCGTCGGGTCTTTAAGATCAGTGAAATGAATACCGTATTCAATGGAGGGGCAACGTTTGCGTTTCGACGCGATTGGTGAGTCTTTCGTCAACCTCTGTTGGCCATTAGATAGGTGAAAGTTATTGACTGCTTTGGCACGCTCATGGGTGATATGTAGATGTTTGAGACTCTTGTCCTCCTTCAGTGCGACAGACACGATTGGTACGGGTCGGACTCTCTGGATTTTGGTAGGCTTCTTCAACTGCGATTCTTGAATATTTTGCGACGACTGTGTATTTTTTTTTGTATTGGGAGGATTGATCAACCCGTCGCGACAACTGCATAGATAGATTTAGCAAATCTTGAAATCTATTTCCTAGCAAACGCACCACAAATGACGACATTTAGACTTGTCTTTGCAAGGATGATTACAATCATAGCGCCCATCAGAGCGAACGGGAATTTCCTCATTGACAGAAATTGGGGTCATCAATACACTTGTCTTTGTGATCTTCTGAGGGACACCTTTGTTTGAATCTGAGTAAAATTATTCCATGTATCTGCGGATAACGTACCTTTACTCTCAAACACTTCGCGTACTGGACTCTCACTATCCAAAGTCACGTTCCAGAAGTCGGGGTCATCTTCTAGGCCGGCCATGTCCATAGGCTATAACAATCATCAGCGTCACGCTCCCCAGAGAAGGGTCAAATTACCAGAGGACGCGTGTCTAACACAGGATATTCACTCGGGGGTATATTTGGTTTATAAATTTGCTGAATAGAAACCCCTGCCACGCTCTCCTACGGCTCAATTTAGCGATCATTTGAAAAAGGGAATTGTGAATTGAACTACCGAAGAAATGATGATCACGATACTCTGACTTGGTTTATGTAGCTCGACGTCCAATTTGAATGATTTGCCACCTTTGAGGGCCTTACTCCTGCAATGACTAGGTTCAATCACAAACACCTACGGAAATATTCAATGCTGCCTACGGAATGCGACGAAAATCGATGAAGTCCATGTCAGACGTTAGGCTGAGCACGACAGTCCTATCAAAATTTTGGGTACGGGATTTCCTGGTCTTGGCTGTGATGTGATCCTGTTCTACAAGAATGCAGTCTACTTGAAGCTGAACTTCAACCGGATGTTTGCCTCCATCCGAATTTATCTCGAGCTCCTTGATGGAAAGTGCGTATTGGGGTAAATCTAATGCAGAGAACAGCACTTCCAGGCCAAAAGGTGGGCGACGATTGAGCAACTTTTTGAAAAAAGTGTCACGATAAAGCCAAGATGACCAATGGAATCACTACCGTCTCAATATTATGTGGGTCCTGTTTTCGTAGAAGAGGTAACGAGGTAATCCCATGTTCTGCTAAGGCCTTTAAATACGATCTGAATAAGTCTCAGCAAGACGAATTGCATAGCGCACTTTGATCCTGAAACACTTTTAAATAGGATACTTTCTTCAATGACATGCTGCTTACGATTTCTCTCCGAGGTGTTCAAGCTGCCTCAAGACAACGGCTCGATCTTCCCAAGCTTTTGCCGAGAGACACCGAAATCTTCCGAAATCCTTCAAATCATTTCTCCAAAAATGTTTAAAGAGACCCACAGTTCGAGACCGTTTTTGACTTGTGCACCATCTTTCTTAACGACGGCGACGTCTAAAGCCGCTGAAATGATCATAAAAGGGAATTGCAATGCGAGGCTGTGGGGTTGTACCTCTTGCGATTCTTGCAATGTGCCTAAAGATACTGAACGCTTCCATATGAGGTTGACTTTCGGTTGCTTTATACTCCGGTGAATTGAACGATATGCCACCCAAGACGGCCTTCTCAACAAGGATCAGCGAGAAAAGCGGATCGTGAATAGGAACGACCAGACACACCTGGGTTAGAACAAAAATCTTGTCCGATGTTTTTTCGACCCTCTTCACTTCGAAACGAATGTCAATATCTTTGCGAAGCTTGTTATAAAGCTAGAGCTTGTATCAGTTTCTGGAATCAATCATCATGTAAGAGATGAGCTTTCACCGTTTTTTCAGATGCCCTCAATTTGCAATCATGAAATCTGCAAAAGGTTAATTCTTTCCACAAGGTAGACTTGAAATATTTTTTACTCTTCTGCAGTACAGATCGTTTCCAGCTGTGAAATTGAATTCAAACAAATTTTCTGGTTGGTCCAGGAATATAAACCGACCATTTCCCTAACAGAAGGACGTTCGGGCATGTTCAGAATCAACTCCATCTATGACAAATTTACCACTGCGCAAGCAGAGTGGTTAAAGAGACCTACTGTCGCACGCCGAATGTAATACTGGAAAACGGGTCAATGGATCGGCAGCGTAAAGACAACTCTAAAGATTTGCCTTGCTCATGATTTCTCCGTATTCGGTGGAGCACAGCTTTTTCGACGGCATAGAGTTTTCGACTTCTTCGACTAATTGTGTCACCTTTAGTTGTTCAATGCTTCGCATGACCAGTTCGTCGCCGTCTGTCGCCGCCGAACCATTGAGAGCATAATGCTGGGGATTCTGATTCATTCTCTGGTACAAAAACGAATTATGTAGCCAGGTTTTCGCTGATGCCAAGTCCGTGATTGTTCCAAGTCCGATTTCCGAATTGAGGTGCTCAGCTAGGTTGAGATGAAGCGAGCTCTCAAGAACAGTTTTTCCCTGAACCAAGGTCCTGTACTTCGATTCTAGTTCCGTTTCGCAGAGAATGACTGCGATGCCATCCTTGTCTGGATATAATATGAGACACACTTATGAGAAGGAAAAAATCAATACCAAATTGAGGTCGCCCGGCACGTCCCAACATTTGCATTACGTCGAGGTCAGAATATTCTTTGGATGCGTTGTTTTGAAATGTATGGACACCCTTGATCACGACCATGTGTGCAGCTGGAATAGGTTCAACCTCTGAATGATAATATGTGAAGGGAGGCAGCGTACGCAGATTAACTCCCATTGCCAATGTCTATAGATACGCATGAGTGACAAACCGGAAACCGTGAATAACACTTACGGAAGTTGCAACAAGAATACGAAGTACTTTTTTCAAGAACAATTGTTCCGTCGCTCGACGATCATCCATGGATAAACCGGCATGATGTGCTCCGATCCCGATTGTTGCAAACTCTATAAGAAGCTGAATGCACATATTCATCTTTTGGTTTAATTTGTGAAATACCATCGAGTCGTTTATCGGAAAAGGAATGACCGATTCTGCAATGCTTGTGAGACTTTAGAAGGGTGTCAGAACGTATGATGTACCCAGAGGGCCGAGACCACGGTAGGGTGATTTTCTTCGCTTCGTTGTCGAGATATTCCTTCATTAGCTGTTCTGCTGTACCAAATACCCCTGAATCAAAGTCAGACCTTGGGTGACGGGACCGAGCGACATACACACCTTTCCTTGTCGGACAAAACACGAGAATAGGTTTGCCGACGGAGTATTGCAACAAGGTGGAAAATAACTTATAGTCAAGGACCTTTGCAAACTGGAAGTCGTTCTGCCCATTTTTCCTGGGAACGCCAACTACATGCCGCGTCAACTTGCATGGGCGGTAATCATCACCAAACTAGGTGTGATCAAGCACGAGTATGGACATCTAGTTGCACCCCACACACCTCAAATACCCTCGCAGGTTCTGGCTTCCCACCTCCACCTCCAATCCATTGAGCAACGTCTTGGATATTCGGCACGGTGGCCGAAACCAGTAAAAAGCGAATAGATGTCTGCCTCAATTTCATACGCGATGTCACAACTTCTAAAGTGCTTCCGCGAAATTCATTAAGAATATGGACCTGTTTTTGACTCTGAGATCAGATGCGATATATAACCTAGCAAGAAAAGTAACCTCGTCAACGAGAAAGAGCTGTATCTGTGAGAATATACTTGTATGATCATTCCTTTGAAACGGATTAGGATCAATAAATGGCAGCCAGACCAGGGTGAATTGTTACCAATTCCTGGTGAGACTATCCCATTTCTCACACTAGAAGAATAAGAATTTCGACGAATTATTTAGTTTCGAGAGCCTTACAGTAGTCACACTTGGCGCGCTTGATCAGTGAGAAGTGTGAGGATATAATGCAACCTACATAATTGAGGCATGCTTTGCGTCTCCCCATGCAGTATTTCCGACAATCGCAGTATCGCCCGTCAATTCACAGCCTAAAAGGCAATCAATGCGGGATGAATTTGGAATTCAAGTTTACAAACACTTGAAGCCGAGTGGTTCGAATTTCGCGGCCCAGTCTCGAAATTTCTCGGAACACAAAGCCTGTGATAGATACAGTTATTGAGACAAAGTGACTCAAGAAATCCCAAAAACCTTGGTGGGCGCAGTATAAACACATTTGACTGCTTTGTTCCAATTATTATTTTTTTCCAGAGTTCGAATCATTGCAAGTTCGAAGAGAACTGTTTTACCACTTCCAGTTGGTGCTAATAACCCAAATAAATGACGAGGTTAATTAATAGCACCGATTTTCTGTGCCGTACCACTAATAACCTAAAACGAATTTCAAAAAAAAAAAAAAGCAAGGACGGTATTAAGACGTACTAGGTTGCTGTCCCCGTTAAGTACCTTGCAGCGGGTTAATCAAGAGATTCATTTCAGCGAATAAAGCTTACTTCGTCGAAGCATGTCGACTGGACCGCATTGAAGACTCCAAACTTAAATAGAGGGCGGTACTTATCGGCTGACCTAATTGTAAGTCATATTCAAACTGAAGCAGCTATAACGATGCTAACGCAGATCCGACACTGGTCGGAGTCGAACTGAGTGGGTGTTGCGTGGAATTGACTTGGCTGGTTTGAGGAAGTCCATGGCAGTATAAGCAGTGTCATTTATTTCGCAACTCCTTGGATCTCTGTCATTATGGTCACGGAAAGCCCGCTGTGTTTGTTCATCTGATCGTTGGTTGTTGTAATGAGATCCGGGAAATGCTCCAGAATGACCTCAAATTCCATCCAGGAAGAAAGAAGACAGATGAGCTATGACTGTACGAGCTATCGGACAATCACATAACATCAGCTTACTCAGAGAGTTTTCTTGCATGCCTTGGAATACTCCCTGCCTGTTCTGCTTGCGATAGTTTATGTTTGGTCCATAGTACGGTCGCGCATGATGCATGTTGCGAGACGGTTCTAGAGCTCTCATAGGCGATGGGGAAGAAAGAACTAGAATAACTGGGCAAAATGCGCTGTATATAAGGCGCATATACTCACTGTATTCAAGTTCTAAGTCATCATCGTATGCATCATTAACGCCATCAGCGATTTGTTGGCCTCGGAACCCGTAAACCTCTTCTTGGCCATAATAGCTGATGTTTTCATCAGAATCAAAGTGTTCGATAGGATCGTCGTAGTACTGGGTGTCCATTGCAGTTGTACGCACAATTAGGATAGTTCAAACTTCAGGCGCGTCGCGATCGACATCATGTGACGTGACCAACCGTGTAAATCATTGTGCTGGTGCCACCACCAACTACTACATCTGGTTGAACTTGATATTCACAATGGCAACTCAAGCACAGCAAGTTGCACATCAGAAAGAATTGGCGCGCAAACTCGAGGAATATATCGAAAAGTAAGATCGGATCCTTCTACTTTAGGAGCCCAAATCCGTATTCAAGAGTTTTGTTGCAGGATTCACTATTCTGATCGTTACTCTGACGATTACTACGAATATCGACATGTTATTCTTCCCAAACAGCTTCTCAAGATGATTCCGAAAGAGTACTTCAATGCTGACGATTCGGGAACTCTTCGACTATTGAGCGAGGCGGAGTGGAGGGGGATTGGGATCACTCAGAGCCTTGGATGGGAGCATTATGAAGTTCATGGTTTGATAATGCTTTCTTGTGCTTTGAAAACGGGTCTAACTATCTCAGCAGCTCCAGAACCGCACGTCTTGCTTTTCCGCCGACCCAAGGGTTTTGGAGTTCCAATCCAAGCGACTTCTAGATTGAAAGAGACCAGAAGAAAATAGATCATAACTCGAGTTTTCTATGTTGTCCTTTCTTCCGCATATAAGCCTGTCATAGACATCGCGTCACACGATTAGTAATTTTCTCTGAGTCTATAATTCTAATTTGGTGATTTAAGCAACGTAGGTAGCAATAATCCGTGATTCCTTCTAATATTATGAGTAAATTAGAACTTCGATTGTGGAAGGTCATTCCATTCAACCAGAGGTCCGGGGATGAGAGAAAGTGCCAAACTTCGTTTGAATGCTTTCTGGTCGTCGATATAAGTGATGTCCGACCTCTTACCATCTTCATCTTCCCCAGAAACTGGATATTCGTTCAAGAGCGCGGGAAGTCGTCCCAGAATCTTCTTGCCTTCATCCGTATTCAGAACCTTCAACCAATATTGGCCGAATTCAATCAGGGAGGGAGTGTCATCTTCGACAGCGTTCCTCCAAGCCTTCTCATCCACCTCTGGAAAGGCATGGTGTAACAAAACCTCGAAAGCCTGAGCCGCAGCCGAGCTGACTCGCTTAGGGCGCGGTTTCTGAGAAATCATGTGCACAGACAACTTTGACCTCGTTTGCGACGATGGATGGACCTTAGACATAAACAATGTAAGGACATCATCCTTCGTGATTGTTGGTAGCAGAGCAGCGTCCTTCTCATCTAGAAACAGATTACCTTAGAACCTATCACTTTAAAACATCAACCACGACTTACTCCGCAAGAAATCCCAGTGACCGCTAGTCAGCTGAACAATATATTTTGCTACTTCCTCTGGGAGGTTCTTATCAGCTTCCAACCACTTTTTTTCCAAGCCACTTCGATGCAAAGCGAACTCGTCGTCAGCCATCGCTTCCAACTTAGCCTTCATTTCGTCCAAGAAAACCTCTACTCGTTCTTCCAGATATCCAGGTTTTTTCTCGCTCTGAATTACAATGCGGAGACCTCTTTCGCTCAGCCCAGCCAATGTCCAGTTGGAACAAGATACGATGTATCCAAGTTGTTCTCGAGTCCGTAAAACATTGAATGCTGGTTCGCTCAGGATCTGAGTAAGAAGGGCCGAGGTCACTCGTAACTTCTGATCAGCAACGGGACCATAGTATGTGAAATATGTCAAAGACGAGTTGGCTTGGTTGGAGTTTGGTACAGGTGCCGAAATCACGAAGTTCGATCCTGTCAAAGAAAACATTCATGAAAATCGAGAATCGCAAATCATAAACAATAGACAGAACCTTGGGGAAGGATCAAAGCGCGCTCATTCAATTCCTCGGGCGCAAGAGGTGAAATCCCGAGACCCTCTTCTGCCATCTCAGCAATCTTTATTGCTTCATCTTTGTAGATATTTCCAACTACAAGGATGCGCAGGTTGACTTGAGAGAAAACTTCTTTGATGAATGCCTCAACCTCGTCGACGGTAACAGCTAGATAAGTTCAAGAATCTACGTCAACAGGGTAAAAAAAAAGCCCTACAAGGGAGTTCCTTCAGCTTTTCTTCTGTTGTAGATTGCGTCTCGGACATAGCATGCCGCGCATAATAATCTGACAAAGAATGCGGTTGACCAAGAAAGAAATTTTCGTATTCTCTGCGAATCTAAGTAGCCATATAAGCAACATCATATGGAATCTTTTTGAGAAAAAGAGCGTACTGATTCTTTGATGACTTCGAGACGACGAGGGTCAACAACCAGCGTTTTTATCTTGTCCAACACGTGTTGGGCCAGGACGAACATCTTATCGTTATATCCGCTCATGGCAGCGATCAACCCTGTGTTGTGGGGGTGGAAATTGTATGCCAAACCCGCCAAATCGGCATCATATGCAAATTCAGTGAGCGAATCAGTGATGAGGTCTGCAAACAGTCTGATAAAAGGCTGAGAGTTCGTTATCAAAAGTATAAATAGTCACAAACCGAGCGAGGACCGAACTTCGTGGAGAAGCCTTGACTACAGCACTGTAACGAACCAGTCGTCAGTAATTGAAGACAAGATATGATGCAAAGGCGTGTTAACCTGCGGAAGTCGATCATGATATGACCTTTCGGAATCCAGAATTTATCATCTTTCTTATACCACAACGTCGACAGAGGTGTTTTACGGATAAGGTGTGGTCGCTTCTGGGGCTGATAGCGAAATTAGAATTATGCCATCGGTCAAGATGCGAGAGCAACATACTTCAATATCATCCTTTTTATCGACATCAAGTCTGGAAGGGATGAATGGATTGGGCCCGGGCAAAAAGAAGTCAGGAATATCATTTACTCCGTCGGCCTGTGAGCAAATTGAGTAAAGAAAATCGACGAGGATACACGTGAACGCACCTCGTTGACAAATTCCGCATCCCACCGCTGCACTGCGTATTCAGTGCCATACCAAGGTTCCTTTTGCCACTGTAAATCGGGCTGCACCTTGATATGATCATCCTTCTTTGCCATAAGAACGACACGGCCCTCTCCAACTCTGAATGACTGTAGATACTCGGATATTTTTGCTTCTCCCCTTTGCCTGTCATTCTCGTCCTCATAAGAGTACGTAAGTCGGGGTGCTGCAAGGAGCAACTCTGGTGGTACAGGCCAAGCCATATGCTCCGTTATCCAAGTAGCATAATCATCAGGGGGTCTCTTTTCTTGGAATCGGAATCGAATGTGAGAAAGCTTGACCAGCTCTTCATAATGGAATGAATCAAAGCCTGACGATCGCAGCAATGAGAGGAATTTATATGCCGCTAGAACGACCGAACGGTAATTCGCTGCCAAAAATATAAGTAAATGAGGAGGCAGAAAAGAAAGGGACCCCACCAAACCCTTCGGGTGTTAGATGGATTGTAATTTTATACATAGCAAATCCCCTCGCAAGGTTCTGGGGACCAGTGGAGAGTGATGTGACCCAATGCTTTCGTTTGAGATAAGAATGCAATGAACCAGGTCCTTCGTGCCCAACGAGATGAGAAATAAGGTTGATCGGTTTATTTTTCCAGTTAGGAGGTTGATATTCCAGAGGGAAGGAGATTTCCAGAGCATGGAATGCCATTACCGTCTGTACAGAAACCAAAGTCTTGCGGACATAGATGAGTCCCTTACCGCCTTCATAGTGAGATTTGTGACTTACCCCTTGTTCATCAGGTCCAAAAGGGTGTTGAGTGAACGTTGGAAGAGCATCTTTGTCACGATTAGGGATAGGCGAAAACAAAGCAGCCACGCGGTGGGCTAGTTGATCCAGTGGTTCTGAAGGATCGTCAGCGAAAAAGATCTCATCCCCAGAAACCGATCACCAACCTTTGCCAGATACACAGAGACGCATTCGACTTGCGCAATATTCTTTGCTCCACCAATCCATCAAACGACGGCGAGTCTCACGACCCACTGTACCTCCGTCAGCGTCTGCTTCGCTATTTGCGGAAGCAACGGACAGAGCAGGTGAGCCGCTGCGAGACGGGAGAGGCGTCGTAGCAGCACTGAGGGTGGCACTCGATGTTCCGTTGGTAAGTTTGCCTTGCTTTTTGAGCTCTCGTGCAACTTTGGTCAAGGTATCACGATTACCACTCCCAAACTTGGACCACACATGACCGGGTCGACTCAGATGCTTATTGAGCTGGAAGATGCGCCACAGGTCCGCTTGATGATTCTTTTTGTGCTCTGAATCTACTGCACTGAGTTCACGAGAGGTGCAGCTCGGCGAGAACAGTGGGCAATGGAAAAATGCGGCAAATCGCTCTAAAGCACCGGGAAGTGCTGATGTCGCAACGTTGAAGTAGTAGTTGGTATTTGAGGTTGAAGTATAGGCGTTAGAACTCCCATTATTTTTCGCTAGGTACTAAATGACAATGAATATGCAGAAATAACGGATTTGACATTCGTACTTCGGAGTATTCATTCTCTTTTGGAAACGTCTCCGTACCCTGTGAAAGATATCAGACTCATTCAAAGGTGAGTTACGAAATGGGTTACCATGAAGAGGAGATGTTCGCAAAAGTGGGCCAGTCCAGGCACGTCATCCTGTAGTAAAACGGAGATACTTCAAAGAGGGTATACAGGCCATGGATAGAGGACTCACTGGGTCATGTAAATGTCCCACCGCAACATCCAAACTAGCGGCAGCCTTGTCTGCTTTTGCATCATGGACAAGGGTCGCTTGAAGTCCGTTTTCCAGCTGTATTACCCTATAATCTCTATCATCCTGTTCCGATTTCACGAGTGGTTTTGTGAAGACACGGTAGGACACAGGTCCGTCAACTGTCCTCCAATCAGCAGCAGTGGCAATGCTCATGAACCTAGTACGAGGGGAAGTTCGGGGCAATGCTGATGCGAGAAGTGAGAAATCGGGAAAAAGGAAAAGACGACTAAACATTCAATCGTTCAAGTTATTATAAGCCACGTCGTCGCGTGATCAATGCTATAAAGCAAAAAACAAGTGTTGGTAACCAGGCGTATTACTATATATGTGCACGTCATCTCCCGCAATTGAATCGCAATAATTAATCTTGCACATCAGAAAAATCACACAGACCCCCACAGTTCGAACTGCTGAGTATAAACAGTATTCGCATACAATAATAGTATATCACCCGGAAAGCTGCAAGGACCCACACAGTGAGGACCTGTCCGGTATCAATCAAGCACTTGCAAAACAGAACGACGCCAGCAGGATTCGAACCTGCGCCCTCAAAGAGGAACAGATTTCTAATCTGTCGCCGTAACCACTTGGCTATAGCGCCTGACAAGGATGGCGATGAATTGTCTGAACAGTCTGAACCAAATGCAGAAATATACTTGGATGTATAATAATAATATAAGATAATACATAGTCTACTTATGGAGGATCCAAAGGGTAGTGATACAACTTTCTACAGATATCCCAAACAAACTGAACGGAAACTGTCAGTTTCTCTAATGCATGCCGCAAAGCGGCGTCGTGTTCGTTAGTCCATGTAAATGAAAAAATACGGTCAAAAGGTACGAGTCCATGAGCGTCAAATGCCGAATATGACGGCCTTATTGTAACTGAGGATTCTATCAAAAAATTGTCCGTGTAAGGTGGTGCATAAAGAGATTTCAATGTGTCGGTTGTGGTCTTTGATGGCATCAAATCTGGAGTGATGAGCGCTGGCTGAACGATAGTGGAAGTCGATGACGGGAGAGAGGACGAATCGTCCAAGTCTCCAAAGTACCAACGCATTCCTGAACCATCATACATAGTGGCCGTTGTCGTAATTGTGGGTATCTCTGACTCCCAAGTGTCAATGAAACCTGAGAATCCCTCTGTCAACTTTTTAAGTCGGTCCGTTTCGCCAGAGAGGCGGTATAAGGAAGCAGAAGTAACAAGGAGGCATGCCCAGGTAAGGACGAGGGACCATTTAGTGAAGGAAATGCTCGAGCTTCCAGAGCCCTTTCTAATTATCAGCGTTAGTTGAGGTTGAGTATACTCCTTCATAGAGCAAAGCAAAAGTCGGTATCCCTCTGGCGATGAACGGACGTAATCAAACTCGGATCGAACAGATGGGATGTCGAGACCTAAGGAACAGCAAACGATCCTTAGTATGGCGAAAACGGTCAAGAAACGCAAGGCCTACCGGGCATGGCATCAATTTTCACCTCGAGTCTTGCCACGGATAGAAAGAAAGTAGGCAATAGAACGTCTATCTCGATCGAATGGGGCAACTTTTTCTTCCCTTTCCCAAAAGGTTCTTCTTTGACCAGATAATCAATAATCATGTTCCCACCAACGAGTCCCCCACAGTGAACTTTGCCCCAGGCAATCCACTCTTTTCCATCAAACGACGCCGCCATACCGGGTGCATTCGTTACGGCTTTGATCATGTCAGCCTTCACAGGAACCCCGTCAACGCTCGCACAAATAAGGGCAACTTTCGGCCGGGGTTTGATTACTGAAGAAGACGACTGTACATTGCTGCTGTTCATAGATATCCCGAATTCGAGCCATTCGGAGTCAACAACCATGGGAGTTTTGAGTGTCAGTCGAACGGCATAACCATCAGGAAGCAGACCATCAGCAGGTGTGAAGGCGGTGACGACAGCATCTACAGAGGTGATAATAGGAGGCCCATCTCGTTTGGCACGCGTTGAAAGGGCATTTCGCGTTGAACGGTGCAGCATATTGTTGTTTGGTGTTCTTGGTCGACTGATGGAGCAACCGTTCCCATTCGGACGGAAAGCGTCAAACTTGAGCGCAATTCGGCCACCTTCCTCCCCACAACGTGTCGATCTGTTCTGATGTAGAACAGTCTTCCGAACCTGAGGGTCCTTATGGGCATCGCCATGGGCCTGGAAAACTTCCACAGAAGCACTTTCGAATTCGTTTCGAACCGAAAGGGAAGTATTTTCGTTATCCGCAGCAAGCACAGTGAAGCGGGGTAATGTTATGAGTTCGGGACTGTCTGTCTTACTGCTTGAGGCTTCATTGCCATGAGATAAGGGAGATCGTGGAGCAACCACAATGCTACCAGAAATACGAAAATCAAAGCTGTTCTTCACTGATGGTTGAAGGTCATTCAAGTTCAGGTGAACTGTTATTACCGTGCACGGCTCCAGGGGTCGATTGGTCTCTGAAGAGACTGGAAGTGATGAAACAGATGATGCTCCAGAAGGTAATGCAGCATGTGATCCCTCGAACGAGTATTCTTCAACATGTTGAGAGGGAAGAGGAGCACGAAGAAGGGATCCATTCGACGAAGACGATTGTGTCCTTGTTCGTGGCGTTTCGTACGACTCAGAGTTGGTAAGCTCGGATGATAACCCGTTGGACTCGACAGACAGTGTGCGCGACACAGATCCCTCAGACATGGAGGGATGATTGCTAAAACCTGTATACCCTTCACCCCCCGAAATGTCCCACTGCGCCATAAGACCAGGAGCCCACCAAACATCACAATTCCTGCTGACGAGACTGAGATCGAGCCCCAGCATCGTTGCTACTCCAGGAAACCATATGCCTTTGCATTCGCCCTTATACTCCACATCCATGAGGATTCCTTCAATGTCAGGTTTCGTGGGATGCGAAGCTTGGCCGCGTACAATGCATGTCATTTCGCCGTTGATGTTCTCCACACCAACTCGTCGCATAGCATTCTCTTCTCTTGGTAAATTAATCTTTCTTGGCGGTTTCGCCCATCTTACACGGATTCGCTGAGCGCTAGGGAAGGTTCCTTGAATTACGCAGTTTTCATACGCTCCAGCAGACGTGTCAGAGGACTCGTCATCGGCAAAGTGGCTATATGACACTGCTCTTGACGGCCTCGAAGTACTACGTGTCACATGAGGATCTGATGTCAAGTCCCAAGTGTTACTGTCCTCCTCTACTGACGAAAGCGATGCAAATGATGTAGAAGCGCTTTGTGGAGGAAAAATTCGGAGTCTGATATGGTTGTGCAAGCAGCGAGGTGTAGGTATAGAAAGCTATGACGGGCATTCAGAAACGACTTGAAAATGGAAAGAATTAACATACCAAAAAAGGCGACCGGGGAGGTTTGGAGAGGAAGGGTACCCATATATCGATAGCCGCCATGAACTGTGCTTGGTTCCTCTCGCCAATAGAAATACGACGTTTGACTGACGGTGTCCTAGCATGAACCCCATCCTCCAACTTGGAACGGGAATGGGCATCTTTTGAGGGAGTTTTCATGTAGGATTCTTCATCAAATTCAGGGCGAGGAAGCAACTCCTTCGGCACTACGAAAGCAACGTTATAACCACTAACTAGGATTTGACCAGTATAATGAGAATCAACTGGTGGCGCATTATCGTTGGATTCGGATCTCGACGGGCGGATAGAGGTCGTGTGGCCGTTAGTTCTTGCCGTTTGAAACGCGGAGTTAAATGTTTGTGCAGACTGAGGAGGTAGATTAAGAGCACGGGACGCACTATGCAGAAACGGCGATAAAGTAGATGAAAAGTTATATGGTACCGAATTGTGGTCGAGTGGGTGTACTTGCGACTTGAGAACCTTTACGTTTTCCTCTACACAATCTGTCAGACAGGTCAAGGGAGATAAACTTCGAACCTCACCTGGAAAGAGTGGAATAGTGGAGCCAGGGGTAACAAGATCCACTGGAATGGAGATCTTCCGACGAAGTTAATTTTTTGGAAGGTGAGTTTGAGTAAAAAAGTGCACCTTGAGAAACATCTTTATTGAAGCACCGTCCTGACCTCTCTTTGCTTTCCCTTCGATTGCCACTCGTGTCACAATGCTCATTTTCTGTTGATTAGTCCCAGAAACTACTGTTGGAGTATAACTTGTGTTGTTCAATGTCTTGCGCGTGTTGGAATGTGAAGGAGTCGTTAATGGTGGACTCGCGGGTTGTGTGGGTACGGGCATGGTGAAAGGAGGAAATCAAGCAGAAAAACGAGGCCGATTATGTTGACAGTTATTCTGAGATTAATATTTTCGTCAACTACGCGAATGTGTTGAGATAACAGTCGCGACTTGGCTGCAAACGACGGAAAGGAGCGACTTCAGGCGCGTTTATACTGGTCAACACGGACAAATAGCTCGCACAATGAAACAATAGGGCGCTACTTAGCCCAAGGTCCTCGTAGCGATACTTTGAGAAGAAACGGATTTCATTGGATAATATAATGGGGGACACCAAGAATTACAAAGAAAGAAAAAGTTCTCAGGGGTAACATTTGTCTACCTTGCCCACTGAGAGTACAACAAGTCTCGCAAAGCAATTGCTTCCTCCTTATAATCAAGCTTTGTAATGCGAGAGATACCATATCTTATGCGGGGTGTGTCCTGATACCAAAATTTCATAACTTTCATCTGGCAAACGTGTGAAGTACTCACCTTCCACGTATCTTGTTTAGCACGGCACGAGAAGTTATAAGTATGGCCAGTGGACTTCTCCATGATCCCGGTGAACTCATTCGAATCGCGGTCCTTGATGGACAACAACTCATTCGCAGTCATACCAAAAATTATTTCGCCAACATCATTAAAGCCTTGGAGCCAAGCCTGACCGGAGTAATCAGCAACGGCCATCGACATGAGATATCTGTAGGAATTATTGTTAGTTCTGTCTGATAACCTTCGGACTAAGTGGTCACATACCGATGCTTTGGCTCCTCAAAGCTTTGATTGCACTTTTCGCAGCGCCATACATTGCCTACTTCCTCGACCTTCTTGCTACAACCCTCGTTAGCACAGGCAGGATACGAGATGGGGTCGGACTTGAGATGCATAATGGTACCGCGTGCCGAAAAGTATTCTGGATTGCCCGGCGTTCCATAACTCGCCTGCTTGACTTCGTCTAATCCCCGAAGTTCAGAGCGATTGAATCCAGCAGAGGAAGAGATTGCAGAGCTCGTGGAATACGCCTTGAATGTTTGCTCCGATCCGGATGTATCGTACCATCCACGCAAAGAAAAACATTCTTCAATGTCAGGATTAATTTGCATAGTGCTCGAGCCGATCATCGACAAGGTGCGTCCACCTAAGCGTTGTTAGGGCTATTCGCAGCGGCAACAAAACAGATTACCTTGATATTCGCCTACTTTGACACTTTTGAAGGCCACAACTGGGGTCGCTTCGGACTCATTATATTGTTCCGCTTGCTTACCCCAGAGCGTTAAGCGAACAGAAAAGCCCGATTTATCGACCAAAGTCAAATCACGCTTTGGAATCTGGTAAAGGATAACACGGTTAACAGAATGCCATAGTCTAGGAGGAACCCTACTTGTTTGTTCATTTTGGAAGAATTAACTTGTGTTAATTCCCCAACGTGCTTCACAATTCCAATAACGTCTGCAACGAGAGTCAAAAAAGCAATAGATAGGAACCCAAGGCCAATACGCACCGCAAAGAGCATCTTTTGTCAGTTCTTCCAAATGATCGAGGGAGAAGAAGTTGTACTTGATTGTTGGTAAATTTGTGACTTCATGACACTAGGATTGGATATCAGAAAATGCATTTATTACAAACCAGACACTTACCTCTTCAATCTCAGTATTTTTTTCCAACCCGAGCTCATAGTCATTGTTGACATTCGAAAACTTTTTCTTGGCAAGATTGACACGAGCTTTTGAGACATAGTAGACCTTCCCTTCCTCAAACAGGGGATAAAGGTCATCAACAACAGCATTGAACGCAGTCGCTCGAATCTCGCCAGAATCGTCCATGAGAGTAACATTAAACAGCTTTCCTTCGCCCCGAGTGTTAGACCATGTCTTGATGTCGGACTTCTGCGTCACTCGCGCCTTGATAGTCCAATTATTTTGGTAAGGGCTGAGTCCTTCAATTGGAAAAATGGTTCCTCCTCGTCCAGACCTAGAACTTGATTGCGAAACATGTGGAGGAACAGCAGCGGCCTGAGGAACGGCCTGCGGAGGCACCTGAGCCGCCACAGAGCTCGCAGCTACCGCGTTTTCATTGACCGCAGGAGAGTTGACGTTACCCTCGATGGGTGGGTCAATTTGCTGTGGGTCTCCTATCTTTTCTACCGAATGCACGACAACGCGCAATGCAAGAACAATTATGAGCCTACAAAATATCAGTCCCCAGTCGTACTAACGCAAGACGCGCGACGCGTACCTCTTCTCCTTCAAGTAGTTGCACGTCAATTTCTCGAGAGCCACTATTGAACCTCTCGCAAGTGTATTGTCCAAAACCATATGATTCAAGGGAGTAGCGAGCATGGCTTGCATGTAGTAGACGCCGTCGGAAATGATGATTCGGTATCGATCAGGCCCATTGACTGTGGCAGCACCAATCTTCTTGAGCGAAAGAATTTGAACTACATACTCGGTCTTCAAAACATCAAGGTCTTCTGAAGGCGCGGTCTTAAGCCTTTGAATAGTTCCTGGTGTCAATTCTCGAGTCATTTGGCAGAAAGATTGTGTTGGACGATTACAAAGTCTCACTTTGTCGTGTCGTCGTGACATGCGCGATGTCACAGTCGTGTGATATGTCACATTCAGCGCGACTGCACTATGGTCCATCCGAATATCTCGGACAAGATGTGAAAAAAAATATTACGATATGGCAGAGAACCCCATCTGGTGCTTGTTCTTGTTATCGGCGGCGATGCGCTTCGGGTGTGGAGAAGACTCAGAAGAGACCTCGTCGCAACTTCATCTCAACCCCGAAACTCCTACTTTTTTCCGTGACAGAACCGTAAAAATTTTGGGCGCTGTCATTTATCCGCAGTTCTAATGACATGATGGAGAGAATTTATGCCCAAGCAGACCCATGAGTGTAGTGGAGCAACACGACGACATTCGTTATAGTTAAATTATATTTAGTGCTACAGTACGAAATTGTATAATTAATCAGAGAAACATTTTGTCAATCTTCTGATCAAAAATTATGAATGCAATATATGAAGAAAATTACAAACAAATAAAAAAATGTCAGAGCGTCAGTGTCTTTCTGAAACGTGTGCTTCAATTCGATTTTAAAATCGCTCGCCTGGTCGCGTCTCGACCTGCCTTGAGTAAAATTGACAACTCATTTCCCCCGGTTCCGCGTACAGGACCCTTTCCTGCGAGCCTTGCAGCGTGAAGTCTGTTCATCATGGCGCTAGCGGGACAACCTGCCCTGGCCCCTGGCATGGTCCGAGACATGGTGACAATATACAAGCAAGCGATCTTGATGTGATTATCCCTCAGACGTTTCAATGACATAACGGCATTGTCGTAAGGCTCACGAAGAGCTGGGGTTGATTGCACCAATTCGCGAACAGATCGAGATGTTTTCAAATATTTGAGATAGTCTTGATGACTACCAGGCATGTACCGTCGCATCCTTTGCATGAAGCCTTGGTTGGCACGTTTATTCTCGAGGGAAGGAGGAGGATAACGACGCTCTCGAAGTTCATGATCGATATCCAAGAAAATGTCCAATGCGTGCATAACACTACTCTGACCAGCAGATGGTCCACTAAGATCAAGACTTTTAGTATCTTCGATGCCCTCATAGATCCAGCCTGGTTCCGTAGGACCTTTCGCGTCGCTTCCCTCGAACCATGGACGGATGTCCCAATAGAACACGTGGGGATCGCATACGGGACGGACGGACTGAATAATCTCGCTTATCGAATCGATGATCCCAGAAAGTTTATTGAGATCTCTTGCAACCTTCGAAATGGAAGTCAGATCTGTAATGTTGGGGAGCGAATAAAGGTCGTCGATTATTCGCAAAATCTCAACTCCACGCAGTTCCGCACGTGCTGAAGACAAGTAGAAATTATATTCATCTTCTGTGCCGGAGAAGAGATTTAAAAAACGCATGTTATCGAGAGCCAGAGGTTTATTTGTATCAACGAGTTCCCAATTCCACAGGACAGTGTCGGCAAATGTGAGGACGGGTGCAAACCCGAGATGTTGAGAAATGTGGGTCAACGGAATGGATAGCGACTTCGGCACAATAACGGGTCCGTCTTGTAACGTCTTGGAATGAACAAAAAAATTGACTAGCCAAGCCAGGACCATGTGGGCCCGTTGGGCGGAACGCAAGTCGCCATTCAAAGAAGAAGTATCGAGGACTGGCCACTGAAAGACACAAAGCGCGTATTCAAACTCCAGCTCAGGTCGACAAAAGGAAAGAAAGTGAACGCACTGCGTCAATATCAGCTCTCCACTGTTCGCCAAACTGCCGTTTGGCAACGGCCTCTTCGGACTCGTCTTCACCCAAACTGAGATTTCCCCTTGCATTATCGAGCGCGTTTTCCCATATGCTATATTGTCCAGACAACTGCAGGAGAGGCTTAGATGGAAAGAAACCCGTGAGGGGGTCAATATCAAACGAAGTATACGAGTGCTTCTCTGGGAGAGTCTTCGAGTAGCGGAAGTTAAGAATAGAGGCGAATAGGGAGAGAGTAAGCCTGACAAGCAGACGAACGAAGATGGGCGGCGTCTCAAGAAAGCTGACAACATCCATAGCCATACTAAGAGATGGATTGTACGGGGGCGGGCAATGTCATTTTTTCGGTGGTTCTTATATGGACTGGAATAGCGAAAGAATGCTAATCTTGATTAACATCTGTCCCTTGCACAATGGGAGATTCCGAAAAGACAGATTCCTTGGGCCCTTCGCATCTGGGCATGTTGTACAACATAGCAATAGCTCACCGTGTCAGCCGTCAACAAATTCCACTACATTTTCTGTTCTGGAAGGGTGAAATGAAAAATGCGTGACCATTGACATCTAGAAGGATAGCGTACTTTTTTTTTTTTGAAAATTTCTCTCCGTGCTTTCTTGCATTTTTCCATCACGCTCGTAACCAAGTTGATCGAATTCAGGAACAGCAACTTAGCACTATATCTCATTAAGCACGTGTACTACGTTTATGGGATGAAACACTCTTCGCTTCGACATATCTGACAGGAAATCTGACAAGAAAACCGCTCTAACCTCTAACAGTCGTGGTGAATCTCGATTAGATAGTAGAATTAGTTGTCACCCACACCGCAGTCGTCCTTCGCCAAGAATAGTGCCAGTACATCAGGATCATAACACTTGAGCTACCTACCTTTTCCGTTCATTTCCAGCGATGATTGACGTACAACTCCCCAAGATAGGCGTGGCGGGCACATGTTATGGTGAAAGACCAAACTGGAGGTGATTATCAACGCTTCCACTTGAGCCAGACACTGTTTCCGTCAGCATTGTCTATCAAGTCGCATCTCCGCTCGATGACTTCGAGAATCTTCTCCTTTACCCCCATCTTGCCCGGACGTAGGTCGGCAAATCTTGTAAGCAGTTCATCGATTCGAATGCTCATTTCCCCACCTGACGCGTGTTGTCCTGTCACAACGGAACCAATCTCTGCCTCTGTAGGCAGAGCAAATTTCATGGGGTTAGAAATCAAATTTGTGGCCAAATCTTCCGGGATGTGCAATTTGGGTGCTCCTTCAATGTAAGGAGAATCCGGATCAAAGAATCTCGAAACATTGTCAGGAGTCACTCCTTTTAACGTTGCAGGGTCCCAATCTGGAATCTCCTTGCTTTTCTGGACGATGACAGCGTCGACGCCAGTGAAGAAGTCTGGACTGGCACCTCGCTGGAATATATAGTTAAGCGGAATGACAACATTAGAAAAACATATACGAAGCACTCACGCAGTATGCCGTAGCTACTTTAGTCTCCATCTCGAGAGCTTGTACCAAGGACAGATGTTTTCCTCGTCGTATTGCATATAATGCAACTTTTAAGCTGGTGGGACTACGTGCGTGTAGCACTGTTTGTGTCTCCGATGCCCACCGCCTAACCTCTGGATCTTCGTTCGAGGTCAATGCTTCCAAATCTTCAATAATTTTCTCGACAGTATTGTGACGGAAAGCGTAGTCCAATGCAGCGCGCTTTGCCCCGATGAAAGGCGGTGGTAGTTCATTCGGTTCACGTTCTGCTGAAAGATCTTCAATGGTACGGTCAATCAAACTTGGATGAGCTTTTTTCAACTCGGCTAGTCGGTCAAGGAGCATGGGGATCCTTCTTGATGGAATGTAGTGTGTCGCAAAGCCGTGTTCGCTGCAAATGCAGTACGATTAATTGCGTGAAACGTAGGAATTCTTATACACCCACAACACTGCTCTTCCAGACAGCGTGTCTGAAGTCAAGGCAAGATATGTTCCAATCTCCCCATCCATTCGTGATAGGAAGTAACTAGCGCCAACATCGGGGAAATAGCCTATCTTCGTTTCAGGCATTGCAAAGCGTGTCTTTTCTGTGGCAATTCGAAATGGAGCATGAGCAACCAACCCTACACCACCACCCACTTCAAATAAAGGGCTAAGTATTAATCATACATAGGAATGAAGAACGATTACTTACTTGTTATGCCATCCAATATAGCAATATAAGGTTTCTTTAACGCGGCGAGCAGGAAGTCCAGTTCGAACCTAATATAACATCAATTTCAATATTACCACAGAAAATAACCTACAATGAAGACTCACTCTTTTTTGAAGAAATCTACTGCAACAGGAATAGCAGCTGGGTTTTTCGCGTTCTTTACTACGCCTGAGTACGGAGGATAGGCAAAAGTCGGCTGATGGCAAGAGCAAGCACTCACCCGCAACATCACCTCCAGCGCAAAAGGCTCGACCTTCACCTCTGCCTACAATTGTACCACATAAGTCGGATTTGCTCCACTCCTGGAAAGAAGACGTGATGAAACAAGGAAATAATAAAGGGGAAGAAATGCCAACACCTCAATCTTAGGACGAAGGATTGAAAGCATATTCTCATCCAAAGCATTGAGTTTTTCGGGTCTATTAAGAATGTAGTTTCTCAGTGAACCTGTTGATTCAAATTTCACGGTTGGCTAACATATTTGAGTATGCGAAGGTTGCCAGTAGTGCTCAAAATTAATACCTCTGGGATAGGCTCAGTAGTGGATGTTGACATCATGTGTTGTTTGATAGCAGCCGTCCGCCGTGTCGCAGTGCAAATGGCCTTACGCGTCATAGTATGTCGGAACGTGGATGTGAGCATTTGGAAAGCAGAGTGCAAAGCTCAGTGGGAACTAAAAGGTAGTACCATGGGAAAATCCGTTTCTTCATCAGCTGTGAATCATGGATACGACAAATCTCCCCACAATTGGCACACGAATCAGTGTAAATTCGCATCTTGGCACCGTTAAATTTGTTGGTCAAGTAGAAGGTACTATTGGCATCTGGATTGGAGTTGAGTGGGACGATCCCACCCGCGGCAAGCATGATGGATCGAAAGAAGGAAAAAGATACTTTACATGCAGGCAAGACTCATCGAAAATTTTTTATGATGCTTGAGATTCATCCTCTACTTGAAGGTTTCAAACAGCGGGCTCCTTCATCCGGCCTACAACCAAGATTCAATACGGCACCTCTTTCCTCGAGGCTCTGACCTCAAAATATGTCGAGGCTTTGCACGGACATGGAACCCAGGAGAAGGTCATTCTGGGATCATCTGGAGGTGCAATAGAGGTGGAAGCCGTCTCGCTTGATAAAATCAGACAGAAATTTGCTCGACTGGATCAGTTACGTGAGGTCAGCCTGAACAACGCGAATGTTGTCTGTTCAGGTCCACCAGGCCGGATCTTCGAGACGTGTCCAAGTGAGCCATCAATTAATTGGAATATATTGATTTAAACCTCACAGATTTATCGAGACATCCGTGGATTAGATCTCTCGCAGAATCTCTTTCGGAGCTTGGATGCAGTGGCTCAGATTACCAAAGAACTTCCACAACTGCGGCGTCTTGCACTTAGGTATGTTATCTCGAAACGTCGAATGTATAATTCAACGCAATATAGTCGTAATCGTCTCCAGACTCCGAGCCCAGAGCAATCCTTGGTGGCGTTTGAACAATTGATAGAACTTCAGCTGAATGATACGCTACTTTCGTGGGCCGAATTGCGAGTCATCATGATGTCCATGCCCCGCCTTCAAACAGTAGAATTGGGTTATAATCACCTCACGCAGCTGTCTAACAAACGACCTGATATCGATGTCCTCCCGTTCTCCGTTCTTCAGACCCTCAATCTGGATAGCAATCTCCTTTCGGACTGGGCCCATGTCAGTTCCGCTTTAATAGAATTTGAAAGGTAAACAGTGAGATTCATTCTGACCCCTCCATTACAATGATATGTCAGCTTGCAGCGCCTCGTTTTGACCGCCAACGTCATCGAATCTATACCTTTTCCGAATGCATGTCAACAGAATCTGTCCCTACCAAATCTTCAATATCTATCACTCTTGGGTAATCGGATTACCTCATGGTCATCCGTTGACGCTCTATCGATATGGCTACCCAACCTGAAGTCGTTGTCTATCGATGGAAATCCACTTGTGGATGGTAAAGTCCGCCTCATGTCTTTTCCTATTTTATTTTTGACAACGTACCAAATTTTCAGGTGACAAAAAATGTGTTAGATCGTTCGCTATTGCGCGGATCCCATCCCTTCTGACGTTAGACGGCACCACTGTAGGCCTTACGTTTAAGCCGCGACTGTTAAGTGATGACGTTGCCTTGGTTTTCAGATCTCACCCCGTGAACGAACGGACGCCGAGCTGTACTACATGTCGTACGTTATACATTCGGATCATCCTTCTGAGGAAAAACGGAGAGAGGAACACTATCATTGGGCGGCCCTTTGCAAAAGTTGCCACCAATTAATTGGAACTGACAACGCATGCTAACTCCCTTTACTTTAGAACACGGCAGGTCTGATATGATGCAGAAGCAAGACTTACACGACAAGCTGAGCAACCATCTGATAGGTTGGTCGATTACTCTTATTCTTCGCAAGTGCTCTCAATCCTTCTAGCTTTGGAGTTGTTCCCATTTGTTGAATTTATGATACAAAATGGGTTTTCGATGGATCACTCCCAAAAATATTTGTTACAAGTTCTTCCCAACATGTCTCTACGGACCTTGCGCTTGAAAATATGTAAGACTTTCAAATGCGACATCCGACGGACTAAAATAAGCTGTTGGTTGCGAATGAGGGATGGCTCACTCTCTGCACTTGACACGCGAGATGATGCACGACCTTTGGATTGGTTGGGAATAGAAAACGGATCACAAATTATTTACAAAATAGTACATTAATACAATATACTTGTTCCTCAGACAATCGAGGAAGGCTCCTGGGAGTTGTGTGTAATAGGAGGAACCAGAGGATTTTACGAGCGTTCAAAGCAAGACAATTCCTTCTCCCAGTGGGTGAGGCCAGAAAGCATACCTTTATAATAACCATTACAGGAGAACGCCTTAACCTTTGGAGGGTCCAAAGAACAAGTCCTTGAGAACGTAGCCGGACCAAATGCGACTCCGGAGAGTTGACCAACCATTAGAGAAGTACACGGGGTCCTGGTAAACGACGGTTACACCACAACGACGGAGAAATCCAATATACGAAGCGAAAGCAATCAGAGAACGACGCCCAATTTTTCTCCACAACACAAAATCTTTTGTTAAAAAATCCTCAACGCCATCCATCACCATTCGCAGGCCTTGCAGCCCTATCTTCGTAACGATCTTCTTTTTCATCGCGTCTTCTATCATCGCGTCTTCTGTCAAAATCATCCCTACGGCGATCATCATAATAATCAGGTGGTCTGCGGTCATCATGGCCTCCTCGCCGGTAATCATCGTACCCTGGAGGCTTTCTATCATCATGTTCCCTCCTCGGAGGTGACCTGGCTCTGCGACCATCAAAATCGCCACGGCGGGGAGGAGACCTGGAACGATCACGACGGTGTCTGTCATAACGGTCGTCTCTACGATCTCTATCATCACGACGATCATCGCGACGATAATTATCAGGTCCCGAGCGCTGTTGATAACGTTGGGATCAAAATAACTGAATATCAAGAAATGGACGACGAACAGACTCATCAAGACTGACGCGAACGGGCTTCCCACGAAGATCCTTACCATCCAAGTCGCTAACTGCGCGGTCAGCATCCTCTCGGGACAAATACTCAAGAACTCTAGAGGTTAAAGGTCATAAGCTAAGATTCGGCTCTGAAATAAATTACACACCCTTGACCAGGAAAGTCGCGATCAACGTCGGCGAAAGAAACACTTCCAGCGTCTCGACCGAAATCCTTTAGATCCTATGAATGGTAAGAAGTGATTAGGGAGATCCAGCCATTGAGCCATTGAGTCCAGGGAAGATAACGTCAGATCCAAGGGACACTAGAGATCGCCAGTCCAATCCTTGTCGCAGGGCTCCAAGTGAACCAAGTGGCCAAGGGACCTGTATGGGGAATGACAGAAAAATTCCATACCTGCCAGCTAGTGTCACGAGAAATACCGGAAACGATCAGGCGGACGCCAGGTGGTCTGCGAGTTCGGGGTCCACTACGGGAGCTTCTCACTAGTGACGTAAAATTTTTCAGCGTCAACCAGAAACGTACCTTCTGTCCTCGTAGGGTTCACGTCGAGGACGGGACTCCTTTGCAAACTCAACAACAATGCTTCAAGAAATAGATCAGTCAATATTTTCGTGGGAATATATAGAATTGAAATTTACTTTGTCCCGTTAAAGGCTTTTCCATTGAAGTTGTGAAGGGCATCTTCGGCGTCCTATTATGAACTTTGTGTCAACAATGCCTTCAGCGGTTCGTTGGAAATCTAACCTTCGGACTTTCAAACTCAACAAAGCCAAAGCCTGTTGACAGCTGCAAACAAAGTTTCGACAAGAGGCATGAAATTACGCACCAGTCATAACACGAACATCGACTATGCGTCCGTATCCATCGAAAAATTTAGATACTTCTTCGGAACGAGTATCAGGCGGCAGCCCTACGCACAAATGTCAAGGAAATGGAATGGAATATAAGAACATATACCGACTGCCAAGGTAAAGACGTCTGGACATAGTGGTGTAAGAACAAGAGTCAAGTTTCTGAGTTTCAATTCTCATCAATAATTTTAAAGGACTCCAACAATCCCAGGGCACGGACCACGCCCTGGTGAACTCGGGCCGAGCCGGGAAGTTCCTGTTCTCAATATCAAGGCGCTTTTAGTATGTCAAGTGTCTCAGCTTTGGAGGAGGTTTATTAACTTCAAGATCTTCTCATAGTCGTCTACTGGGCTGTAAATTTTCTCTGTGTTTGCCTCGCCTTCCTTAGGTGTATCCATAAATTATTTTTTTTTCCATTTCTAGTTCGTCAAGGCTATGCCTTATGTCTGACTTCAGCTATGCTAGCTACTACTAAAAATCTATATACTATGTAATCAGAGCTATCCATATTTGTATTCGATACCTGTTTAGAAGAGATAATTATGTCCAGGACAGACTTAAAGTTAATAGCAGCCCGTTCTCGAGAAGCTACCACTTCAGAACTCATAGAACTTTCCATATATCAGGTAAGGGAGTACGAAGAAAGCATGTACAATACGTATGAAAGAAATATTAATGTTTAATGCTGAGACCAGTCAATCGACTTCAAATCAATACCCTCTTGCACCATTTCCCAGAGCGGGCTACAGGAAACTAGTCAGTTTTGCGAAAGCGGAATCCATACAAAAAATACCTCATTTCACGAAGACGGTGCACTGTTTTTATGATCCTATCCACTACGAAATCGATTTCAGCTTCGGTAGTAAATCGGCCAATTCCAAATCGAAGTGATGAGTGGGCCATGTCTTCGGCGGCTCCTGGAAAAAAGCGTTAATGTAAACTCTTCAGCTAGATGAACAGAACACCAACCAAGAGCTCGTAACACATAAGAAGGTTCGAGGGAGGCCGAAGTGCAGGCACTACCGGATGATAAGGCAATTTCCTGGATGACTTGAGTCAAGTACACCGAGTGGTTTCAGTAAAATGCACTTACCTTGAGAGCCATCAACAGACTTTCGCCCTCAACATATGAAAAGCTGAGGTTTACGCATCCGGGATAGCCGTTAGGATCTCCATTCCTCACGACATGTCCAACGTTTTCGTTGATCTTGCTTATCAAGCGGTCTGAAAGTTCCTTGATGTGCGCATGATCTTTCTATAGAAACAAAACAACTTAGTACAAGAAAAGGGAATTCCGCAAATTCATTCGATCAGCACCCCTGCAAAGAGTTCACGGCTGAGCTGAAGAAAAGATGCAAAGTCGTAAATCACCCGCAAAATAACCACTCAACTCATCGTTGATGTATGTGTGCAGAGTTTCATCATCGAAAGGAACAACGACATTTAAACTCACCGACATTTCCTTTTGAGCAATGCGTGCAGCTTCCCCAATTCCAACAACCAGAGCCGTAGGCACGGTGCCACTGCGCAGGCCACGTTCCTGTCCTCCACCACTAAGGATAGGCTCCAACCTCACCCTTGGCCTCCTACGTACGTAACAAGCTCCAATACCCTTGGGTCCATAAATTTTGTGGCCGGATATGCTCATTAAATCGATATTCATCTCATTCACATCCAAGGGGATTTTCCCAATTGCCTGAGCAGCGTCCGTGTGGAAGTACACACCTCGGTGCTTGCGAACTATAGCACCAATCTCCTTCAAAGGTTGAATGACGCCTGTCTCGTTGTTGACAGCCATGATAGACACAAGAGATGTGTCAGGTCGGATTGCCGCGTCTAGATCCTCAAGTCTGATGACACCATCTTGTTGAACAGGCAGATATGTGATGTCAAAATCTTCCTCTCCAAGTTTCCTGCATGAATCCAGGACACATTTATGCTCCTAAACCAATGGTAAGACTGTGAATTTGGCTAGTACATGTAAACCCACTGTTTGCGTCGTAATAACATGACGCTTTTTTTCCTTGTGGAAGCGGGCAACACCTTTGATAGCCATGTTATTGGACTCTGTTGCACCCGATGTAAACACAATATCCTTCGCATCTGCTCCAATTAAATCCGCCATATGCTGAAAATAACGTAAAATTTTAGAGATATGAACTCAATGCATCGATATTTTACCTTTCGGCCTGTTTCGACCGCCTGTTCGGCTTCCCATCCATAGGCATGGGTACGACTGTGAGGATTGCCAAATTGTTCGGTAAAATAAGGAAGCATTGCATCAAGCACACGAGGGTCAACAGGTGTGGTAGCCTGTTCACTTCATGAGATTTCACGGCGCTGTAAGAAAAACCAACTCTACCTGCAAATCGAGGTAAATTGGACGCGTTCTCTTTTGTAGAGATTCATCGGAGCGAGGGACCCCGAGCTTGAAGCCTAGCATATCTTCACAGATAATTCAACGAGAGAAGAGAAAGAAACAATGCAATAATGCTCACCTGGTCGCGGCGTAAAGAGATTGTCCTCCTGGTATGTTGACGGCACATCCACAACGCTCGCCCTATCAGCTACGGATGGTTGAACAAACGAGCGACATTTCGCCTTCGATATCAATGCCACTACTCGTCTAGTATGGGTGTGCGAGACTCTGGTTAACATTTTCAAGAAAATCTGAAATAGAGCCAACGGAGTGCATTTGATTATATACATGACCACGCCTTACATAATCACGCCGGTAATCTAATTCACTCACAGTTGGTAACGTGGAGAACACAAGAAGACAGTGGCGACTGCGACTTGTTCCGTGAGCACCTATGGTAAAACCCTCATGAAAATGACTTCTCTGGTGATGAGATCAGTCTCAGGTTTTCCGCACTCAGGCGAGAGTTCAGCCAAAATAGGTCGTCATATTCCAAAACACTGATTATCTCAACAACTACGCTGTACTATGGGAACGGGTCTGCTAGAGGGTTGTTAACGCTTCCTGGAAGCACTAGGAGGTGGGGGAAGAAGGGGAATAGCGTTATTAACCGATGAATTCTGACTGGCCAATGTAGTGAGTCGGGCGTGGCCGGGAATTGCGATAGAAAATGTCTGTCCTTCTTTTAGACTATAATCTTTCTTAGGGCCTGCAGGGAGATGAGGGGAAGGTTGAGTAATGTCAGTAACGGGGTTTAGGAGGGCTCGTCGGCGTCTATGAAAACAGGTGTAAACAAAAACACTGGATTCCATAGATGTGGAGGAATGTACTTCGTGTAATCTTGCAGAGCAACGTCTGAAAGATCATCAATAATTCTAAAAAATGGATCAAAATGGTTTTAAACCTCACTGAAGTCAAAGCTATCACTTCGCTCCGAAAAACCCAGGCCAATATATGCCTTCCTACCAGAATCCTCAACCCGTATCACAAAATATCGCGAAGAATCCAAGACGGCTTCAACCGATGGTCGTTCTATATCATACTCTGCTCTGGCAAATACTTGGATGCGTCAATATAGATGTAGTTAAATTCAGGCAAGAGTCGTACATTCTCCTGCACATGCGACCCTGATTAATTTCTAAAGCAAGAGTTCCAACATTAATACGGCTTCACCTGTCTGAACATCCTCTAGATGCAGAGCGACACCTTTTGAGTTTTCGATTATACGAAGCCTTCCCTTCCAGAGTGGGACTGCAAGATCTCCCCAATCGTTAGCTCGATATCCTTCATTGGTGTTGCGAGGTGGTATTTTATAGACTATAAGTAAAATGGATGTAAGTAGTTTATTATATTCAGTGGAACAGGGACACACCAGAAACCTCGCGCGCAATGTACAATATGGATTCGATCTCCTCAGTAGCGTCCATTTGAAAGCAAGTTCTCAGTTGTGGCGTTGTTGTGGTCGCCAATTCAGATGATAAATAGTCACAACCCAAACAGCGTCGTTTTGCCAGTTTACAATGACAGGTCCCCCCACTCCACCAGCAACAAGCCCAGTTGAGTTACAGGACCAGGCGCGTTCGAACCAGGTGGAGCGATCCGCTTCCTCGCAGGTTGTACCTGAAACTCGTCCAGATATCTATCAGAATGCTTTGCCCTCAATCGTTGACTGTATCCAGAGGAATGATTACGCCAAACTGGTTAGCACAACCGAACAGCTTGATTTTATTGTGATTCTTTCCTTCATTTTTAATCTTCCCTGTGCCTTTTATTAATCATTCTTTGAAGACTGGTAGTGATCAGCAGCTATCACGGTTTCTCGTAGTTGTTCCTTTGGTGCTGGGTCATCTTGTGCTCGATGATACGTGAGTGTTGACCCCAATATTAATCTAGGTCCTCATCGCTGTGATTTCTTCAGGCCGGCAGCAAGATATGCACTCCTCAGGCTCCCTGAAAACCTTTTGGCACATCCTTTATCTGGATCGCTTTTACCTCTCATATTTGCTACTGCAAATCGCAATCATATCCGAGTATACGACCAAGCACGCGGAATACTCAACCTCGTTGAACAACCAACATTCCCCGACAGTAAACTAGCATCTATCATCATAGCAATCATTGCGGTTTTTATCGGTAACAACCAAATTTCTATCTATTGTGCATCTGAAACCCTTTTTCCAGAGGCTTTCCGACGCCGAACATTTGAATTGCTGTCCAAAGCCTACACTTCACTCCCGTTGCCTTTGGCATGTGCATATCTAGATTGGTCAAAGGAGGAAGTGGTCACAGGTGAATCAGGCTCCAATACCGTCTGAAACAGATTTCACAACCGGATTACAGTGGCGGAAAACGAGGGCTGGTCGTATGACCCGTCGACAGATATTCTTTCACCTCTTATTGCATCCTCAACTATGGTGATCAGGACAGCAAATTTGTCGAGTGAGAACATGCCGCGAATCCGCAAAATTGCACGATGCTGACCCTTTATTGAGCAGATTCTTCCACTCTGGACACGTTCCACACGGTGATTGGTAGTGTCGCCCAACTGGAAATATAAAAACGAGGTCAGAGCATTCCGCGTGTTATCGTAAAGTTCGCGAGATCGCATTAATACTAATCCGAAGATGAGACGAATAATATGGTTTCGGGAGTGAGATAGGTCGTGGGGATCCCTTGTTTTGTGAAATAGATGGGGCAGTCAGGTGGATTGGTCCACAGCGATATGATCCGCGACTACTCAAGAAGGTCGAGTAGCTGGAAATGTCAGTTGAAGCGTAGTTCAGCACCCAATTCAAGTCATGGCGAATAGGAAGCGTGAATCTTTTTGTTCTGAGAGGATGTTCCGGCAACATCAATTGAGAAACTGACGGCTGTGATCCCTGCGTCCCCACATCAATAACGACAACCTCGTCTTCCAGAGGTGTAAAGTCATCTTGCTCTTCATCGAGTGAGATTGAAGAGGCACCGAATTTGTATAAATCACCGTGAAGGAGGGACCTACGAACCATTCGATGAACTCGGCTGGTATTCTATTAAGAATTAAAGAAAAATCACACGAGATAACACATTATCCAGAACTTGCCTTCATTTTATATTCAGAAATCCACCTCAGCCTTTCAAGCTCTCCAGGAACGAGTCGTGCTGTTCGCGGTAATGCTGCAGGGATGACTTCTTTTGCCAATGTTGGGATCGCGAAGATGAAAGACTTCCTATCCCAACCAAAATATGCAGGAAACGTCTTGATTGGACTTATATCCTCAAACCAATTCATGCCACCAACAGGAACTCCGTATTTGTGTGCTATCGGACCAAGTTCGTCAAATGTTCGCGCTTGTCCAAACGTCGTCATGAGAAAGACCTCGTAGTATCCAGTCTCTAACCGTTTGTTAATAACGCAGTAACGAGCAGGCTTGTTAAGAGATCTTTCTCTTTCCCATCTCCCCAAGGGGATCTGTAGTTCCTTTAAGTGGTCGTAGAAAGCCAATTCTATGCTCCCATTGCAACAAGCGATGTCTCCAGGTTCAAAACTCCTGGACTTCCTCCGCGTCATAGAATCTGCAAGCAATCTTGTAAGGTACCGAAAGCGCTCCCATGCATAATTCGGACCATCTTTGTTATTCACATAATTTAAAACATTAAGACATGCGCTGCGAAGGAGGTTTCGACTCACTGGTTTTCTGCGACATAAATGAGGCAAAAGAACTTCACAACCCAATATGCGCTTTTTACACGACGTCGGCTTAGAACATTATCTGGACCTGATTTTGTAAGTCAAAAGGCAAAAGTCGTCAATGGTTGATGACTAATCCAACTGTTCTGTTCTCCTCTACGCTCTCAATATTGCGTTGAGCGCGACACTCACCTTAGGCTAAGTTTGCACGTTATGGCGTGCAATAATCCTACATCAGAATGCCAGAAGGCTGGGCCTAGCACAAATGCGGTGAGTATTCTGGCGTACTGAAAGTCGGTTTTCATGCCATTCTATACCTAGGAAATTCTAGATAGCAAAGCCGTAGATGAGAACTGGCTTGAACTTCATTTTACTTGGTCAGGGAAGGCATTTAATTTTACGATTGCTGATTCGGATAGGTATGAGTTGAAATATTGTCAATGAAACCAATTACTAACGCTTTACGAAAGGGTTTTCGATATAAAAGTTGTTCTCCATAATATGACAAAAGTTCCGGCCGAGCGACAAAAGATCCTTGGACTTGTGAGAGGCAAACTCCCACCAGATCAGACTCGGATGTTAGTTCTTTGTGTGTCATATTGTGTGCATCCTGACTCACGTCTTTCCTCAGTTCTGAGCTCCCTTTAACATCAGGGAAGAAATTTACCCTCATTGGAACTCCTGAAGGAGATGAAATTAAAGACCCCTCTCGTCAGTTTTTCTTAATCCCTAACAATAAAACTCTATCTAAGAACTCCCCTTCCGAAAGAACTTGAATCCCTTCCTGATGTGGTTAATGACCTCGATATTGATCTAACGGATAATTTAGCTGCAAGTAATTCCTATCAGCAAGACGCAAGAAATATTCGTCAAGTCCAAGAAGCGACGAAGAATCTCAAAGTCAACATCATTCATCCACTTCGTCCGGGGAAAAAATTGCTTGTTTTGGATATTGATTACAGTACGAACTGCAACATCGTTCACTTCCCTGCAAAATTCTTAATCACAGGTCTTAGCTATCTTGGACACCAAACCACTAACCACAGGCAGTCTTCCCCCGTCTGAGTGTGCGCGACCAGGCCTTCATGAATTTTTGGAAACAATTTACCCTCATTACGACAGTAAGCCGCTGTCCGTTCTTATCCTAATGTAGGCATTAACCGTTGGAAGTATGCATATGGTAACTTCCCCTTCACATTCTGAATGCAGCTGCCGGATCAATATCAGCCCTGTCAGGTCTCAGACGAGTTGGATATGGTTGGAAACAAAGCTAGTAGAACTAGGTATGATTGGAAGTCAGAGACCATACGAGGTTAGTTTTAGTCTCAACTCTGATTTTTTCTGACTAGTTTTGTAGATTTCATTTGGTAATACGCAATTTCGTTCTTATTTCTTGACTACGAGTATAGGTATTGACTTTGTTCAGTTCTAGACAAGACAAGCATGTTCACCGTGTTCTCGGAAAGAGACGACAAACCTTGGTCACATTCAGTCAAGGCGCTGCAAATTATCTGGAATCATTTCCCCCAATTGTAAGTCATTGAATTTCTTCCAAATAACTTCAACTGACAATCACCAAGTAATGCCACGAACACAATACACGTTGATGATTTGGTAGATTGTTTTTCCGTGACGTGAATTATTTCGTGACACAATCTTCCAGAGCCGTAATTTTGCATTAAACCCCCGTGAAGGCCTGAAAATCTCGGCATTCAAAAATGCACATACTCCCGAAGCAATGGCCGACCGAGAACTCGAAAAGCTCGCCCGGTACATGCTACATATCGCTACTATTCCCGATTTTACTACCTTGAAGCACAAGGTAGATTTTTCGACGATTCAACTGGATGATTCACGCTCACTTTTTCTGTCAACAGAATTGGAAGCATGTTATAAAACATCTGCCTCAATAGTGATTGGCATTCCATCATTTCAGTACTTGCGCACGATTGAATATTGCGTTGCACGTATGCACTATTTTCATCTCATTGCTGTCCCAAGTGAGCGCGCTCTCAATAGTAGTTGGACTTATGGACAGGAAGATAGTGGATAACTTAATGTAATCCATGTAATGCAATAACTTTGTCTTGAACGCACGCAAGAAACGCCATTGTGTTACCTGGGTCATTTCTGAGTGCAACAGATTTCAGGACAATAGTTCTGTGGATAAATTAATTTATCACAAGAACAGTAAACGCCCAATCAAAGTCAGACATCATTCTATTCCGTGAGGGACAAAAACATCACGTTGTGACAACTGACTACTCGATTTGGTGCGCTTTGGAGATTCGAAGAACAAAGATATATATCGAAGTAGGTAGGAAAACACTAGAAGAAAGCTGAAAACCGATTAGCTTACATTGGTATGATGCGAAGCCATCGCCTCCTGAGGTGATTTACAATGCGACACGTCACTCCTTATTTCTGGAGAAGGTCAAGCAGCAACTTCATCGCGGTGCTCCGATATGTATCCGATGTGATGTTGACTAACGGTGATGGGTCGAGGAACGTTAAAAGTGGAGGGTTGTCGTAGGACGATGACCATTTGTCCCATAAAATGTTCCGGAGAAGGCTTATCGAATTTTTAGGAGCATTCGGATTTTGCTTATGGGCAAAATAAACTATAACAGTAATTGTTGTTCAATGGACGCAAACAAATGGTCGAAAATTTCCACGTACTAACGGCATCCACGCCGATATAATCTGTGGAGTTACCCTGCCCAAAGAATTCCGGTACATCAAATCCATGTGCTGCGCCGAGAGCTTCACCGAGTCCCGGAACGGGTGGACTTCGAAGGTATCCTTAACACCAGTTCGTGAGTCATAACTGAAGACAAGCAGTAAACGTACGGAAGGAATAGGCTGGTTGTGTCTTGGATGCTATTTCAAGGAAAAAGCGGCGTGGTGCTTGGAAAGTCATGTCACCTAGAAATGCAGCAAGTCTCTTAAACTGCGGCCTGAAAAAAGGTCAAAGGCGTCAAGAGGAGAAAACCATGAATATAGTACGAACGACAGCGTATTTGCTGTTCCGGTGTTAAATGGTGAGCCCTGAGTGATATGGTGTTAAAACAGATATCAAACTTGCGGCAACAATGATGTACCTGGGTAATGTCATCTGGATAAGCTTCCGCTAGGGCTGTCAATTCTGCATCGCTGATTGTCGGAAAATATCTACGGGTCATAAAAATGAGTCGCAAAATGTTGAAATGGATGGAGGTGACCAACTGCGTTTTTATATATTCCAAGTACTGAGCATTTGTCCTGCCGAGATGTTAGCGGAAGAGCATTGAAAGTTGATGACTACTCACGTTATGTTGAGGACAAAAAGGGAGAAAATACTTGTAGAGTGACAAATAAATCCCATTGCTTACATGGATGTCAAAATGTAAACTTACGTCCCCTCGTCTTCGCAATCACCTGTGATAAAAGGAACCTGTAAAACCTCAGAAAAGTCCACTCTATAGAATGCAAGTACTAACCCTAGCATACTCCCCGCTTTGAAGAATCTTGAGAGGGCTACTAGGAATGAGACTCCCGTCAATCATCGGTTGCCATGTCAGCTTCATGCCTGGATAAGCCAACATATTGGGCTCGAGATTGACGGCCTGAATGAAATCGGAATAAGGTACAGCTCTGAGGCAATCTAGCCGGTCTTCCGCATCAGTACAATTTGTTGTATTGACGAGGTCATCGAAGTAGCGCTGCATGTCTACGGCATTCGGGAGTTTCATCGGAGAACCCGATTCCTGCAATAACGACTGAGAGAAACTCAGGCACAGAAGGGAACTCTAATACCATGATGGCTCCTGAAAACAAACCGCCAGAGTGCTTGATGATAAGATGCAAGCCAACAGAAATTGCGCCTGCGCTCTCTCCCCAACTTTCCGAGATCCGTCAGTAATCGTCTCAAAAGTCCAAAATCGATCTCACATTGTAACTTTTTTAGGGTCTCCTCCAAAGGCGGCAATATTGTCTCGAATCCATTCAAAGGCAAAGAGTTCTAAGAGTTGTCATTCCATCGATCTATTGAACAAGGATTAAACGCTGAACACCTACGATCGTATAAACCGGCATTTGCAATTCTAGCTTCCTTCACTTCCTTTCCACCTAGGAATCCGAATGCTGGACAGAGATGGAGAGGAAATTCAATCTATTAGAAAAAACTATTCTTACCATTGACACGGTAATAGGAATCCGAATGCTGGACAGAGATGGAGAGGAAATTCAATCTATTAGAAAAAACTATTCTTACCATTGACACGGTAATTCGCAGAGACGAAAATGACTGGTTCATTCAAAGCAATGGATCTATTTACCACTGTGTCACCTGGGTACATCGAGGTATCACCAATCTGGAATCCGCCTAGAGGGCCAGAGTAAGTGAATACTCCAGATAAAATTGAGTGTGCTGACCTCCATAGATATACTGTTTGGAAGGTTCTCAGTTCTTTCAATAGATGCATAGAGTAAAACTTACCACAAGAACAGGGAGCGCCTTTCCTTTTGGAATGTTGGCTGGACGTACGACGTTGATAAAAAGGCCTGCGCATGAAGGATATCAATATGTAGGCTTGCTGTGACATTGCTAGCTTACAATCTTCCGAGCTGTTCGCTGAAGCAACAGGAACTTGGAAGGGGAATTTGAACGGAGGTTTCATTTCCTGCTGAGGGCATGCATTACCGAACGTTGTGACCTCACGGACTCCATCGAAAGGCAAAGGGGCCTGCGGAAGGGCAAAGCGATGTTCACCAGTTCTATTAGATAGTTTAAAATGTCACGGAAACACAACAAAGAAACATTGCATACGGTGGGGCCGCAAATGGAATTCCTAGATATTGAATAAGACCACCGTCAACTTTTCCTTGGAACGAGCCATAATGAAGCTTGACAATCGGACGAGTGTTGTTATTCCATGTTGCCCACAAAAGCGCCACAAGAAGCGCCACAAGAGGCGATAGCAAGAGAGGGGCTGAGGGAGAGCGCATTTCAGTCATCTCAGACGAATCCTTCCGTATCTCAATCGCATTTAAGGTTTTGAAAAAGCGATGTGATCTTACTATCATGCAGAAATTCAGACCGCCTGGCGTCACCATAATGTGTCATCAAGCCGACGGTTCCACATTAAAAACGCCAACATCTACGGCCGCACGTATCCATGGTTCGAAAGGGAGTTAGACCTTTCATTATCACAGCTAGTTTTTCGAGTCGATAGAATCCCTTGTCAAAGTCCATACAAGAGAACATCGCTAAAAACGGCATTGTGTGGGAGAATTTGGCTCCATCAAAGACCTGCCTCGAAGACTAAATTTGCATGGGAAGTGTTGGCCTAATGCATGAAGCCATAGAAACCATTTTGTTTGTCTTTAGTCGAAACTCGCAAACAAAAAGCATAGTGCCGAAATCTCAAAGTATTGCTCAGGCTTGCTGTTTCCATCTCTAGTACTGTACTATTTCAACCTAATGTTCAGGAGGTATTACGCATGACAGCAAATGTTCATTTGAACAGGTATTTAGGTCTTGATATTACGCATCAGGAAGGAGAGAAGGAAGGGAAGGAAGGTCGTGGGTGTACACCGGGGAGAAATGTGGAAATTTCACGCGTTTTGAGGCTCAATCATTAGGACAGTATCATCAAAAGTTCAGAGGCAACAATATCCACAGTTGCCTCCACATCTTCTTTGTTGTTGGAGGTACTAGATAGATGCCATGGGTCCATCTGACGCTCGGCCATGGTCTGAATCTTCCATTCAAAAGATTTCAGAGTGCGAGATTTCATGACAATCATGAGATAAATAGTAACATAAACCTATCATACGTACTAGTAAACGCAAAATCAAAGCCCTTGTCTTGGCTAGACCTTCCACTTTTCTATTCCGTTAGTCACAAAAACGTAACTTTCAGACCTTAGCTATTCGAATTCATACGTTTTGGAGACCCAAAGGTAAGAGAAAACCGATTAGCTTAAGCTGGTGGTGTAAGGAGAAGCTATCGCCTACCCAGGTGATTTACAATGCGACGCGTCACTGCTGACCATCTCATTTTTGGAGAAGATCAAGCAATAACTTCATCGCGTTGCTCCGATATGTATCCGATGTGATGTTGACCAACGGTGGTGGGTTGAGGAATGTTAAAAGTGGAGGGTTGTCGAAGGACGATGACCATTTGTCCCACGAAATGTTCCGGAGAAGGCTTATCGAATTTTTAGGAGCATTCGGATTTTGCTTACGGGCAAAATAGACTATAAGAATGATTGTTGTTGCTCAGTACGGGATACAAACAAGTGGTCGAAAATTTCCACATACTAACTGCATCCACGCCGATATAATCTGTGGAATTACCCTGCCCAAAGAATTCTGCTATGTCAAATCCATGTGCTGCACCGAGACCTGGAATGGGAAAACTTCGAACGTATCCTTGATATCAGTTCGTGAGTTCGTAACGGGAGAAGTCGTCCAGGTTTAGTAGGTAACATACGGAAAGAATAGGCTGGCTGCGTCTTGGATGTTATTTCAAGCAAGAAGCGGCGTGGTGCTTGGAAGCTAATGTCACCTAGTAATGCAGTAAGTCTCTTGAACTGCGGCCTGAAAAACAACAAACAGAAGGTCAAAGACGTCAGGACAAGAAGACTATTGATATATAGCACGAACGACAGAGCATTTGCTGTTCCAGTGTTAAATGGCGAGCCCTGAGTGATAAGATGTTAAAATAGATGTCGAACAGTTGCGGCAACAGAATGATTTACTTGGGTAATGTCATCTGGATAGGCTTCCGCTAGGCCTGTTAGTTCTGCATCGGTTATTGTTGGAAAATATCTACGGGATCTACGGGAATAAAAATGAGTCGCAAAACGTTGAAATGGATGGGATGCCAAACTGTGTCTTTATATATTCCATGAACTGGGCATTTGTCCTGCCGAGATGTCAGCGGAAGAAACTTGAAAGTTGATGACTACTCACGTTATATTGAGAAGGGGAAGGGTGAAAAGACTGATAGTGTAACGAGTAAATCATACTGCTTCCACGGTGGTTAAAATATAAACTTACGTCCCCTCGTCTTCACAATCACCTGTGATAAAAGGAACCTGCACAACATCAAGAAAAAAGTACATTTTGCAGGATGCGAGCACTAACCCTAGCATATTCTCCACTTTTAATAATTTTGAAAGGATCACGAGGGATGAGACTCCCGTCAATCATGGGTTGCCATGCCAGCTTCATACTTGGATAAGAAAACATATTTGGTTCGAGATTGACGGCCTGGATAAGTTGGGAGTATGGGACAGCCCGGAGGCAGTCTAGCCGGTCTTTCGCATCAGTGCAATTTGTTGCGTTGACGAGGTCATCGAAGTAGCGCTGCATCTCTAGGACATTTGGAATTTTCATCGGAGAACCCGATTGCTGCAATACTGGAATGAGAGAAACTCAAGAACAGAAAGGAACTCTAATACCATGATGGCTCCTGAAAACAAACCAGAATCCCCATGTTTGATAATAAGATGCAAGCCAACAGAAATTGCGCCTGCGCTCTCTCCCCAACTTTCCGAAAATTGTCAGTAATCGACTCAAATTCCAAATCGATCTCACATTGTAACTTTTTTCGGGTCTCCTCCGAAGGCGGCAATATTGTCTCGAATCCATTCAAAGGCAAAGAGTTCTAAGAGTTGTCATTTTGTCAAGGTATTGAACAAGGATTAAACCCTAGACACCTACGATCGTATAAACCGGCATTTGTGATTCCAGCTTCCTTCACTTCTTTTCCACCTAGGAATCCGAATGCTGGACAGATGTGAAACGGAAATTCAATTTATTAGAAAAAACTATTCTTACCATTGACACGGTAGTTC
>QDKV01005343.1_pt1 | contig 61201 bp, 46 predicted proteins | sample 1861101 | NCBI WGS metagenome assembly QDKV01 (sample SAMN04275158, study PRJNA302643) | Fungus metagenome, whole genome shotgun sequencing project. | isolation source: fruitbody | host: Mallocybe terrigena | place: Sweden | collected 2013
ATTAATGCCTGACATTATGAAAACTAATTTTAGCTTGCTTTTCTATCTGAAAAAGCAAAAGAACTACATCAGCGGCAATACCCCTATTTACATGCGGATTACAGTCAATGGAAAACGTGCAGAAGTAACCAGCGGCAGGGATTGTGAACCTTCGCGCTGGAATGCCAGAGCTGGCAGGGCGATCGGGTCAAGGGAAGAGTTTAAAATACTCAACACCTATCTTGATGGATTACAAACACAAGTTTACCAGGCGCAACAATCTCTAAGCACTGCGGGCGAAAATATCACTGCCGATGCCATTAAAAACGGCTTTCTGGGTAAAGCTGTTATTTCACATACCTTACTTGAAGCGATCAAAGACCACAATCAAAAAATGAAAGTACTGGTCGGCAAAGATTATGTACAGGGTACTTTAAACCGTTATTTAGTGTTAGAGCGACATATGAGTGCTTTTATCCTTTCTAAGTATGATCAGCCAGATATAAACATCAGGCAGGTAGACCAGTCCTTTATCAGTGATTTTGACTATTACCTGCGATCTGATAAGAACTGCGCCAATAACTATGTTGTCAAAAACCTAAAGAACTTAGGGAAGATTATTCATATTGCGCTGGTCAATGGCTGGATTTTAACAGACCCATTTTTAGGTTATAAGGGGAAATCAAAAAATGTAGACCGCTATTACCTCAGTCAACAGGAAATACAGCTATTGGTAGATAAGGTATTTGTCACTGAACGGCTGGGACAGGTCAGGGATGTATTTTTATTCTGCTGTTTTACCGGACTGGCGTATGTGGATGTATTTAACCTGACAGCTTCGCATGTTCGTAAAGGCAATGACGGTGAACAGTGGATTTATACCCACCGCCAGAAAACCAAAATCCGTTCTGCCATTCCTTTATTACCTACAGCCAGCGTAATCATAGAGCGATATGCTAAACACCCTGTTTGTTTGAACAAAGGAACTTTATTGCCAGTACCCAGCAACCAGAAAATGAATGAGTATAGTGCGCCCGTAAAGGTTATGTAATGAATGTCTCTTTAGCAAGAGACTAGACTAGGTTCCAAGTCTACTCCCGACCGACTTATCTGGAGGGGAAACCCAATAGGGAGTGTAGCATGTCGGTTGCAGCATGGCCGCTTTAATTGCCAAAGGCGAGTGCATCGCTGGGGAGAAAGACAGACACAAGGATGAAGCCTATACTGGTTGAACGATAGTTTAGTGGGGCATGTTGACCCTGTGACGAAAGGCAGTTGTACTGTCACACCGTAGCTCTCTCAATTGACAGGTAGCCCTTGAGCGCATAGAACACCGCTACGGCACAACCGCAATAAGCGGAGAAAAGAACGAAAGTCGCATCCGACAGTCTGTTGCGCTAACAGTCATTACCAAACTAAACGGGGATTTCCTAAGTCGGGATGCCCATTAAAAACAGGGGCTATGTATGAAGATACTGAATACCCGATATGGAAACGGAGCTTCCGTAGTAGTCCGAGCAGGGTAACACCCTGTACATGGCCAAGGGAAGCAGTTGTCAACTTAATACAAACTAAGGAAAACGTGTGAGACGTATGAGAGATCCAGTGCAAGTATTAAACGCTTTATGCGAACATAGCAAAGTTTCGGCTTACCGATACGAAAGGCTCTACCGAATTCTGTTTAACCAGGAAATGTTCTTCATTGCCTATCAGCGTAAATATGCCAATCAAGGTAATATGACGCCGGGCGCCGACGGCAGAACCGTCGACAGAATGAGCATTCAACGCATTCAGAAACTTGTGGCAAGTCTGAGAGACGAATCGTATCAGCCTTATCCTGCCCGCCGGGTGTATATACCTAAAAAGAATGGAAAGAAACGCCCGTTGGGCATTCCATCTTTTCAGGATAAACTCGTGCAGGAAGTGGTACATATGATTCTGAAAGCCATTTATGAGGGGCAATTTGAAGACACCTCACATGGCTTCCGTCCCAACAGAAGCTGCCACACGGCATTAAGAGACGTCAAGGTTACATTCAAGGGAACACGATGGTTCATTGAGGGCGATATCAAAGGCTTCTTTGACAATATCAACCACAATGTAATGATCGATAGCCTCAGAGAACGTATCTCTGATGAACGTTTCCTGCGTTTAATCCGTAAGTTCCTGAATGCTGGCTATATGGAGAAATGGACATACAACAATACCTACTCGGGAACACCGCAAGGGGGAATCATTAGTCCTATTCTGGCTAATATCTACCTTGACAAGTTCGACAAGTATGTAAAACAGTATGCAGAAAGTTTCAATAAAGGCAAAGCACGTAGACTAACCACTGAGTATCAGCGTAACCGGAATCAGAGAAATGCATTACGATGGAAACTGGAAGCGGAAACCGATGAAAACCGCAAAGCTGAACTGAAAGCGAAAATGGCCCAAATGCGTAAGCAAATGCTGGATATTCCAGCAACAAGGGACATGGATGACACATTCAAAAGATTGAAGTACATAAGGTATGCTGATGACTTCCTCATCGGAGTAATCGGCAGCAAGGGGGAATGTGAGAAAATCAAAGCTGATATTACCACTTTCATGAGTGAAAAACTCAAATTGGAAATGTCTGAAGAGAAGACTTTGATTACCAGCGCACAAGAACCCGCAAAATTCCTTGGATATGAAATCAGTGCACGCCGGTCTATGGACCACACGCGTACACGATGTGGACTACAGCGCCGTCCCTGGTCAGGAACAATTGTCTTAAATTTATCTTACGAAACCGTACTTAAGCGACTTCAATCCTATAATGCTGTGCTTATCAAACAAGTAGACAGGAAACAAACGCTTAAACCCTCGTCTCGCAAGTATATGGTGAATAGGCAGGATGCAGACATTATGGCGCAATACAATCTTGAATTGCGGGGATTCTACAACTACTATTCCATCGCAGACAACATCAGCTTTCGGGGATGGAAGTTCAATTACTTCATGAAATATAGCATGCTCAAAACGCTCGGCCGTAAGCACAAAAGAACCGTCGGACAAATACTTGAGAAGTATAAAGACGGGACCGATGTGGTCATCCCCTACAGGGATAATAAAGGCAATGGGAAACAAAGAGTGTGGTATAATGGGGGATTCAGATGTAAACGCTTCACAGACATCTACGTGGATAATCACTATGAAAAGACACCAAACACCATGTATCTTCCTGCCCCCACACTGGTGGAAAGGCTCAGAGAGAGAAAGTGCGAACTATGTGGTGTAATCGGAGACCTCGTGATGCATCACGTACGTAACATCAATCAGCTTAAAGCTGGCACCAAATGGAATGCAGTGATGATCAAACGCCATCGTAAAACACTCGCAGTCTGTCACGATTGTGATGCATTATCCATAAAAGCTATGACAAGTAAAGTTATGTTGACAATGGAGAGCCGTATACATGGAGACATGTACGTACGGTTCGGGGGCGGGTTAGCAGAGACTTACCACCGCAAGGTGGCAAAGCGCTGCTGGCCTAGCCTACTAAAGGAAATAGCTGACCTCTGCGGGATTGATAAAAAACTGACTTCTCATATTGCCAGACATACCTTTGCAACGACTGTGACGCTGTTAAATGGTGTGCCGATTGAAAGTGTATCTAAGATGCTAGGGCATACCAATATCAGAACCACGCAGCACTATGCAAAAATACTGGATATTAAAGTTGGAGAAGATATGGCGCAACTCAAAAAGAAATATGCAGTAATATAATTGTTGACTTGTATAGTATTGTGAAGCAGTTAACAAATGAGAGCGTTAATTCCGCTAAATTAAGAAAGCAGATCATTCCCGCTTTCTTAATTTAGCGGAATGATTAAAACCCACATTGAAAACGAGTCAAATTGATTAACTATTGTTATTTTTCAATATTGACAAATCCAGTCCAGCAGATTCAACATAAATTTCATCAAACTCCACGGAATCCGTTACACCAATACCACCTTGAGGCATTATTTCGGTATTGTCTTCGAGCATGATCCTGAAATTAAAGTCACCAGTATTAGAGATCCCGTTTTTCTCATAATTGCCCTGGATGACTTGCTGATATTTCCTGTAATTGTCATTTGCGATTAAGTTACCACCAATTCCGCCCATACCCTCATCAACTATCTTGAAATCAACTTCGCCAAGTTTATCATTATCTATATATAGAAAGCCTTTCATACTTCATTTGTCCTTAAATTTACTATTGGTTTAAATGATCATAATCTTCATTGAAGAACTCACTTAAACTTATACCGAAACAGTTCAGGATATTAATTAATGTACCAATAGTTATATTCGCACTCCCTGCCTCATATTTACCATACTGGGAACGGTTTAGATTGTTTTCGTAAGAAAACTTATCTGGACTGGTATAACCGTTTGATTTCCTTAGACTTTTAAGTCTTAAACCTATTTTCCTTAATTCTTTTTCACTAATTAAAAGATGCTTATCTGCCATAAAATAAAGTAAAACAAATACTCCATTTTTATACACTCCATAAAAAGAGTATTTTTATTTGGAGTATTACTTTTATATCTCTATATTAGGGTATTAAACAAATAAATATGTAAGATTAAACAACTAATAAAATATTAAGGGTCTTGCGGTTGCATTTCTGAAGCCGTGACGCAAGACAGCAGAATACCCATCCTATTTAGGAATATGCTATATTTGTGCATTCCTAAATAGGTGCGGGACTGCTGTACACTCGTGTTACGTAAGGCTTCAGAAACTTTTATGCAACCACGAGATGCAGTTCCGTACCTATTTTCTGCATCTCCAAGACTCATTTAAACTTTAAAACAATTAAATGAGATCAATATATGGAAATGCAAACGTTATCCCCGGCAGCAGAACACGCTATTTACTTTCAGAAATTTATCAGGCTACTGGTCGATAAATATCAACCCTTACAGATTTACTGTATCTCTAAAGGCTCAGCATTAGCAGATACGAAGGGCTGTTTTTTGGATCAGGAAATTCAGTATAACTGTAATTACTGCCTGCTTTTAATTACGGAAAGCCTGACCCGGATTGATCATGAGGTGCAGGACTTTTCTAACTTCCATTACCAGCAGGGCATCATTACTGTTCTCTGTCATGGCAAAGAAAGTATCATGCATGCTATTAAAGCCAACAACCGGTTTTTTATTACCGCCTGTAATGACGGGCAACTGATCTATAGCCATGATGGAATGACCGTTCAGGACTATTCCACGCCTTTTATTCCTACCCATGCAGCTACCAAAGCGATCAAACATTTCTCTCACCGGATACTGCTTGCAGAAGGGTTTTTAAATGGCGCGGGGGAATGTCTGTCTAAAGGACAATTTGCAGTTTCTACCTTTATGCTGCATCAGGTCGTAGAACAATGCTGCATTACTTTAATCAGGGTACATCTGGCTTACCGCTCCGAAATCCATAACCTCAAACGCATGCTGAGTTTATGTCGTGCATTTTCTGAAAAGCCCTATCAGTTATTTCTGGCTGGTAATCCCGAAGATCAAAGGCTTTTTGAGCTGTTGCTCAGAAGTTACTCCGGCGCACGTTACGCTTCTGCTTTCTCAGTAGCTGAAAAAGATGCGAGCATACTGTTTGCCAAAGTTTCCTCTTTTTTAGTGATGACAAAGGCCCTGTGCAACGATAAAATAGAAAAGCTGGGTGTTGAGGCGGCTGTATATCAAGAGTTGAAACAAGATTTAAACCTGATTAATTCAACCCAGCTTGTATGAAAAAGATCAACCATCAGCTCGTTACTGTTCCTTTGGAATTTAAGGTAGCCTGTAGAATCTATATGATCAGTGTACAGGAAGTCTTACAGATTTTTATCAACCATGCTACCGTCTTTGATTCCACTAGCAGGATTTACAGTCAAGGTTATACCGAAGCGGTCACTACCATTACCCATTACATTCTGGCTAAAGAGCTCAATCCTGCACCCAGCAAGGCCTTTGCCAAATGCAAGGACACCGCGACTATTTGCCTTTCTCAGATCGTCAGGCTTGGCAGAAAAAAAACTGGTCAGGCACTGACTAAAAGAAGACAATGCCGTACCCCGGTTACCCTGCTTTTTGAAACCATGAAACGGGTATATGCCCCGAAAGACAAACTCTACCTTGATGAAGATTCAGTATTGGAATTGACCAAAGATTTTTGTGTTTTATGTGAGATACACAACTGTTATCCCAAAGAATATCTGGAATACTTTATGAATAAAATTTCTCTGGCCGATGCCCATTCACGTAAAGCCTTAAAGATTGAACAGCCCGATTCCTGTTATGCACTGTACTTTTTAATTGCAGATGGATTTGAAAGGGACATTTCGACCATTGCAACACTCAGTGATCTGGAAATGGATTTTTATGACCGGATGCAGGAAATGCGGCTGGAACTTTACCCCATTCGTGACCTCGCCCAACGCACTGCCCTGCTGAGAGAGTTTTATCTGGACTACTATTATCAACTAATCCAACAACCTTAAACCTATGACTTATGGAAACGCAAATGAACATCAATATACCAGAGGATTTGAGCGTCCTCTGTACCATTTATCAGATCAAACCTGAAACCCTTGTCCAGCTATTTGTCGATAAAGTATCCTTTCCTTTTTATTACAGCAATACCACAGGAAACGACCGCTGGGCAACCTTATTTTTCGTAAACCTTTTAGAGCTGCATGATTCCTGTTACCAGGTGGATGAAGAACTGGAAGAACAGTACTTACGCACCCTGACACAAACACTGCTACGGTTATTGGAAATTGATCGGAAAGATGTCGTTAAAAAAGAAGAGGAAGCCAGAAAAATCATGAGGCAATGGTATAAAGCGGTGCTGACCAAACGGGCGGAATACCTGACAAACAATCTCTAAATTGAATTTATCAGCACTGAATATTACTTTACAGGGCGGTGTTTAACGGGCAGGATTTTCCGTAAACACCAAGGCAACACCTCATAGGCCTAAGCGGGCTGGGGTGTTGCAGGCCGCAAATGCGCAAAGGCCTATGCATTCATATATCTAAGTAACCATATAACTGACCAGCGGGAGAAGAAAAACAGTATTTGTATAGCAAAAACATTAACTTGCTCCCTACAAAGCGCATAAGTTTGACGTGCTAAAAGCTTCGGCAAACCTTAGCGGTTTCCATGCCCGGATGGCTCCTGTAAGGAGCGTCGGGGTGCAAACTTCGCCGGGATTTCCCGGCACCTTTTCATTGGTCGGCAGCCCGTATCAAGCGGGCGGCCAGTAGACCAGGCTACCCCTGATCGGATGGTAAGATGACTGGTAACGGATGTACCCAAATGCATCTAATTCTTTGATGCACTTGTGGTATGTTGCAATCTGTGCGATGCGGCTATAGGCCATCAGCCTTTTACGGGTAACGGCAAAGGGGTTGACAAAACCTCCATGCTGCCAGCAGACAAAAAGTGCGGTAAACAGGCTGACATGGGTAGCCAGTATCCGGCTGTCTGCACCCATGCGCCTGACCAGTTTGCTGTAGTCCGCCGCCTTGTTATGGATGCCTGTTTCTGTCATCGGTTACCTCCCTCTAATAGCCTGTTGATGTCTTCCAGTTTGTAGTACATCATTCCCCCAATCTTGGTAAATCGCAGCGTCCCATTAATGCGTAAATTTTGCAGCGTTCCCGGTGAGATGTTAAGCAGCTTGTGCACTTCGGCGCTTTTCAGCCATTGTTTACTTTGCCTGTCCTCCGGCTTAATGAGCTGCCTGATCTCGGCCAGCATCTCGTTCTTTAATTGTTTTAAATCCTCCTTAGTGATGATCTCCATTTTTATAATTTGTCCGTTGTAAGGATTTACCAATACGGTAACATCGTTTGCTCTTCCTTTTGACAGGGGATTTTTTAAAACAAGATTAACCGCTGTACCTTGTTGATAATAAGCATAAGACGGTTCTTTCTCCGGAAATTGCCTGATGACAGAGGCACAAAGCAATGAAGGCATTAAAACAGGCCTGTTTTGCACTGCTATCCTTTTTTCGGGATGTAGCCACCACGAAATCTCTTCATTAAACACATAAATACTGCCCGTAATGCAAACTATAAACACAATAATGCCAGATATTAAACCAAGCCATAAATGAAGCCATTTATTGAGTTTAGATAATAAACTGTTTTTTTTGAAGGAAGGGATTTTACCTTGTTTTTAAGCACCGTATTTTGATTGAAAAATGTTAAAAAAAGAAAAAACAATGCCGCATAATCTTATTGATATGCGGCATCGAAAACTCCTTATATTTAATCGGTTTAATAGTTGTAAATAGCTTGTATATCACTTAAGCCTTCAACTTTTGCTCCTTTGGTTACTGCATTTGTAGCTGGGTCGTAAACATATAATATTAAACCTTCGGCATCTGTTCTTACAGGTAGATAAACCTTACCATCTGCATAACCGTATGAAGTTGCGCCGCCATAAAATAACGGAACATTAATTTTAACCGCTGTTTGCGCAACTACATCCAGGTACCAATACTCAACAATTGGTTTTCCCCAATCAGACCAATTTACAACGTAATCATCTTTATAATTTCTCACAATAGCTTTACCATTACCCAAATACATCAATGCATCAGGGTCGTTGTTATTCATTTTGGCAGAGAGACTGAAAAAATAAGAGTTGTCAAAAACCCTTTCGCCATTTTTTATTTTATAAAATCCGGTAGGTTTATGGCTGTTATCGCCATTCCAGGCAATAGGAGACGTCATGATGTAAATATCGTTGTTATACACAAATCCTGCCTGAAGACCTACCCTGCCCGAGCCTGGGTAAGTTGAACGTGTATCTTCTGATATGGATACATTTGCCATACTTGGATAATCCAATACGGCCAAATAAGCTTTATCTATGGCGTATACGCCATTAACATAGTTATCATCGGTATAGGTGTAGCCCACGTACAACTTGCCATCTTTAAGAAAACCTGAACATGGGGCAATTTTTAAGCCCGTTGCTGGTGCTGCCAAAGGTAAAGATCCGCTTTTGGTAATGGTTAAATCATTGGTGTTAATCACCACATAATCTACCGTGCTCTCATTGGCCGATGCACCTCCAATTAAAAGGGTTGTGTTGTCTACCCATTGATAAAAGCATAAATAAGACAGTTGGGTAAAAGGTATTTCTTTAACTGCCTTAAAAGCACCGTTTTCTAAACTCCATTTGGTAAAAACTTTTGTTTGGCGGTTAAGGCCATAAAAAATATTATCCTTTCTTATGGTCCACATTGAGTTATTCAGCTTTCCGGTCATCTCAATTCCTTTTCCTACTGAGGTGATGGTACCAGAGCTCAAATCATTTACATCGAGCATATACTCGGCAACCGGAGTTGTGGTATTGCCATAAATGGTAAATTTGTGAGTGGTTGTACCTGGGGTGTCCTCGGTTTTTGAACTTTTTTTACATGCGGCTAACGATAACGTTATGGCCACTGCGATTGCTGTTTTTTTGAATACTGTATTCATCTACTGATTGTTTATTTTATTAATTTATTTTGGTCCTGATTATTTGATGAGGTAGCGTAGCTTAACATACATTGCTCTTCCGGGTTTCTGTAACTTAAAATCGTCATAAGCGAGTTCGTTGGTAAGGTTTCGCAGATCTATAGAAATAGTATATTTCTGATTTTCGAAACTACTGGCCACCGAAATGTTATGAATGAGCTGAGTAGGGATTACCGATTTTGTATCAACAGCGCCCTGGCCAGGCCACGATAGGAAATAATCCTTAATATACTGGCCATACCATCCCACAGTAACGTTGGTAGCCTTACCAAATAAACCCTCTCTGGTAAAACTTAATTCGCCATTGCCCAAAAGATAGGGCTGGTTAGGTACTTGATCTTTATATCCGTTGGTGCGGCGGGCATTTTGGTAGGTTGCATTTATACCCGCATGCAGCATTTTTTTGTAGGTGTAGCCAATCTCGCCCTCTATACCATTAATGTTTACATCAAGTTCGTTGTTATAAACCGAATACCGGGTTTGCGTAGGGGTAAAATAGATGAAGTTTTTGGCCGAACGGATAAAGCCCCCGGCCTCTATGCTGATTTGATGATTGCCAGTTACTTTATTGTAAAAAGCACCCAGATTTAAATTATTGCTTTCTTCTGGTTTAAGATCTGGATTGGCGAGTATCGTAATCCCATCACCAAACAATTCTTCTGCATCCTGCAGGCGATAGGCATGTTCTGCCGAAAACTTAATGCCCAATTCTTTATCGATCTTGTATCTGGTGGCTAGACCATAGCCAAAATAATTATAATTTCTATCCTCCGTTTCGGTTTTTAATCCAACCCCGTTAACATAATTAACCACCCTTTTTACAACAGCATTAAATCCGTAATATTTACCAAATAGAGAACTGCTCAGCCTGCCATCCAAAAAGTTAGATTGCCATGAAATTCCCGCAACATTTTTATTGATGGTATTTGGGTCTTTAAAGCTGTTTCTAGTTTGGTTTTTGTCAAGCTCATCATATCCCTTACGGCTAATGAGGCTAATATTATAATTTAACTGTATCGATTGATTTTCATTTAACTCGTAATTGAGGTTTAGCTGCCCCAGGCCAAAATTATTTTTGTAGTGATACATGGAAAACTCCCTTCCAAATTCGCCCACTGTGTTGTTTGTTTTATAAATATGCCCTGCCCAATCGTAAATATTTGTTGAGGTATCAGTAACCTCAGAATTATCGCGGGCATAGCTTGCAAAAAAATCGAGCGTTAAATGATTAACCAGCAAATTGGATTTACGGTATTTAACCGATGGCATAAAGAAGTTGCTTTCTCTGTCAGCCGCTCCAACAATTGCTTCTTGCGTAGCCAGGGTTTGTATTTGTTTATTCTGATTGGAAAATAATAGCCCAATTTTAAACAGATCAGCCCATTTTTTATTTTGTAAACTTACATCAACCTTGCCCATAAGCGACTGAAAATCATCGTGAAAACGCTTACTGTCTTTATATTCAAAAGTTTGGTTATTCCCTTCGCCTACAACTAACCTTATTTTAGAGTCGTACTCCTCACTATTCCTCATCAGGTAGTTGTTGTTAGAAAAATTATAAAATCCGCTTATATCAAAGGTTAATCCTGTTTTATTATCGGTATACCTACCTGTAATGGCTGCCCTATGGGTATTAAAAGACCCATAACTATAGCTCGCATCAAGGTATTGCTTTATATTTTGGTTGGTTACAATATTTACCGCTCCACCAAGTGCATCAGCGCCCAGGCTTGATGGTACTACGCCCTTATATACTTCAATGCGCTCAGCCAGGTTAACGGGTATGTTATTTAGGGTAAGTGAACTGCCAAAGTTTTCCATCGGTACTCCATCAATAAAAAACTTAACCTGCTTGCCCGATAAACCGTTTACAGAGAACTTGAAATCGGAGCCTAAGCCGCCCTGCTCGCGAATGTTGATGCCCGAGCTCCGGCTTAATACCTGGTTTAAATCGGCCGTGCTATTGGCATATTTTTTCAGCTCAATGGCATTAACGTTAAACCCAGCCTCTTTAAGCTCCTGGCTTTTGGTAAGGCCAATGATCGATACATTATCCAGCGAGCGAACCTCGGTATTCAGCGTAAAATCAACAACAATGTTCTGATTATGGCTAAGCTGAACCGAACGCTGCTGTGTAATGAAACCAATTGCAGAAACCTTAATGGTATAGTTTCCGGCCTTTAGGTTTGTAAAAGCATAACTTCCGTTTTTTAATGAGGTTGTAGTTCTTTTTTCGATACCATTGATTGAAATGGATACCGCTTCTATATTTGTATTGTTATGGGTTATAGTGCCCGAAATAGTGGTGATGGATTTGTCTTGTGCATGTGTATTAAAAGTAAAAACACATATTGCTATTGTTAACAAATTTTTTATAATTTGCATTGCTTTTAAATAATCGTTGAAAGTATCATCGGCGTAAGCCCATGTGGCTGTGTAGCTGTACAGCCTTTCTTATATAGTAAACTCTTTTGTAAGTTTTGTAATTAATTGTCGCGGTAATGGTTGGGTTTCTCTTCTCAACTCTTCTTTATCTATTACTACTATCTCATTGTTTTTGTGTTTAAATAAAACGGCTATGTACGAATGACCTTTTTTGGATAGGAATTTTTTCTCTTGTGAAAGGGTTTCTTTACAAGTGGTTTTCAGAACAATTGAATAATCTGACGAACCTTGATTGGAAATTTCCATATCGCCGCAAAAAGTAAGTGTTCCATTTTGATCAAGATTAAAATGGTTGGTGATGTTGTACGATGCTGACCTGATGTTTAATTTTTCAGCTTCTGGACCTTTACCTAATGAGCTTGTATTTTTAAAAAACAAAGCGCCACCAATAATTACAACAGCAACTGATGCTGCAACTTTATACACAATAGGACGGATTTGTTTTAGACCTGTCCGCTTATCGGTAACCGCAGTAATTCCTTTCCAAATATCTTTACCAAGTGTATCTTTTTGCTCATTAGTGAGCTTATTTATCAAAGGTGCATTAATGTTAGCTTCGCCAAGCCATTGCCTCACTACTTCCTGCTCATCTTCACTAGCCGCACCATTAAAATACCTTTCTAAAATTTCTTTGGTCATTCCTTTTAATTAGATTTTTTATAGATAGTTGCACAAGTGATAGATTACCCCCAAATTAATTTCATTTTTTTTTCCAGGATATGCTATAATTATTTCCAAACATATTTCCGAACAAACTTACTTGGAGCATGTTATTGATCAGGAATGTGTTCTTAACCCAATTCTTAAAAGATTTAGCGCTCGGGTCAGGTGATTTTCAACAGTTTTTTCTGAAATTGCCATCCGGTTGGCAATTTCTAAGTTGCGTAAACCATTTTCACGACTAAGTTTATAAACCATTTTGCATTGGCTGGGCATTGCATTTACGAGCTTTGCTATCACATGAGAAAGTTCATTTTGGGTGATGGCATTTTCAGTTGTGTTTTCTGAACTTTTCCAATTGGCCGAAGCTTTATCGAAATTTGCTTTACGTATAGACTTATTCCTAAAAAATTCAGCAACTTTTAGCTTGGCTGCCCCAAAGAGGTAATTTTCTGCTTCCTGCCTGATGCTAAGTTGGTCTTTCCGCTCCCAAATGGATAAAAAAATATTTTGAACCAGTCCTTTAGATATTTCAGAATTAGCTGTAAGATGTTCGCAGAAATTATATAGCTTCTCCCAATGACTGTTGTATAAATATTCGAATTCTTCCCTGCTCATTTAAATGGATGATCAAACTGAAGCGCAAATATAATTATTTAGATTAATTATAAATAATATATAGGCGAACTGAATAAAAATAAATACGTTCAAATGATTAGTATGAAATAATGTGTTCTTCTTTAGAGCAATGCATTTATAATGTTGTGATGGAGGTAAGTTGATAGAGAGGATTTGTGAACGGGATCATTATTAAAATTTGATTTTACACCCTAATTTTTGAGCATTCGCGAAAAAGGGCTGAATTTGCCAAATTATTTTTCCTCTCAACTTTCACCCCATCTGGCAGCTGAATGCACAGGATGCAAAAATGATGCATAAGTGGGGCAGGTAATAAAAGAGACTAAAGATGAGAACAGCAGACTGTGATAGATGGAAAAGTTGAATTTTTAATACTGGTATCATTTAATAGAGCAAACCAGGCTCTGGAATATTATAGGCGACGCTGTTTCGGTTCATGAATTCTAGCGGATTTAATATAGCAGACACGCATTTTACCGATTTGGAGAGACTCTTAAAGCTATTCATGCTTATCATGATAGCACATGTCTGTGGTGCTACAAAGTTGGAGACTATACATACCCAGATTCGATCCATTAAAACAAAGAAGCATCAAAGAGAAGCCGCATCAATATTCAAATACGGTCTTGACTATATCGCTGAGTATTTATTATCAGAATTCAATAAGCTAACTATCAACCTATCCCAATTTTTGTCATGTACTTAAAAATAGCTTATATATAGCTCCTTCTTACAGCTTGATTTTTTGTTTTCTGATTTAAATTAAGTATATTTATATTATAGGATTTGCAACCATTATTTATTAAAAAAAAGGTGCGTTATTCGGGGAGTTAGAATTTCAAAGCCACTCTAAGATATTGCAAACGTTGATTTTTACACTAGGTGTAAATCCCAGCGGGATCACTAAAGCCTCAATGCAAATTGAGGCTTTTTGCATTAAAGAATATTAGGATTCGGTTCAAAATTGGATCAAGCCAAATCGCAACCAAGATATTGCTTGAAAATATTGAATTACCACTTCCGAATAAAAATCTCCAAATACCAGATTCTTCGGAAAACAATTCACCAAACATTTTTTCATTTCTATTTAGATTTTCGCTAAATTTACTATTATGAATATACAGGCAGAGAAACTAAATGTATTACAGCAGATCATCAATTCTGATGATGTGAACCTTATCAAAGATATTAAGTCATTAATAAGTAGCAGAGACATTGACTGGTTTGATGGCTTGAGTAAAGCTCAACAGAATGATGTTTCTGAAGGAATACGTCAGCTTGATAACGGGAATGTTTTTAGTCATGAAGAGGCAAAAACCAGATTTGGTTATAAATAATGACAATTATTTGGTCTCAAAAAGCAGGTGAAACTTTTCAAAGAAATATTGACTATCTTAAAGACAACTGGACGCAGAACGAAGTTGACAAGTTTGTTGCCAGAGTATTCGAGTATCTTGAAATTCTGAGTAGCGAACCTTTTGTCGCCCGTAGAACCTATAAAACTAAAGACACCTATATTGGTGTAATCATCCCTCATATTTCTATTGTCTACAGAATTAAAACCAGAAAAAACCTTCTTGAGATTGTAACTTTTATTGATAATAGACAGAGTTTAAAGAAGAACAGACATTTCCTTTAATATATAACAAGCAAATGCCCACAATATATTTAAGTACATTCATTCTGGCAACACCAGAAATTGTATTTGATCTTTCCGGAAATATTGATTTACATCAAATATCTACAAAACAAACTCATGAAAAGGTAATTGCTGAAAAAATGTCCGGATTAATAGAATTAGGTTTCCCGCTTTAATTTCTGCTTCAGGATTATCACTTATGATCCACATCTGATTGGCATCTATTTTATGACGATTAGCGATGTCAGCAAAGATATTTTGTTTACCCAACCTGTTTTCCTGATAAGGGTCATCGATTATAATTTCATCAAAATCTCCATCGGGCAATAGAGAAGTTAAGATTACCAGGAGAACAATTGCCCTCTATCCTGGTAATTTTCTTCAAACAGGAGTTGATTTTAGCGAGCTCCTAAAGCGTATCATATTTTCTATTAAGCACCTTCTTCAGCTTCATTGTAGTCTAAGCTTTCAATAATCTTAACTGCTTCGTCATAATCTAGACTAGAAACAGTAATTTTCAACGAATTAAATCCTCCCGCCGCCAAATTCCAGGGAGCAATGCTACTCATTAATTCGTTTTTTAAAAACACAATTATCCCATTTTCTTCCAATAATTGTTTAACATAAGTTACTTCAAATAATTCACCTTCGAATACAACTACTGGCTTGCCCTCTTCTGATAATTTCATATCTATAAGTTTATTTGTTTATTTTTCTGGAGTAAATAATATATGGAAATCCCAAACAGCACACAAGAGACAATCACTATATAATAAGTAAAATTGCCATATATCAAGAAACACCTAAGACAGGTTAAGTTAGCATATTTATAATTTATATAGGTAGCAAGCTGACTTGAAAAATTAGCCGTAAAGTGTAACAAAATAGTTAGTCCCAGACTTTTCGTCTTATAGTAAATCCAACTCAAAAATAAGCCTAATATTAAAGCAAATAAAATTTGTACTGGTTTACCATGTGATACTGCAAATATAGCTGAAGATATTACAATCGCCAGTTTTGGAGATTTAGAGGTTAATAGTCCATTTAAGATTATCCCCCTGTATATTATTTCTTCAAAAACAGGCCCTAAAATTAAAGAGCCCAACAATAAAACCATTTGATTAAGAGGATTTTTCACAACAGATGCCGAGGCATAGTTTATTGAAAAAATCCTATTAACAGGCACACTAACTCCTATTTGGAATAAAAATACACAAACGATCAACAGTGGAATTGGGAATAAAAAACTTACTTTAAAATCATATGTCAGTTCTATTTTTCTTTTCCTATTGATAAAGTAAGCTAAACCTAAAACAATCAAACTGAAAACAAAATAAAGTAAGGTGTTTTTAATGTCATCAGAAAAACCAGTATATTGATTTCTAGTCAAAAATATCACTGGGGTAGCTAAAATCAATCCGGCTATCAGCAATCCAATAGCCTGTAAAATTGTATTCGGAAATAATTTTTTCATAGACATATAAATTATATAATGAGTTAGGTGTTTCCTAACTCATTATTTTAATAGTTATTGAAAAGCGTTCCAAATTGCAATTCCGCCATTACCAATTAATTTTGCTCCATTAGCAACTGCTTGAAAAGTGTAAATTAATTCATTGTCAGTATCGGTCCAGCTATAGGAAAGATAAGGTACTTTTTTACCACCACCAACATTAATGACATCTGTTTTGCTCATTTCTGTAAAACCAGAGTTTTCCAAATTCAAATTTCTCATAATCACTTTTTTTGTATTCTAATCCCTACTCTTTAAAGGCTTTTCAGGTTTCGCCTTCGTTGCACAACAATACAAATATCAATTGCCCCACTACACAAAAAAAGCAGTGAATAAATTATTTTTAAATAAAACACTCCCACCATTAACCACACTAAACTGATAATAAGCTAATGACCCAAAGCAACAACTGATAGCAATATGATAAGCAGAAGAATAGCCCCCCATTAAATTTAACTCACGCAGGATAGTAGAAATAATATTATGGGTTTCATACTTCTGAGCGGATTTCAGCCGCGATTTTTTTCCTTTCCTGATGAATTTGTTCCAGCAGTAAATCTGCCTCATTCTTATTTTCGGCAACTTTAGAACGATGATCCACATACTCAACAATCACATTTTCTATAGCTGTTAAGTTAGTCAGCCGTTCTTCATATAATTTAGGCCCTATTAAATGATAAGCCCCGATAAGATCACTTATTGCCGCCTTACTTCTGCTTTGTTCAAAACCTAAAATCTTCTTACGGTTAACCGCCTTATTCCACATCGCAGCACTCCAGATATAAGAATTCGTACCATTATGACTACGCATTTCATTTATCTCCGCCAACTTATTCCTAAACTTCGTCTGGTCGCCATCATTAAGCAGCGCTAAATATTTGCGTTCAAATTCTCCCTTTTTTTCAGGCGTAAAAGCACCATAAACAATATCCCTCGCTATCTTACTCAATTGTTTATCCGCATCTGCACCATAATCCAGTTTTTTACCACCGGCAGTTACTTTATCCAGCCAGTCTTCAAGCGACAAAGGTTTTACAACTGTCTTCGGCGACCTCGGCTTAGCTACAAAGCCATTTTCAGTAACAACAAACTTAGGTACCCCACCTTTACCAGCAATCATATCCCCTGCCAGTTTATATGATCCAATCACCCAGTTACCAATCACCACACTCGCTATCTTCTTCTCAAACACCAACACCTGCGCCTTCAATTCCCCCCCTACTTCCGCCATCAGCACTCCCGTAAGGCTAAACGCCCCCTTAGGAACCGCCTCTTTATCCGATTTAATTTTAGCCTGATCATTATTGTATAAAACACCCCCGTTCATCGCCATTTTACCCGTTACCTCACCCCTGATCAGCCCAAACAGGCCACCCTTCAAGCTCGCCAGGTTCGCAATCCCCACAAATGCACCTGCATTTAATTTCAGTCCGGCACCAGCATGCGCCCCAACTTCACCTTCCAGATTAATTGCCGTGACCGAACTGTTACTTTTCGCTTCATTTTTAGCAAGTTGTACACTCAGTGCCGCGCCAAAATTCATAAAACCTTCCATTTCCACATAAGCCCCTGCAAATCCAACGATAGGAAAATCTATTCTCAGCAGCGTCGCATCAATCTTTTTCTCCACCTCCCCTTTTAAGCTACCCTTTTTTTCAGGCGCATTATAATCTGCCGCTACCCCAAGCACTTTTGCTTTCAATACCTGCAAACCATTTTTCTCATCCTTAGTATGACTAAACTTTCCACCTTTTAAACTCAGGTTTTTTGCCCCCCGGTGAACAGAAAGCTTCTCCAGATCCACAAACTGTGAAACATCCAGCCAGGATAAATCTCCAGTCAGTATACTTTGTGCTTCAGCTCCCGGTTGAGTATGCTCCTGGTCAACCACATTCTTATCATAATCAAAATGAATCGAAGCATTCTCCGCAGTCACTTCTTCTGCATTAAATTTGGCTTCAATAAGACTAATCATCAGCTTAGCATGTTTTCCGATCGGGAACATAAAGTTCAGCGAATTGATATACCCGCCTAATTCACCACCCATATACTGAATACCACCATGCCCCTTTACCGTAGCCCCACCCGGCAGATTCTCCACCCGGATACCCGTATGCACATCCATATCCGGCACCTTATCCTTATAGATTTTCACACTACCACCCGGATCAACTATAAAAAGATAACCAGGAATAACATCAAAAGCTCCAGTACTGCTTAATTTAATCGCAGCCCGCTGAAATGCACCATTAGTTCCAAGAGCAAGTTCAAGGTTCCCGTTTAACCGTTTATCGTTCCATAGTTCCACAGAGCCTGCCCCTTCAAAAAGAAGCTCATCTCCTCCTCTATGATAAGTTACCGATAGCCTGCTCACTTTGACCACATCACCATTAACAACCAGATCATTTACACTCATCGACGCACTAACCAGCCCGGAATCATTAAATTCCAAAGAATCTCCCGAAATATTCCCCACTTTGAATCCAGGAAGCGAAAAAGAAGAAGATTTAAAGAAATTATCGACTGTGATCTTCCATCCCTCACCAAAAGGAAGCTTAACATCTACATCTCCGCCCATCGTTTGCCCCAGTAAAGAAAGATGCGCATTAGCTTTAGCATTCAGCCCCGCGCGCAAAGCCCCATCCTTGTCAGACCAGTTCGTTAATTCAGGTGTTTCCACATGCAATGACAAGAAAGAAGGGGAATGCACCTCCTTTTTTTCCTTCCCCGCGGTATCCTTACCCTCTTTATGCTCCTGTGCAGCTCCATCACCTTCCTTTTGTTTCGTGATTATCAGAAGCGAAATTTTTTCCACGTAAGTCACAAAAGCAAGTACAGACTCATGCGAGCCATCAGCGGCATGTAACAGCGTATAAATCTTTGCTTCGGTCACATCGCCCAGAAAATAGGCCAGCTTACCTTTATTATAAAACTTTTCTGCAAATAACATAAAACCTTTCCCAATAGCCCACAGAAATACCGCTACAACACCTCTGGGTATACCTGCAACCGCCTTTAACACCCCATATGCCTGCTTCAGATGATTTACCCATACCGGTAAAGAAATCAGCGAGTTCAAGCCAAAATATAAAGCAGTAAGGAAAGCGTTCTTTACCGTCACATTCGCGTAAAGCTCTTTTTTAATAATCGCAATCGCATAAGACGTACTGAAACTCGCTGCATTATGAACCAGCTCCATACTTACAGCCTTACTCATCACACCAGTTCCGGCAGCAGATTTACTGCCCATTGCCTCTGCCTGTTTCCGCTGGCTAACCGCTTCAGGACGGTTATCTTCAAACTGTACCCCCTGAGCAGTTTTTTGCGCTGCCTGTCCAGCTACCGCCTCACTCTTATTTTCTGGTGTTTTGCTAACTTCTGTAACCATATTCTTGATTTAATAGGTAATACCTGACACGCTCACCGGCCCCCTGGCACCGGAATAATCAATAGCCGAACAAAAATCAGCATGACTCACCAGCTCTTTTAAACGCAACAATTTTTTATCTGTATAAGGCAGTAAGACCTGCCTGCCAGTCAGCAGCCTGATCAGCTGCTCATCCCTTAAAACACCCCTGATCAATAAGGGCCTTCCACTATCATCAGCAGGTAGTTTACCAAATTCACGTAATTTCCTGCTCAGCCATAGCTCAAACGCAGCTAATAATTCCTCCGCATTGCCATGACGCAATTCTAATACGATAAACAATATTTTTACGGTGATCAGATAACCAGCAATCCTCATCCCTTCTTTCTCCGTACAATAATTTAGACCTTCTGCTATGATGATTTTAACCGTCCGGTCAGAAAAAGCACTCGTCCAGTTGCTTGTTTGCAGATAAAAGGAATGAAACAGCGGCTTTACTGCCGCGTTCAACACTTCCTGCTCCGTTTTCTTTCTGCTCCTTTTTGTCATCGTTCTAATTTTATTCAGCTCTGCTGATGGACAGCCAGCAAAGTCCGGTTCTCTTTTTTAAACTCTCTTTTAATCCCTTCCAGTAATTCTTCACGAAGAACAACCTTATCATTTCTGCGCACAGCCGATAAAGCACAAAACCGCAGCACATTGATAATCGCTCCGCCAGCCAGTTCATATTCACTGGCAATCTGATCAAGGTCTATCGCTTCATGTAAACTGCATACCCCAGAAAAAGCCTTCTGCCATAATGCATAACGCTCTTCAACCGCAGGAATATTAAAATGTATTACCGATTGAAACCTTCTTGCAAAAGCCTCATCCATATTATCCTTCAGGTTAGTTGCCAGAATCACCACCCCCGGAAAATCTTCTATCCTTTGCAACAGGTACGCCGTCTGCTGGTTAGCATGCCTGTCATTAGAAGAATCTGCTTTAGTCCGTTTGCCGAACAAAGCATCTGCCTCATCAAAAAACAAAATCCAGTCCTTATGCTGTGCCACATCAAAAATCCTTGATAAGTTTTTCTCGGTTTCCCCGATATACTTTGATACAATCATCGACAGATCTACCCGGTAAACATCCATCCCTGCCGATTTCCCGATCATCGTTGCCGTCAATGTTTTGCCTGTTCCCGGAGGCCCATAAAACAGTGCCCTATAGCCAGGTTTCAGCTTTTTCCCCAAACCCCAGTCTTGCATCAGCAAATCTCCATGTTGCAGCCAGCCAGTAATTTCCGCCACCCGCTCCAATACCTGATGATCCAGTACCATATCCTCCCAATTCATCCCTGTACTCATCTTTTGTGCAGGAAAAGAAGCACTGTTTTCCTCTAATAACCGCTTTCCGGTCAACAGGTAATTATACCAGCCTTTGTCCAGACTCAGTAAACCGCTTAGCCAGGGCACACCAACAGCAGTTTCTTCCAGGCAAATTATACCCTCTTTAATCAGCAAACTATCCTTCCCCAATAACTGCATCACTTCTAAACGCAGTTCCGGAGAGTTCACAGTGAGCAGAAAACACAGCGTTTGCCCTGTAGGCAAAAAACCATTATGATCTTTATGGATAATGCCCCCGACCTCCGTAAACCCACGGTCATACAGTTGATTCTTGGAAAAAAAGATATCCAGCGCCTCAGGGCAAAAATGCGGTGCAATACTCAATGCAAGAGCAAGCCTGCCATAAGTAGTTAATTTCAATTGACTCACCGTAACCGCATAAGGACAACTCTTCTCCCTTAAATCCGGCACAGGGATATCCATCCATTGCTGCTCATGGCCTTCCTGTAAAAAATACGTAGCCAGACATTGACTGAGCACACATTTCAGCCATTCCATTTCCAGAAAAAGCGTTGTTAATGAATTGTTATTCTCCATTATTGATAAAAAGCTTTTCGATATCATCCATATTCGCGTCTATCCATTTAAAATAGCGCAGTGCCGTATTGGCATTGAGTTCATTTGCGGGCAGCAAATCCAGCAGATTAAACTGCGTATGCTCCAGATGCCTGTTGTAATACAATGGTTCTTTTAGAAAATCAAAACCATAAAACTGCTGTGCCCATTCATTCTGGTCTTGCTGCTGCGCAATTAAACTGCTGACCGATACCTCTGTTTGTTCTTCCCTGAGCACCAGTTTTTTAGTTTTAAAAAAACAAGGCCTGCGGTTTTTCTCCTGCAAGTAACATTCTATCTCTTTAGACTGTATCGTTCTGGCAGAAGAATGCCCGAAAATATCTACCAGACCAAAGTTTTCCTGATCCGTAGCAATTTCCAGTTCTGCCTGTGCGCCACCTGAAATAGCCAGTGTCCATTCCTCCGCAGTCACCACTTCAGTCACTACATAAACCTTTCTGAAAGAATACAATGTTTGTGTTAACCTGATAATCAGCGCCTGCTGAAAATCATTCCAGTTGCGTATACGTACCGATTTAGGGGCTGTCGCTTTAAACATAAAACTCCCCTTTTCTTTAAAAGCAAGCACCTGTTTACTAAACTCAAACTCTCCAGCCAGCGGACTATGACCACTTCCACGCCCCGAATAAGGCTTGGTTACTCCATCACTGAAATTCCATTCCGCCGGGTTAAGCTTGTCCTGATCACTGATATCCACTTCCAAAGGGTCAATAACACCCCCTCTAAAAATATTGCCCAGCACTACCATATATCCATTACTGATCTGGAAAAAATCTCCCGGAAATACGGCCCTGCCTATTGGCGCTACCGGAATAAAACCATTTGTCTTTCTGTAAAAATTCCTGTAGAAATTCTGATATAAACCATCCATACCAATCTGATTAAGCATTTACCCACCGCCCTGGAGCTAAAACACAGGCGGTGGGCTGATTTTAAAGAAATTAAGAAGCCAGTGCCGCCGCATTTGCCGCTGCCAGCCCAGATTGCAGTGATTTATATTTCACCTGTGCTTTACTCAGGTTTGCTTTTGCTTTATCCAATTGTTTAGTCGTTATTGAATTGGCTTTTTCAAGGGAAGCATAATTCAGCCTGGCATCCGTGAAAGCACTATTAAACAGCCCCAGCAAAGAAGTCGCACTGCCTCCGGGAACATCGCCGCTCAACAGTTTAGTTAAAGCAATCGACTGCGCATATTCCAGCCCCGCAGCCGTTTCCGACTCCATGACCGAAACTTGTGCCGTAAAAGTAGATTGAAGTGCCACCAGTGTTAACGCCACCGCATTGTTTGCATCCGTACCCGAGGTACTGATCAGACTAATCAGTTCATCAGAAATTAAAGCATTCAGCGCTTTTTTTCTGATCACCAGGTTAGCCAGTTTATTGATAATTTCCGCAGAATAAATCAGTTTTTTCATCACCGCATTGATTTTTGCAGACAAAATTTTTGTATTTTCATTAGCCAGCACCAGTTCATTAAAAGCAATATCAGAATTGCTTTGCAAATCGGCCGCTGCCTGTACCATCTGATCTACCAGCAGCTTATTGTTATAAGCCTGTGTTTTATTTGTACCCGCAGTAGCCAGAAAAGCCTGGAAACTCGTAGACTTTTCTGTTAGTGAAGTCACAATGGCCTGATATTGGGAAACATTCTCCTGCGCGTTCAGTACCTGTATAGTTAAATGATCCAGTTCTGTTTTTTTACGTTCATTGATACCATATTTTTTCACACCTTGAGGCAATGTTGATGCTGAAGTTCTTATTGATGTATATGTTTTCATAACTTTATTTATCTGATGATCTTTAGTATTCGAAATAATTAGTAGTCTGTATAGCAGAAAGCGCATTGACAAAGTCTGACGCATTTTCTTCTGTTGCAGTAGAATAAGATAAAACTACCGGAAGGTATTTTTCGTTCTTAATTAACCTGTTTCCGAAATTATCCGTTGTTTCAGGACCAATAAAAGCAACCCATGATGAACCATCTGCAACTGCATCATCCTTTTTCAATAACCTGATTGCCACCGTATAGCTATCTGCAAAAACCTGCTCTGCTATAGGTAAATTGAAAAGAAATCCTGGTTTTATACCATGTGCTTCCCTCAGAGAATCAATTGTTTTGTCCTTTTCACTGTTTATAGACTCCAGTAATTTATTGTTCTCCACTTCCTTTTTCTGTATCGCCTTGAGTTCCGCAATAGTTGAATCCCGTTCCGTTTGAAGTGACTGTTCCTTTGCTTTATCCTCTTCAGTAGCTGCTGGCCCTAGTTTTTCAATCGCTCCAATCTGATTATCCAGATCTTTCAACTCCTGCTCCAACGATTGTATCTTCAGTGCACATTCATAGTTTATCGCTTGCAGCCCGGCAATTTTAGGATCAAATTCATTTGATATCTCCTCCAAACCCTTAATTTCTGTTTTCATCAGAAATTCAAGTGAATCAATCGTCAGCAGATCATCAGCCACATCCAATGTAAAAGGCAGCAACATACATCTGTATTCTACAGATTCCTTCAATTTATCTGTCGTATTAAAACTAAGCTTATAAGTATACTCGCCGGCTATTGTATTATTTTCCACATCAGCCACCTTTTTTAGCAGCTGCTCGGTTTTAGCAAAATTTACTGCCGTCAATTCCTCTTCAGATAATTTATCCTGCTGATATTTAGCTACCTCAATCTCCTGCACAGATTCAAGCAGCACCGTCAGACTGAAAGCCTGAGATGGCGCAGATAAATAATCATCATAACAATTAATTTTCCGCTTGTAAGCATCCTCAAAAACAGCCAGAACAAACACCACATAATTCACGCCCGGCTTAACAGGCTCATTATCCGAATCATTTACTACTTTAAATCCATTTTCCGCACTACCATAAACATTCACTACCTGATGTATACGTGAATTTTCTGGCACAATCACAGGAATCATTTCCCCATCATCCTTCAACAGCAGGTTTTCTGCATTAGAAATCGAAAAGGTTTGTTTTTTACTTTCCTTTACCACAATCAGAAAATAATCCTTCACAGGATAAAGAAGACTGTTCTCAGCAATTTTATTCAGTAAAAAAGGACTTCTGATCAGGTCAAAATCAACCGTAAAACTAGATTCATTAGTATGGGAAGTCTCCACCCGCAGGTCAAGATTCAATTCTCTGTTGGCTAACTGATACGCCGACTGAGCAGCTCTATATTGCACACTGAGCGTTTCCAGATTACCTTCATCGGCTTTTTCCTCAGTTCTTATAGTCGCAAGCGTCGTATTATCTGTCGACAAGTTTTGTGTTGCGGTATCAAAGTCTGTAGTAGTTATTTTCAGGACACTGCTCATCAGCTTATTAGCCGAAGTTGCCGTATCCAGTACAGTAGAAGCAGATACTTCCGCTGTAGACATCGAAGCATTCATTGCCCACTGCGAAGCGATTTCCGCATCATAGGCAGTTTCATTTATCAATACACTCGCATACTCTGCCTGAAAATAAATATCACTGTCAAAATCCGCTGCATTCACAATACTGAATATACTGCCCATATCACTAGCCAGGCGCACAATCGAGTTAGCCGCCAACTGTACATTAGCCGCGCTGGCAGCTATATTACTAATTGACTGCTTCACATCCACATTCGCCTGAGTAGCAGAACCCAGTACATTAATACAGAGGTTGCTGTTTTTCACAGCCTGGCTCTGTCTGGCCAGTTTAGCTTTAAGTTCATTTCTGGCGGCCGTCAGGTTTTGTTCCGCGGTTATAGTTGCTCCTTCGGCATGGTAGACCGTAAACATCGACGCGTTGACCTGCGATTTCAGCTCTTGCTGTTCCACGTCAATGTTCTGCAAAGTGCTGACCACAGCAGCATGCAAGTTTTCGTTATAAGAATTCATAATTGCGATATTAGTTCTATAATTGATTGATTGTAATTTTTAAGCATTTTAGTAAGACCAGTTCACATGCAGCGGTTTACTCATCCAGGGAAACCTGATCACAGAAAAAGAATAAGGCGATTTGTTAATAAGTAAATCATACGCCCGCTTTTCCACCACCAGTTCCCACCTATCCTCTGCTTCGCTCAGCAGTCCCTCTCTTACCAGCCAGTTTCCCCTTAAACCATCCACAGAGCAGTTACCGATAGCAGGCCAGTGGGCAATCATAGCCTTGATCAGCCCATCCATTAATTCTTTATCCGCCACAGAGATATCCGTACTTTCTTTTACCGGCTGAGACAAAGAAATTCCACAAAGCAATTTATTAAGCGGCAGAAGGAATTCTTCCGTCATTTCCAGGCCCGTTACCACATATTGCAGATAATGCACCGCAGCGTGTTGTTTTTCAGTACTGATAAATTTCCGCTGCTCGTTTATCAAGCCCAAACGAGAGAAAAGAACAGCGATATAACTGTTCAGCAGTACCATACCAGCATTTTTCACACTCACCCCTCCTTGTAACCGCTCATTAGAGGGGCCTGTAACCGGGTTAGAAACTATTTGCTCCTGTATTTTTAAACTTCCTTTTTCCGAATGATTTTCAGCAGCACTGTACTGCCTGTTCAGTGCTTCCAGCGCTAGTCGCAGCACAGGTGGAAAACGCAGTTTATCTTCGTCCATCTGCCGGAGAAATACAGCCCTCTGTACAGTTTTTCTCTTGCACACTTCCCAGATTAGTTCCTTCCAGATATTTTCTTCAGCGAGTAGTTTCCAGTTACCAGAAGCCCAGGCCACCATCACCTTTTTAAATAAAACATCCTGTATTTCCCTTGTCGGGATACCACTAACAGCGATATTTCCCAATGCCGTATAAAACTGACTTAAACTTTTAAACCATGATTTGTGTGCCGGTTGCAGCGGAGTGACTACACTCATTAATTCACTAAATTTCAGTAATTTACACCAGGTGTTCAACTGCGCCGACGTTAGCCCCCCCTGCCTAATCACCGCAAGCAGCGCATTAACCGTATCCGCTGGTAAAACCTGATGTTCAGCTATTGTTAAAGCCGGCTCATCTTTTCCCGGTATCGGCTCTGGCAGCAATTGCTGTAATTGCAACTTTTTAACCATGCGCTCAGGTGTCACCGAAATTTCAAGGCGAAAAGCAGTAGTCAGCGCCCTGTAAATCTCCGTATGAAAGATTGTTTTCAGCGCATAAGGTAATTTTGCGCCCATTAACTGGTCTAACAGTTCTAGTTTAGACAGCTTTTTATGGACACTCAGCGCAGTAACCAGCGTATCAATAAATTGATCCTGACTAAAAGAAGTATGCTTATTCTGCTGCAAAAACATCAGTCCATTGTACCAGAGCAGGTTTCGCTCGGTATTGGGCTGTATCCCACCAATCAATTGATTCAGAAATAAGATGCTCGCTGTCAGCGTTAGCGGCGGGCTACCTTTAAGTGAAGAGAAAACCGTTTTTAACGTATCATCCGCCAAATCATTGATTAGCGGCAGCCAGAAATCAGCCCTACTGCCTAAAGAATTAATGACTACCAGAAAACGGTCTTTATGTGCATTGGAAAGCGAAATTACCAACTCATTCAATACCGCCGTATTTCCCGCATGCCTCCTTAAAGACTGGTTAAGGAACAGCATTTCCATCAATTTCCAGTGGTCTTGCTGATCTTGTGAGATACTCCGTACATTCTTTTTCCGGCGTTTATTCTCATTAGACAACAGCTGTAGCGTAGTAATAAAATCTGGCTGCAAACTCAAACTGCGTTTCAGTTTTTCTACCGAAAGCTCAATCAGCTCAAATAACTGGTCATATTGCATATTGTAATGCGCCGCCATTTGCATAATATTACTTTTCATGAACTGTACCCTGTTGAATACCGTTCCACGTTCAGTCAGCAGGTAATTCAATACCCAGAACCACAGGTTTTTCTTAAAATCTTTTGTACTCCCAGACTGTACAATCGTCTCTTTCTGCTGAACTTTGGTCAGTTCATTTGAAAACAAGATAATCTGCCCGCCTACATTAGGTTCCAGCCCCTCTATAATCTTAATCATATTCGGCTCATTAAACTGCCAGGCCATCCGTTTTCTCACCTGTTCAGCACCAAAGCCCAATTCCCTGATCATTTCCATCAGCTCGTCTTTATTATGCTGTAACTGTACAGACAGAATCTGGTTCACAGAACCATCAGCAGACTGATAATTCCAGGGCATCATTCCATTAGACAAATAATACCTGAGTAACAGTATATATGAACGCTTTTCGTTCAAAATCTCTACATCCTGGCTCCTTTTATGGGCATAAAGAATCAGTTCAGTTAGTTTATCATTCAGCTGCTCCCTGAACTTAGCCGACAGTTCAAATTCCAGGTGGTCAAAACTGATCGTACCTAAATCCAGCTCCAGCGACTTAATTTTCCAGGTCTGCTCCGAAGGGCAGAGCTCATCGAAAACCGTTGTGATCAGTTTTTTGATTGTTGAACCGCTCCAGTCACTTAACCGGCATTGCAGTTCATTTGCCCGCTCTTTCTGATCCAGCTTCGTATCCCATTTCAACTTGGAAATCACGTGTACAGGATAATCATTCATGTGTTTCCATATTAATTTGATTCATTAACTTAATTAGTATATCAGCACTGTTTACCAGTCTTTTATTCACTTCATATTGAGCAGTATAGATTAGTTCATTATGCCAGTCAGAAAATGCAAGAATCAATTTCTCCAGCATATCGCTGTCTACAAAATGAACTTTCCAGGAAACCTGAACCGGCACCGTTTCCTGTAAAAAGAGTTCAATCCTTGCTTTAAAAACTTCCGTATTCAGTGGCCGTATATAGGCAGGAAAAATCAGTTCTACCTGTTTACCCTTAGCAGCGATGGTCGTATCAGCTAACAGCAAACCCGTTTCAATCAGTAACAACCCACGGCGTTCCATGATCATCCACATCGCCATTCTCAGCTTTGAAGCAAAACTGGCATCTCCATAATGATTTCCAATAAAATCTCTGTATTGTATCCTGAGTCCGAATAATAAACTCAGTTTTAGTTCCAGCGCTGAAAAGTTGATAAAATCGCGGGCACTGAGTTCTTCTATCGCATCAATCTTTTCCGATTTAAAAATAAAATCGTGTGTATATCCGCCCATAATTTTACGGTAGAAATCCTCTGGAACATCAGCCAGACTGCCCGAAATTTTATTCGCCCCCAAAAAATTAGCCGCCTTTTGTCTGAAATAAGACAGCAGACCCAGATTCTGCAAATAAAGACTTTTAAAAATTACCTGATCTTTAAGGCTTTCCCCGGCATAACTGGCGCCGTTAAGAATCGTATCTATCAGCAATGGCGATTCTCCGTGCCGTGCCAGCAAATGATTCAGGAGATCATTTCTTCTGGAAAAACTTGTCTGATCATTTTCCATCATCTCCATTAATCCCTTCATATAAGAATTGTAAGGATCTTTTTTATAAGCCTCCCAGCTTTTTTCAGCCAGTTCATTTTCCGTTCCCTCTGTCAGGGTAAAGTTGAAAACCTCATTATCTTTTAGTAATGGTCTGATATACGGTACACTATAAAGCGACTGATAAAAATAAGTAGGCGAAAAATAAAGGTAAGGTACAGGATAAACAGGATGCGTTTTTTTGAAAACATCCTGTACAGCATAAAAATCTTCCAGATCAGCTGGCGTACCACTCAGCGCATTTTTAAAAGAAAACAAAGTCCCTACATTCGCCAGTTGCGCAAACTGGTTAGCCAGTACCTGATCAAATAAGGTGAGGTAACCTTTCAGCTGTCTTGACTGCGCTATCTGAAAGGGAGTCGCATTGGCAGTGATCGCGTCAGCACCTACCGCAAACACCTCTGGAAAAGTATTCTGAATAGAATAATAAGCATTGATATCCCTGAATTTTCCTGCCGGTACCCCCGTATGAATATCCACAGAAGCACCAAATACCAGCGACTGATCTGAAGGCTGAAACCTGTTCAGAAATAACGAGTCAAGGTTAGTCAGCACCGACAGCTTTTTTCCTTTGCAATAAAACTCAAGTCCGGTACTAAAAGATGTCTGCCAGTCTATCCTCAGCAACTGCGCTGCTGTAGTGCGGATTTCAGTAACTGAAGGCTGCTGATCAAAAGCTAAACCACTGATATCACTGATACCTTTCACCTTCAGTAATACTTGCTGCAAACTGAGCAATTGCAGCAGATCCTTCTTTTCGCCTAAAGCAGCCGCCGGGATCCAGCCTTGCTGCAATAAAGGTCCGTTGAAAATTTCATCCGTTTGCCTGCCGCTGGTTTTCAGTTCCTTATAACCTGTAGCTTTTACCTGTGGAAAGATATAATCATGCACCTGCTGCTGTAAAGCAACCAGTACCTCAGCTAAAGCACCCTCTTCCTTAATTTCTATCCGGCCGCTAATGGTATGCACATCATTGATCAGACATAGCGGTTTTAAAAAGATTTCCCCCAGGTTTCTCCATTTATTCAGATACACATAAGCCGCTATACACAAATTAGCTTTATCAGCAGGCGCTTGCACCGCAGATCCAGGCATCAGATAAACCTGGTAAGCCCCGCTTTGCGCATTTACTGTAGGCAGTACAGGAACGATATAAGCATTAGCCACCCCTGTTACGCCATCAATCAGACACCTGCGGTAATCCATCAGCGTTACAGGAGCAGTGGTCAAAATCTCTTCTGGAAGATAAAACTGATCCTTAAGCTTCATAGTCCCGTCTGCCGCAGTCAGAATATCCTCCACTGAAAAATCATTACAATAGCCCAGCTCGGTCAGCGCATAACAAAGCTGATCCAGAATAGTTACCCCCGGATCTACGTTATTCAGGTTATTCCACTCTTGCCCGCTATGTTCCTGAATATAAGCCAGACCCTGCGCTTTCAGTAAACGGTAATCCTGATTCAAAGGCAGCTGCTCATCGGTAATTACTTTAGGAGTACTCATAAGGCGACAGGATTAAGGGTAATCTGATGCGTGGTATCCGTAACAAATAAGACACCTTGCTGTAAAGGCAATACTTTCTTTAACAGGACGGTATTTTCAGTAGCAACGGTATCCTGCGCATAAAGCCAGGTTTTAAATAGAACCTGAGTTACAGCAGCTACACCAGGAAGTGTCTGGATAAAGGAAGATACCTGCACATCGGTAATCTCCTGGCCAATGTTTACCTGTATCCCTTGGTTTTTAATCCAGGGCGACAGGTAAAGCTGTAACGCAGCTATCACCTGTTGCTGCACAGCTGAAAATTCCCAACCCGGCAGCAGCGTAATAGCGGCAGAGATACTGACCACCTGAAAAGCAGGATTTACAACCTTTACCACTGAAAAGGCCGACGTTCTTTCTTGTATAAAAAGCCTGATCTGCTCTGTTTGCTCTGTACTAACCATTGGCAGAAAAGCTTGAGGAGCAGCCGCATTTTCTACCGCTCTGACTACATAGACCTTCGTAATTTTATCAATTGAATCATAAAATGAGGTAGAATAATATATTTCACTGAATTCCTGATATATAAGCATTGAATAATCGAGCGAAACCACCGCGCGGCCTTTGGTTTTCAGCTGGTAGCTTACCCGCTGATTCATCCTTTCCTGATCTTCGGCCACCCTGCCCCCAAAAGAAGGAAAAGGCTGCGTTACTGTACCTAGCTGAGGAACTGGATCTTTGGTTTTGGTAATGGTGCCAGCTGCGATACGGGGTACACCTGCTGCACCAACCTGAGCAATAGGCAACACAGCAGCCTGCGCGGTGCGCTGCACCTTTACTCCGTTCGTACTCAACAAAACTGTCGCCGCCACAGCGGAACTATGCTTACCTACTATTGCTATCCAGTAACTGGTTTTAGGCATCAGGTCACTTTCCATAGTAATATCCAAAGGAATATAAACACTGGTAATACCGGTACAGGTTAAATTATGCGTTCCGTCTGAGAGCACCGTTAAAGGTGACCAGCCTGTCGCAGACAGATAATAATAAGCAATCTCCGGACTAGGTTCTGTAACAGGTTTTACAGCAGCTGTAGACGTTACAGGTTTCGCGGTCAGTTCGAAATAAAGATTCAGGTTACTGGCAGGCACTAAATCTTCGACTGCCAGATACAAAAAACCATCATAGCGGTAAGCAGTATACAAAGGTACTCCCAAAGCAGGAGTTACAGCGCCGCCAATCGTATCAGTTTGCGCAGGCAACGGGTTCAGCTGATCATAAACCGGATAATTCCCAAAAGGCCCGTATAAAAAACAAGTTACAGGATAATCCTTTCCTGCTGCCTGTGCGGTATTCAACCCTCCTGTCCCATCAAACACATACTGCACTGAGGCACTATAAGCGGCAGTACAGCTTTTTAATTTCGGTGTAAAAGGCAAAGTTGCCGGATCTACACAAACCCCGTTCGCGTGGTTATACAGAATCTGTGCATTATATAAAGTCACCGCAGCTACTACATCAGGATAAATAGCTGAGCCAAAACCATACACAGGTCCTGTCAGTTCCATTTTCATAAATCCTGAGCTACTCAGTTCAGTAAATTTCAAAGGTTGGTTTTGTAATTCAGGATCACAGACTTCTGCGGGAATCTTTGTAGAGGTATATTTGCTGACCGCAGTTAACTGACCCTGATCTATCGCAAAAAGCAGTTTTGAATTGTCAGCCGGTGTTGACTGAAAATCTACTGCATTCCAGCCCTGGGTTTCCAGTAACTGGAAATCTACCGTAAAACACGAATTATTATAAGGTGCCGCTTCATCTTTTTGTGTAGGGTCCTGCTGCTGTTTTTTGCAGAATATTTTTTTCCACCAGGGAATATCTGGTGTTTTTGAAACCTTTAACTGATTGTTTAAATAAAGGTTATATATTTTGTAATAAAGTGAAAAATCAGGTGGTAAGACCGCCCAGTTCAAGGTAATAGCCAATGCAGTCAGTGGTTTACTGAAAACCTCCTGACTACCGATAATCAAATTGCTACCCAGTGCAGGTGCCGGGCCAAAAGGTGGATAAGCTACTTTAGTTGTCAATGCCCCGTAATCATTGTATAGCTGCAAATTATCCATAGCCGAAACGCTCACATCAATTTGCAGCTGATGTAACACAGGTGGCTGCACTTCTGCTGTGGTCACCTGAGCAAACACCATTTTAAACATAGGCCAGTTGCTTTGTATGCCATCCGGATTCAGCATAAAAGCTTCAATAGCAGGATCAGTGTCTTTTAAGTTCATGGTGATCACCATAGACTGTGTTGATAAACCTTCTGATGACTGTATAGTTGCAGGTACAGTCCACCAGGCGGTCGCTGTACTCAATAAACAAGTCGCCTGCTGCATCATCTTATCGTTTACCGTACCAGTATATCCCAGCGTCATCACAATTGTTCTGGCGCCTTCCCTTAATAACAGCATTGGTGAAGCAACAGCAAATCCTAAAGGCTGCTGAATCAGCGGCGAATATATAGGCGAACCCAGCGTATCCCAGGATAAGATCTGACCATTTTCATCTTGCTGGATTACTCCAGGATTGGCTACCGTTTGTAACTGCAATATAGAAAGGCCACTTGCTGCCACCCTTGATAAAGTATAAGCGGCTGGAATAGCGGCCGGATTCAGCACCACCTCTTCCGTACTTTCAAAGACTACTGGCTGTTGCTGCACATCAGCTCCTGCATCAAATAATGTACCTGCCGGAAGCGTATAAAAGTCATCTTTTTTGGCCAGTGTAGCCAGTATATAAGCACAATCTGCCAGTTCAGGCAGTTGCTGTTGCTTTAAAATATTTTTATAATAGAAACTCAGGTGTTTAGCCCCAATTTCGTTGAGCTGCTGCTGATGAATCTTTAACAGGTTCACAAACGTACGCAGCAAAGTAGTGTCCGGAAAACTGCTTTTCAATTTTGACAGGCGGTCAAACTCGGCCGCAGCCTGGTTCACAATCACTTTCAGAAAATTAAACAAGCGGTCTCCGGCAGTAGTCAGCGCCTTAAAAACAGCCGGAACAGTATTCGCCTTAACCGGATGCAATAGCCCCATTATTTCCCAGTAGGGAGCTTGTAACTCTCCTTCTTTCCAAATCCTTTGTTCATCTCCTTCAAAGGCCGAAAGCTGGGTGGCATCAGCTGGTTTCATCCCATTCACCATAGCCGCATAACAAAACTCCCTTCTCAATGAAAATAACGCTTGCAGCGCATTGGCAAAAGTCATTCTGATCTGCTGTAATACATAGCTTTTAAGCGGATAATCTACCGCTGTACGCTGCATATAACCAACCCAATGCCTGATCTTGATAAAAATGCCAGTCAGGTAATCAAACAGCTGATTAAAAGAAACCGACAAGCCTTTCTCAGGAGCTGAAGAAAGCAGTAAAAGCTGTTCCAGTTTATGGCAAAGCCTCAGGTAAACCGAATGTAATTTAACAAACTCCGTCCCTGAGATAGCTGCCATCAGAAAAACAGGATCTTTCAGCAGAAAAGGTGCCCAGTTGCCATTCACCGTATTATCCTGGTCATAGAAATTGAGCAGACCGGCAAAATCAGACAAAAAGCGAAGCCAGTCTTGCTCCGTCCGTCCGTCAATCAATGCGCTCCCTGGTCTCAGGGAATCATGGATTGAATTTAAAATGCCGTTCTGATTAATTACACTCATCCGATTAGATTAAATTGGTTCCCTCATTCATATGAAAAGGAAAAACATAATTATGCCTGGTATTCGTCAGGTTGTAAACATAGGTCAGCAAAATAGCCACCACGCCATCGCGTACATCCTTAAACTGTACATCTACACTGGTCACTGTAATTCTGGGCTCATTGTATAATAAAGCATAACTTACTGCTTCGGCCATCTCTCCCTTCAGCGTTTCATCCATCTTTCTGAATAAGAATTGCTGTAAGCCAGAACCAAATTGCTCTTCCATACAGCGTTCTCCGTTTCTGGTTTGCAGAATAAGGTCAATAGACTCCCTGATATTCTCTTCATACGCGCTGATTTGCAGCTGATGGTTTCCAACAGAAAATGTGACCGGAAAAGACCAGCCTGATCCTAAAAAATGGTAATCCGTTTTATTCATTCGTTTACGCGTTAATGTGAACTGGTAATTATTGTGAACTGGTTAATTGCTATTAACCGCCGATCATGACATTTAAAGCACCCAGCAGAATTTTTCCTCCATGCGCAGTCTGGTCACCCATTCGCGCTGCCGGCATACCGCCAATCATCACCGTAGCCGACCCCATCACAATACTATCGGGCGGGCCAACACACATCAGCAGATCACCCACCCTTGCCGCGGGCAATTTGCCAATCAATACTGTAGGCTCTCCCGGGCCAATTACAGGCCCTCCAACATGCGGCACAGGTATAGGAGTCGGGCTAACCATCGGACATTCATGAAAATCTGTTAATCTTGCTGCTGCGGGCATAATTCCTTGTTTAAATTTTAATTAATCATCACCATTGCACTTTTAATGGTCATCTGCATCCCACTTTTAAGTTCAGCAGTCATTGATCCTTCGGCACTAAACTGGCTTTCAGCGGTCTGTTTGATATTGATGCCGCTCAGCGCGATATCACCCGCCGCAGATTTCCCTGTAATTCCTTGCGCACCCGTCAGGTTAATCTTCTGATCTGCCTGCAGGTTAATATTTTTAGGGCTCTTGATCGTGATTCCCTCAGCAGACATTACAATACTGTTTGCATGCTCATCCTGAATAGTTATTTTTTTATCCTGATCACTAAAGATCATCGTGTTTTTATTGGGTGTCACAATAGTCAGCACCTTATGTTCATCATCAAATTCTATTGCGATCTGTGATTTAGAAACAATAGCCTTCACCGAATTCTTTTCATTTGGGTTTAACCCTTTGTAAGGTTGTATTTTGCTATTACTGTACATACTCCCCAGAATCACCGGGTTCCTTGGATCTTCATTTAAAAAACCCATCACCACCTCATCACCTACTTCTGGCAGGAAAAAAGCACCTGCACCACTGGTAGAATAAAAATTAGCCAGTCTTGCCCAGATTCCCTGCCCGCTCTGATCAAACAGCGGTACATCTACCAGAATCCTGAACTGCGCATCCGGGTCATCATAAATCTTTTTTACCGTTCCGTTAAACAAACCACGTACCCCTGGCAGCATACCCGATGCCGGCGGAGCCATCACATCTGGTTCTTCGATAAACCAGAGCGGAGAAAGCCCTACAGCAACTTCAGTAATCCAGTTACCATCGGAAAGATCATGCGTAACACCAGAAATCAGATAAGCACCATTAAAGCGTGTTCCCAACCCCTGAAATTCAATAAACTTACCCGGATCAACTAAATCGTTTCCCTGAAACCTGGCTTCGCCCTGTATTTTTGCATATTCACTTTTCAGCATCTGCGCTTTAGACCAGTTTTTGAGTTCATCACTTTGCATAGGCGCAGTGGTCTGCATCTGGTAGGCAGTGAGTCCAATGACTCCGGCAAGTGTTTTGGAAGAGATATTTCCAGGTCCGGCATAATCATTAGGTGCAGTTGCGCTAGCGACCACCTGATTCTTATAATCCCAGGCACTCGACTTCACGCTTTCCAGTTGTGTTACCGCATTCATATCCGCACGGAATTCCATGAGCCCTGTTCCATAACCAATAGTCATTACCGGTGTTGCATCCGCACCGGGTACAGTTACCGATACCTTTCCGTTAATGGTTGTTACAATCATGCCGTTCATTTCTGCCAGAGAAAGAATAAAGTCCCAGTCCGTGACATAATACTGTACCTGTTCGGGCCATACTGTAGTCGTTGCACTCACCGCTGCTGTTAAGCCCGGGTAACTGTTAATCACCGCAGCAATCACATCACTGTCTTTTTTCTGTGAAAAAGTCAGGCTCTTTCTGCCCACAATCATCTTGATAGCCTCATCCCTGCACTCTACTTCCAGTGCAGAGCCTATCGTCCCATCAATATGGATAGACTGCCGGGTAATGATCCCTTTGAAGATCAGTTTATTTTTACCGTCATACCCCGCCTCAATACTCAACTCATTACCAGGCACAAAGGTGGAGGAAGAACTAGCGTCAAATGTACCCGTATTCGGTTCACCGTCCAGAATCACAATCTTCGCTGTAGAAATGCGGTTCACTTTTTTCTCTACTATTACCGACAGGATACTGATTTCATCAGGAACAGTAGCTCCGGCTACTTTAACGGTAAAACTGGCGATGCCGCCACTAGGTATATTCGTTGATGCTGCCATTATACAACAGGGATAACAGGTGGAAAAATCAGTTTTTCAGTTCCTTTCAGGTTTCTGAATTTGTTCAGGTCATTGAATCGCGCTACCTGGATATAATAGCGGTCATCATCCCATACCTGTTCACATAACTGCGGCAGGGTGACCCCTGCTGTTACTGTTACCAGATGGCTCACATCAGGAGACTGCTGCTTATCTTGTATTTTAACTGTCTGCGGTGCGATATACTGAATAAAACCTAAAGAGATTTTAGCCCTCAGCGGGCTTCCGTCTGGCCTGAACAAAGTATAAGAGATATCAAAAGAAGACAATACCCCATTAAATATCAAGTCTTTACCCCACTGCACCTTCACAAAATTAGGCCGGTGGATTGCTCCGTTATAAGTGAAAATAATGTTTTCAAGCGTGCTGATTTCTTTGGCCATATCTGTCCTTTTCGGGTCTACAACTCCAGTACAATCAATCACTATATCAAAATTCAGCTTATCACTCGGGGTACTTTTGTAACGCTGCGAGGCCGAACTCGAATCGGGTGCCTGCTGCTGATTATACTCAATATTTCGCTGCCATTTAACAGACTCCGGGTTCAGCATCATCAGATAAGGAGGCCCGGAAAAACGTTTGTTAAACTGTTCATCCGTATAACCGGTAATTTTCATTGGTTCCAGACTTCCCATAGCATTTATCGTTTATAGCTGTTTCTTTTTGTTTTTTCGGCAATCATCTTTCTACATTCCTCCAGTAAAAGCTTTTTGAGCAATTTAAGGTCATCTTCTTTCCTGCTGGCCGGATAAATTCCGTCACGGCTGGATATTTCCGTCTTAATAATGATTTCTCTGATCTCAACAGGCATAGGCACTAGTCAAATAGGTTAGCAATAGAAGTATTTTCCGAGATTTCAAAATAGGTATAGGCGAGCTCCATAGATTCAATTACAATCGCATTCTCCTGAGATTTAAGATCAGAAACTGCATATTTGACCGGGTAAGCCTTATGGAAAGTCCACATAACCAGCATATCCCCACTGGCATCAAGCAGCGAGACTGAAACCTCACTTGTTTGTATAGGCGCTGACAAACCTCCGTCCATACAGCGTACGCACCAGTCAACTAAGTCTGAACCGCCGGGAACCAATGCCCTTTTCAGTACCAGGTTCTGACTGCTGGAAGTTGTTGGAAGCCGGTATTTAAACCGGTTCTCTCCACCAGAAACCACCTCTTCTATCCCTAATTCTTTTGAGATCCCTGATACTTCCTGAAAAGCGGCATCCTCCCCTTTAAAAGAAAGCATGAAGTAAAACCCCAAAGGGTAGTTGTTACTTGCCATTAGTAATGGTTAACTGTTCATGTGCAATTTCAAGCGTATCAATAGCCACCTCATTTCCTTCCGATTTCAGGTCTGTACTGCTGATTTTAGTAGGCCAGGCATTATCCAGCTGCCACTGCATGGTGACATTACCACTTTCATCAAGTAATTTAATCAATACTGTCCTGCGTTTGATCAGGTTCATCTTGATCTCCGCATGCCAGTTCCAGAAGGTATTGTCATTCACGAATATGCCCCTTTTCATGGTCACATTACCATATTTCACCAGTCCCGGCATTTTCTCTGTAGAGAAAAGCGGACTGTTACTCTTGCGGTATTCAATTACCTGATTTTCAACATCCATTCCAGAAACCTCTTGAAATGCAACGCTTTTTAATTCTGTACCAAGGTCTACCTCAAATCTAAATTTGGGCATTGGCCATGTGGCACCTTGTGCGCTTCCGTCATCTGCCATAATATTGTTCTTTTAAAATTATAATGAATAAATCTGTTAACTAGATACTGCCATTTGCTGTTGAAACGTAAGGACGATGAACTCCGCCGGACGCACCACAGCTACTTTTACCGTTACATTCATAAAACCGTTCAGAATGTCGTCGGAAGTCATAGTGGTGCCCAGACCGCATTCTACTGAAAATGCATCGGCCGCACTTGCTCCCTGCAACCCGCCTTCTTTCCAGATACTGTTCAGAAAGCTGCTGATCATAGCCTTTACGGCTTCCCAGGTGTTTTTCACATTCGGCTCAAACACATAAGAATGCGAAGCCAGTTTACAGGATTGCTCCAGCATAATCATCGTTCTTCTCACCGAGATATATCTCCAGTCCTGACTGTTGCCGTCGAGCGTCCTTGCACCCCATACCAAAATCCCGATGCCGTTAAAGAACCTGATCGCATTCACAGATTTACCAGAAACGGCATCTATGTTCAAACTGCCCTGCTGACTTTCCGATAAATTAATCGGCAGTGCCACCGCGCCAACAATCGACGTATTTGCCGGTGCCTGCCATACGCCCTGCTGATTATCTATAGTTGTCATCACCCCGGCCATACCTGCACTTGGAGGCAGAATATTCGCATCGGATAACACGTGCTTAATAATCGAAGCATAAACTTTACTGGCATTTAGCAGCGCACTGTTATACTGAGCGACCGTTAAAGGTGCACCAGGAGGGTTTTGAATATTATTAAGAATCGTCGCTGCCGTCGGATTAGGATTAGCAGGCGGGTTCAGCAAAGGCATCAGCGATTGCACATTACCACCAAATAGATTGGTATAGTCAATATCCTGCGACTGCATAATTGTAGTGCCAATAAAAGGATAGTAAGACACACCGTAACTTAATCCCTGCTGACCGGTATTCTCTCTGAAAAGCGTGATATCATTGTTATACATAATCGGATCAGGATTACGCCCGCCGATAATATCCAGCACAGAAATTGCGGTTTGCATGGCCTGGCTTTGGGCCAGCATGCTCTGCATCAGCGTCGCATTGTCGGCTACAGAAAGCAGAGTTGCCTCCGGACAAATATACATGGTAGGCTCCTGCTCGTTCAGTAACAAGGCCAAACCGGCTTCCAGCTGTGGGAGGACTACGTTTGGATTAACAATTTGTGCTCCTACGACCATCGGCTGACCAGATGGCGGCCCATAACTGCCTACAGAAACGATATAAGCTTCACCGCCTCCATTTTGATAAAACAGTTCGATACTATTGTACAGGTAGTAAATGGTATTCGGATCTGGTAAAATGGAATAGTAACTATTATTGATTACCATATAATCGTTATTGTTAGGTAACGATTTCTGCTGTACCAGGTAATACTCAGGGCTGTACTGTTTAGCCGGACTGGCTGGTGGTGCAGGGTTAGGATAGCAATAAATAGACTGGAATTCAGCAAATGAGGTGATTCGCTGTGCTACATTGAGGTAGGATTTACCGTCATACTCCGCCTGGGGCGTATAACCGATAAATGCCGGAACAGCAGTAGCTACAGACACTACGCTGTTTGGAAAGGCATTTTGCTCATTGATGTAAACACCAGGAGACTTAATGTTTGATTCAATCATAACTTATTTTTAGCTGTTAACGTTTATAAATAAATATACATTGGTGAGCAGAGCTGATCATTTGCCAGCTGGCCTATCCACTGCGGATCAGGATTAGGCAAGCCTTTTATAATGGTTTTAGATGCCGTAGCTTTTCCTGCTTTGTTTTCTGTACCTGAAATACGGTTAAGCAGGTCAAACCGGTACAAAACTTCTTCACTGAGCGGCAACAGCTTGTTTCCCGAAGTAAATAACAATGCTTTTTCTCCTGCAATGGTCTGTACACTGACCGGCCCTTCAAAAGGGATTGCTTCTTTTCCTCCAATAAAGGGATCATTCAGCGGTACTTGATTCCTGTTTACAATAAAGTATTGCCACTGCGTAGCCCTTGCTTGAAAACTGATCTTAAAATTCACGTCAGGCTGCCCGCCGGTACCAGTTTTCAGGATATCCGCAAAAGATAAAGTCACCTTGCCTAAACAGGCAGTGCCTGCATTTGCGGAAAGCCGGGCGTTTAAAAGAACCGCATTGTCTTCTGTTACGCTATCACTGCTATGGTATAAGAGTTGCCCTACCCAGTCTGGCGGTAAGGCGGTGAACAGATTAAAACCGGGGTTATTTGTTCTTATTTCGAAACAAAAAGCGTTCTGCCCGGTGGCTTGTTCGATATAACTCAGCAGCTGGCCGGCAGATTGCAATGAATCTGTATACAATCCTATGCCGTTAACCTGTCTGCGAATGAGCAAACGAAACCTGTTAAGTAAACGCAAGGTATCTGCATCGGCATTAAATTCCAGGCAGCGGCAAATTTCCTGCTGAAAGTAGCCATGAAACGCATGGAGCTGAAATAACCGGTGATAACTATTGATGCTCATTGTATAACTTGACTAGGTATAGTGGATACTGAGGCTGCAAAACCTTCACTTTCAAAACCTTGCAGTGTTAATAATCTCATTTTATAAATCACAGAAGGCTGATATTTAGCACCCATAGCCGTCCAAAGGCTATGCATCTGCTGATAATTAAGTTTTTCTATATCAAATTCCAGTTTATTGATTCCTTTAGGAATAGCTGAGGAAGTACTTGCACTCAAAGAAGTATTGACCTGAAAAAACAGAATAATGGCATTGAGAAATTTCAGGGTTTCACTGTAATCGTCAAAATTTGCACTTAGCAACATATCCAGGTTAAAACGTTCTTCAGGATTTACGTTAACATAACTCCCGTTGCTCAGCTGATGGTTGCGGATATTAAATGCTCTGGTGGTTTCTTTTTCTATATTGATCAGAGAAAGCACTACTTTATTCTGGTTATTCTTAGGTATACTGCCATCGCTGTCGATGAGGTTATTCAGCACAACCTTACTTTCATCGAGCGCAAAAGTATTTTTCAGAAACTGATCGAGTGAATTGCTCGTAAATTGAAGCGCTTTATAGATCATACCTACTATTTTAATTCACTGGTAAAGCTAAGCAGATTGTCAGGCGAATTATAAGTTACAACAACTACTATTCGTATACATTTAAAGGGCCGCTTAAAAATGTACATAGACAAATCATAGACACGTCAACTCCGGACGTAGACAATCCTGAAGAAGTGATAAAAGTTTAGCTTAAAAAGCATAGCGTTCCAGTTTGAACACCAGGATTTTTAAATAAGAAAATGCAAAAAAAAGCCCGGATTGCTGAATCTCAATATATGCTGGAAATAAATGAATTGAATCAGTTCAGACCGTATAAGGCATTTCCTGATTGATAGACCGGAGGTGAGAAATGAGCTCCTGATCACGGCTAAGTGCCATTTTCTTTTTAAGGCGGTATTTGTGGGTACGCACACTTTCCAGGTTAATACCTAAAAGATTCATGATATCTGCATTGCTCATATTCATTTTAAGATAACAGCAATACTTCAGATCGGTGGCGGTCAAAGAAGGGTATTTACGGGCCAGCAAGAGCAAAAAATGAGGATTAGTCTGTTCAAAATAAAGTTTGAAATCATCCCAGAGTTTATGGTCATTTGCCGACATCCGGATGGAGTTGACAATGGAAGTCAGTTCGGTTCTGGTTGCGTCATCAACCCGGGGGTAAAGTTCGCAGATGCGTACTTTTATTTTTAAAAGCACTTCTGCTTTCTGATCCAGTTCCATTACATATCTGCTCAGGTTTCGCGTATTGTCCGGGTCTGCTATCACCATTGTTGAAAAAGCAGCTGTCTGCTGGGGAATAATCTCTTGCTGCTTGAGCAGGAAGATAGAATTAATCCTGGAAATCAGATAAGATGCCTTATGGATATATTCGAGCATACAAGTAAAAACAACATGATTTTTATTCCAGTCAAGTGTCTCACATTCAAACCTTCTGGTAAGGCAAAGAATGGGTATTTCAAGTTGTACAGTTACATTGGCCAGTTCGGTTAACACCTGCTGGTTATTACGGAAACACAAGATAATCAGATCCGGTTTCAGTGACCTCAGCAGGCCGGTCAAACCGGCAGCCATGGTAGCAGAGATCACATTATAAGAAAATGCCGATGTCTGTTTGAGTTTATCCAGCACTATTGAAATACTGGTGGTATCATCACAACCTATAGCTATGAGCTTTTCTGTTAGCATGTAATTTTATATAATTTATAGGCTTCTGTCAGGGATAAAATTAAATAATGTGACCTTACCAGAAAAAGCTAAAAACACCCTATTTTTAACATTATCCGGGCTTAGCATTTTTTCAGGATTTTGACTACGCAGTTTTGTATCAGTTACTCTTCGTTATGTTGTGAAATGTTGTACAATACTTTCCAAAACCTTCATATTTATTGGTTGTAATTTTCAATATTAACTATTTCATTTATAAATACATCGACAGTTTTAAAGATGAATAATTTGAATAAATTATCATCTTTAAAACGTCTCCATTGCTGAAGTTGCTATAATAGAAGTAATATCATAAATTTGCCACCTAAATAAACAAACGGCACAGAAAGTCCGGAATACCTTAAACAATTACGAAGAAGATAAATGGAAGAAAACGATTTTGTATCCATCTGGCTTGAAGAAACTGGAAACCCAGCTATAGAACAATTAGCACAACTGAATCTGGAAGTTGCCAGTCAAACCGTAAAAATATTAGCAGAGCAAGGCCATTCTGAAAATGACCTTGCTGTCGCTCTGGACATAAATCCAGATGAAATCAAAAGGTGGTTAACAGGCAGACATACTTTCAGCATAAAGACAATAAAGGAAATCTCTGCTATACTTGCAGCGTATTCCCTTATTGAAAACAAACTGGAAAACACATCAATGTAGAGAGAAAGTATAAATACAGAGCAGTCCGGCAAACGTTATCGTAGCCGGCAATTTAATTGATGATAATAGCTATATAGTTATCAATATCTCTATGAAATTCTTTCAATTCACAATAAATTGTAAAAATCATTACTCCACCCTTTCTTACTTCGTGATAACTATTATCGCTGTACCATTTAATCTTCTCAACCATCGCATCTGAATACTTAGCAGAATTCGTCATTCCAAAATGCTCTCACAAATATGTTTTTTGAGTTAACCGGTTAAAGATTTTAAAATCAACAAACTTATTTTCACCCAATTCTGAAATCCTGGCCTCATATTCAATTGTCAGGTAATTGCATTTTAACAGCTTTTCATAAATTTCTTTTTCCTGTTCAGACCGCAACTTTGTTCCATCTGAGCAGATAACCTTTAAACTGGATTTTTTGTAACTTAATTTACTGCCAATAGTTTCAATTCCTCTTCCCTCCCCAATATTTTTATGCGTGTCTCTATTGAAATACCATTGGTAAAAACTGTGGTTTGAAGTATCAACTCTGCAATTGGGAATTATTTGCTTTAAAACACCACTATCATGTTCTTTTCTCAAAAACTGATTGAATATCTTTTGATAAGGAAACAATTTTTTTAGTTGTTCATCTTTGATTATAAATTCATATAAATCATTTGATCTGATTTCAACTGGTGTCGCCCTATCAGACATCAATTTATCCAAACTCCCCTTAATACGCCTTAAAACTTTTATCTCCTTAGGTAAGCTTTCCATAATCCAGACTTATGATTGAAAAATAATCATTAAAAATATTTACAAAGTATGCTATTTATATGGGTTTACCATTTTAATTTATCAATTAACTTCTCTTTTAAAGAAGAACCAGGTTCGCCGTATAAAAAGGGCCAGAGAGACTTAATTGAAGAACTCCACCCAATACTAAAACCTTTAAAAGTGATACTTCAATCCAAATAAAATAATTCTGGGTAACACATCGTAAGCATTTACGCTATATTGGAAATCTGAAACATTAATAAAATTCACCGTTTTATTATTCAGGACATTTTTCACAGTTGCAGAAACAGACAGTTTATTTTTAATAATATTCCGTAAAAATCCAGCATCAACAAAATAACAAGGTTTTGTCTCACTACCCTGACTAGCCCAGTAATAACTACTTCCCGTAAACTGGATGAAATAGTTTTTTACTAAAAAAAAGTTAAAAACCAGCCTGTCATTCATCAAATCATTGCCTCCTCCGCCAGTACAAACACAGTTTTCAGCGTAATCGCAAGCTCTTGCGCAAATCCTTCACGAAGCATTGTAAAATGATCACCCGAATTAGTCAGCACTTTTACCGAACTACTATGATCCTGCCAGCCCAATGCCTCATGCGTATGCAGCAATGGATTCATAATCGCCTTCACAATAGTCAGTGGTGCATTCACTTTCCCCACAATACGATATGGCAGCAGCATATTAGTAATATGCAAGTCCATAATCCGTAAAACAAGCGCCATATCTTCCCTTACCACTTTATCTTTCAGCAATTCAGCCAGGCAAGGAATCATATTTCGATTTAACAGATTCTCCACTGCCATCCGCAGTTCACCGGCAAATGAAGGAGTCATCAGCTCCTGCATTCCATACTTTTCAAAGCCCGTCCATATAAAATCCATCAGCTGGTCTGCTTTAACAGTTTCCGCGGCTTGTTCCCTTCCTGAATTCGTTGCAACATCCAGAATAATCGCAATCCCCACTTCCTCACCAAGCGCCTCCAGCTGCTTTGTCATTTCATACAAAACATGGCCTCCAAAAGAATGTCCGATTAAACTATAAGGGCCTTTCGGCTGTATTTCTCTTATCCAGGACAGGTGTAACGCAGCCACATCCTCCATCCGGTGTAATGGTTTCTCCCCTTCCAGCGCACCCATCATCTGTATACCATAAACCCTTACCTGTTCAGAAAGCTCATTTGCCAGTTCGTCATAACCGTCACAAGTACCATTAGAGCCCGGCAATAAAAACACATTCTGCTGCTGCCTGCTGCTGTTCAATAACACCACATGCTCATTTACCTGCGCTCTTAAAGCAAGAACATCCTTATCAGCCTTACGGTTCTGAAGTAAAATACCCTGTCTTAAAATTGTACTATGTTTCAGAATTTCCTGCAATTGTACCTCATATCCCGCCTGGCGGATTTTACCCAGTAAACGCAGCGTATTCAGAGAATGACCACCTAGCAGGAAAAAATCATTATCAGTACTGATCTGCTTGATTCCCAGTACTTGCTGCCATATTTCCAGCAGCATACTTTCCAGTTCATTAACCGGCTCAAGACATACCGGTGCAGCCAACTGAGGTAATCCCATACTCCTTAGTAAACGGCGGTCTGTCTTACCCGACACCGTTAAGGGAAATTTCTCCATCAAAAAGAAATGCGAAGGCACCATATAAGCAGGCAGCACTTCCCGCAGCGCAGTCTCAATCACCGCCACCGTTGTACTTACTGCCGGCACAATATAAGCCAGTAACCGTTTATTCCCGGAATCGTCCGTATGTACCACCACGGCAGCCTGCTGAACAACAGCTTGTTGCAATAAAACCACTTCTACTTCAGCTGGTTCTATACGATAACCCCTGATTTTCACCTGATCATCAATTCTGCCAAGATACTCAATATGACCATCAGCAAGCCATCTGCCAAGATCACCAGTCCGGTACATCTTCGCTTCAGTATCCTCACTAAATCTATCCGGAATAAAGCGTTGTAAATTCTGCTCCGCACGATTAAGGTATCCGGCAGATATCCCTTCACCACTAATACAGATTTCTCCAGGAACACCAGCCGGTAACAGTTGTAATCCCTGATCAAGAATATAAATCCGGGTATTTGGAACCGGCTTTCCTACAGGCAGACGTTTTGCATTCACCCCAGGAATATAATGGTACCGTGTAGCCGCCACTGTACCCTCTGTAGGTCCGTATTCATTAATAAAATCGCACCGATTACCCCAGTAAACAGCCAGTTCAGGCGGGCATTCCTCTCCACCAACAACAATTCGTTTCACACTTGCAGCCAAAGCAGACGTTCCCAGACTTTGAAGGAAACCTGGGGTAATATCCAAATGACTGATACTTTTTTCTTCCAGTAAAGCCCTGAACCCGTCAGGATCCTGCAAAGTTTTCTTTTCAGGAATAACCAGCGTTGCTCCATGAATTAAAGGTAGAAATACAAGCTGCACCGAAGCATCAAAACTTAAACTGTAAAACTGCAATACCCGTTCTTCTGCTGTAAAACCAATTTCAGGTGCATAGTTCCAGATCAGGTTCAGCACAGAACGATGTGTTACAGGCACTCCTTTCGGTGTCCCCGTTGATCCCGAAGTATAAATCACATAAGCAGTTGACAAAGGAGCGCTCAAAGTACTAGAAAGTAAAGCAATATCCTTCTCCTTTAATTCCGTATTGATCCAGTACAGCTGATCAAAAGAAACCAGAAACTCAGGTTTTTCCCTGCCTATAACGAAACCGGCACCAGTATCTTCCAGTATCCCTTTTATCCTTGCATCAGGCAGAGCTGGTTCTACTGGTACATATGCTGCGCCAACCTTCATAATCGCCAGAATTCCGGCTATCGCAGTTGCCTGGCTGTCTGCTATCAGCAGCACAAACATTCCAGGTTTTACCCCCGCTGAAATCAGCTTTGCTGCCAGCCAGTTTACCCATTCATTTAATTCGGAATAAGTATAATTTCCATCCTCCGCTATCAGTGCTGTATTTTCAGGATAACGATTCACTGCCTCTTCAAAACAGGAATTCAGCGTAGCGTGCTCAGGAAACACGGCCTGCGTATCGTTATATTCTTTCAATAATAACAATTGTTCTTCAACAGGCAAAAATGACTGTTTATTAATCTTCTCCATTAGCTTATTGTTAAAGCAATCCAGCACTTGATCAAAATAGCACTGTAAATCCTGTAAGGTCTTACCACTTTGCAGGTTCCTGCCCTGAGAAAACACGACAGCCATTTCCTCCCCGGCCAAACTTACAGAACAGTCAAGAAAAGTATTTGAAATCCCATAACTTATATTGGCCAGCCATTTCCGGTCAACAGCTGCGTTTATCAGCTCCTGTTCCAGTTCGCCATAAATCTGAAAGTTGATAAAGTTAAACATGACATCAAAAAACGGATTTTCTTGCGGAGCAGAAGCACCGTTGATCCTTGCAATCTCCGAAAGCGAGGTCAGGTCATACGATTTCAGCAACTGCAATTTATCTTCTACCTTTCTTAAATAGCTTAACCAGGTATCCTGTCCATCAGGCATATCAAATACAAAAGGAATAGTATTCAGAAAACAGCCCAGTAACTGATCGCCATCCTCTACTACCGGCCGGTTATTCGTCACCACACCAATCGTCAGCCTGCGCTTTGCACTTAACATACCGATCGTGTAAAGCGCAGCACCAAGAAATATGCCTTTAAGAGAAAGCCGCTGTTCATTAGCCAGCCTCTTTAAATCAATGAGTGTATCCTTACGATAACTCCTGATCAGGTTATCATGTTTTTCCTCAGCAGTGAAAAGTTCCAGTCTGTGATGTTCCTCCATTTCCATTTTCCAGAAATCATGATTCAGACTCGTCTTATGTTCTGCGATATTCTGAACTACAAAATCACGGTAACTACCTTTAAGTCGTTTAGGAGCAAAATCCAGATTTCCCTTTTCGAGTTGCAGATACAGGTTGAAAAGTTCCGTGTTCAAAGCCGATACACTCCATCCATCAAGAATGGCGTGATGAAACTGTAACACAAATACAGTTCCTTTCTCCCAGTGCACCAGTGCTGCGCGCCATAAGGGTTCATGCTCCATATCAAAATGGTTTTCACGTTCTTGTTTCAGATATTCTTTCAGAAAAGGCTTCAGTTCTTCTGCATCACTACTTAATCTATCGAAAAGCGCCACTTTTACAGGCACATTTTTCAGCACCGTTTGCAGCCCCTGTTCATGTAAACCGGGTTGAAAAGTAGTTCTCAGTATTTCATGTTTGGCAACCAGCATACCCAATGCCTGTTCAAATAGCGAAACATCTATGTGATGTATCAGTGGATAAAGAAATTGGTCATGATAAATTGCCGATTCAGGATCACGCAGTGAAGCGTAAACCATACCATACTGAATATCACTCATTGGATAAACCGCTTCCAGTTCTTCTCTGTTAGCCAATAATGGCATAAACTCCAGTTCCAGCGCTCGAAGCTCCTGCTCCACGGCAGCTATTTCAATACTCCGGCCACTATAGGAAGCCAGCAATTCTGACAATTCCAGGATTGTACCCGAACGATAAATATCAGCCACACTCACCTCCATACCCGTCAGCTTTTTGATTCTGGCGGCAACCTTTACCACCCGGATCGAATCTCCACCCAACTCAAAGAAATTGTCTTTCACACCCACCCGGTCCAAACCAAGCATTTCCATCCAGATATTAACCAGCAATTCTTCTCTGGCCGTAACCGGAGCCTGGTATTCTGCCTGATGTTTAGCCTGTTTATCTTCCAGACGGGAAAGAAACCCCCGGTCAGTTTTCCCGTTACCTGTCACTGGCATACGCTGTAAAGCAACCAGATCCGCAGGTACCATATAACCAGGAATAACAGCAGCTAAATCCCGTCTGATTTGTTTTTGTAAAATAGCCGTAATATCAGAGAACAATGGAATATTAGTAAATGGAAGCTCAGTATCAACCTGGTATAAAGGAACTATCAGCTTGTCGCAAGGATGCAGTTCCAGCACCAGCTCTATCTTCATTGCATCAGTTGCAGGTATCATTTTACTATGATATCCCTTTTCTTTTGCTTTGTTCAGCAATTGAATGATCCTTTCAGTGGCCGCATCCGGCTGCTCAGTTGCATGGATAAAATCTCTTACATTTATTGCCGCAGGGTCGTTTAAACTCCGTAGTAACTGCCGCTCCTTCCATAAACGCGGATTTGGAATTCCGCTGATCGCAATTACCGGAGGAAGTTTTTCAAGCAACTCTTCAGCAGTATCTTTTAAACCATCCCATGGCAGCCATGAAAGCTCCGCAACCTCTATTTTCAAGCCCACGTGTAAAATAACCGTAAAACGGTAAAGACTCAGCTCGTTAATATAGTCTGCCTCTTTCCAGCGAATTTCTACATGGCTGATTTCCGGAAACTGATCAGTCAGCTGGTAAAAATAATCTGGCGTAAAACAAAGCTCTTCTTCTTTCATCATTTCCTGATCAACCAGCCACTGAAACTCCGCTACAGCTGCACGTTCCTGTAATTTAGTCAGTGCAAGACGCGCTTTAAAAGCATAAAGCAACCTGTAATCTCTCACATCACCCAATATCATACGGCCATCACCTTCCAAACGGTCAATATTATCCGCTATAATCCTGGTCAGGTAATCTTCTCCCGGGAAGTATTGAATCACCGAATTTATAATTACCGTATCCGTCTTTTCCATTTCATCGGCTTTCACCTCATGTGCTCCGCAAGCCCGTAAATGAGTCAATGGAAATTGTGTACTATGTTGTGCTACATGCCGTCTGATCCTTTCTACAGACACTTCCGAAATATCTACCCCGGCATAACTGCTGATATAAGGTGCCAGCTGATAATAAATCATTCCCGTACCACAGCCAATTTCCAATACATTTTCCGGTTTCTGCGACAAAATAACCTTTGCAATATCAGCCAGCCAGCTTTCCATATTCGCCGCAGGAATCGCTTGGCCAGTAAAGGAATCATTCCAGCCCGTAATATTAAATTCCTCTTCTACGGTATCCGCTTCAGCATTGCCGTAGGTATCCTCATAAAGCACTTTCCAGTTATTGACCTGATCTTCATATAAACTTTGTTCCAGTTCTTTAACTACGCTATGATCTGGCACATAATAACCAACGAGCTTTTTATCATGTTCAGCAGAAGCTTTCAGTACCACACAATTTTCCGCTACCTGCGGCAATCTATTTAACGCATGTTCTATTTCTCCCGGTTCAATCCTGTAGCCCCGTATCTTAATCTGAGTGTCAATCCGGCCAAGGTATTCGATACTGCCATCTTCCATCCAGCGCCCCAGATCTCCTGTTTTATAGATCTTTTCCTGCGGATCGTTACTGAAGGGATGAGCAATAAAACGTTCGCTGGTCAGTTCAGGCCGGTTGAGATAACCACTGGCTACCCCTCCACCGGCAACGAAAAGCTCACCGGGAACCCCAACTGGCACAGGCTGAAGCCGTTTGTCAAGTATATAAACATATACAGTAGGCATTGCCTTTCCGATTTTGCTACCTCCGTTATCCATCTCCTGCTTGTTAATCTCCTGGTGGGTGCTCACTACTGTTGCCTCTGTAATGCCATACATATTGATCAGCCTACAATGCGGATACCATGAATGCCATCCCTTTAAACGAGCAGGATGTAAAACTTCACCTCCAAAAATCACATACCGCAGTGACAGTGGCTGCGGGCTGCCTGACAAATATTCCTGCAACACATAAAATGCAGAAGGAGTCTGATTCAGCACAGTTACTTTTTCTTTTTTCAGTAAAGCAGCAAAAGCGATAGTATCTTTCGCCATATGGCGCGGCACAATCACCATCCGGCCTCCATAAAATAATGCGCCATACATTTCCCAGACCGAAAAATCAAAACAATAAGAATGGAACATCGTCCAGACATCATTTTCAGTAAATTCAAATAAAGGAACTGAAGTCATTAACAAACGAACCACATTGCTATGCGTTATAATTACCCCTTTGGGGCGGCCTGTAGAACCAGAAGTATAAATAACATATGCAGGTTGTTCAGGTACACACACTGGCAGCAGTTCCAGCCCCTGGGTATTATCCCAATGTTCAGACAGACTAAGCAGCTTTGCAGCAGTAAGTCCTTGTAAAACCGGAACAGTATGTTCCATCACCAGAATTAGCGAAGCTGCGGTATCTTCCAGTATAAAACTGATCCTGTCCAGTGGATACTCCGGATCGACAGGTACGTAAACACCACCAGCCTTTATAATTCCGAGTATACCAATCATCATTTCCACACCATGGCCTGTACAAATGGGCACAAAACTTCCCTGTACTACCCCTTCTCTTTGCAGTTTTACAGCAAGCGCGTCAGAATATTTATCCAGCTGCCGGTAACTAAGCTCCTGCGTTTCAAAAGTTAACGCAATACGGTCAGGTGTAGCAGCAGCCTGTTTTCTGAACAGGCTCACTATCGTTTCCTTTATGGGGTAACTTGCTTCAATACCGCTAAAGTCTTCCAGTAAAACCCGCGTTTCTTCTGCGCCTAACATCGGCAGATCTGCTATTTTAAGCTCTGGATTCTTCACAATCGCTTTTAACAGTGCTTCAAAGTGCCCTGTCAAACGCTGAATAGTAGATTCTCTGAAAAGATCACTGCAATAAGCAACATCAGCACACAATCCCTGTGGAGTTTCAAATAAAGAGAAATGAAGATCAAACTGACTGGTACGGTAATGACTGGATACTCTTTCCATCGCTGCATCACCCAATTTCATCACCTGCATTTCAGGTGCATTTTGCAACACAAATATCACCTGGAATAATGGATTACGACTCGCATCACGTTCTCCCATCACTAGCTTAACCACTTTTTCAAAAGGCGCTTCCTGATGATCATAAGCTTCCAGCGTTGTGGTTTTCACGCGCTGTAAAACTTCAGAAAAATCAGGGTCACCACTTAAATCAGTACGTAATGCAAGTGTATTTACGAAAAACCCAATTAGTCCTTCCAGCTCCTGCTGCATCCTTCCGGAAATACCTGTACCCACACAAATATCATCCTGTGAACAATACCGGGATAATAAAACCTTAAATGCAGCAAGCAAAGTCATATACAAGGTGACATCGTTCTGGATAGAAAACTGTTTCAGTTCCTCTGTCAGCGTTTTGCCAAGCTTCAACCTGATAGTTTCCCCACGCACACTCTGCATTGCTGAACGGGTAAAATCTACAGGTAAATTCAGTAAAGGTGTTCCAGCTAACTTTCTCTGCCAGTAATCAAGCGGAACGATTAATTCTGCCTCCCTTTTACGCTGCCAGCGCGCATAATCTCCATATTGAACAGGTAACACCGGTAATTCGGGTGCTTTTCCTGCTGCATAAGCCTGGTAGCCTGCAATCAGTTCTTTTGTGAAAACCGACATCGACCAGCCATCCGCAGCAATATGGTGAATATTCGTTACCAGGAAATGTTCTGTTTCACTGATACGAATAAGATGAGCGCGTAACATATGCTCTTCAGAGAGTACAAAGGGCCGCGTAACCAGTTCATCGACCAGTTCCAGCAGTTGCTGTGGATCATTTGCAGCGGCATGATCAGTTAAAATTTCGGGTATCCAGGTATCCTTTTCCAGCACATGCTGATAAGGTAATCCATCTTCCTGCCTGATTACTGTCCGCAAAGCCTCATGGCGGTTCACAATATAATTAAAAGATTTGATTAAAGCATTTAAGTTAAACAACCCATGTATTCTGTTAGTCAGTATAATATGATATTGTATGGACCCATGAAGACGGTCAATAAACCAGAGACGTTCCTGCCCGAAAGATACAGGTAAATGACCCTTAGCCTGCGCATCATGACTGATTAATTCCAATACCTTCTTATGCTGCCCCAGCAACCCAATGATATGCGCTGCCAGCCTGGCAATGGTTTTGCAGCTAAACAATACCGTGGGTGCCACTTCCAGTCCCCATTCATTTTTAATAAAAGCACTTACCCGCATCACCATCAGCGAATGACCACCTAACCGGAAAAAGTTATCATGGATGCCAACTGAAGGTCTTTGCAATAACTTCATCCAGATCTCCGATAAGCGCTGTTCAGTTTCATTACGCGGCAACTCTACCTGTTCCAGGGCTTTTTGCTCAGGTGCAGGCAATGCTTGTTTATCTATTTTACCGTTAGCAGTCAGCGGAATCCGATCCAGCACCAACAAATTTGCAGGGATCATGTAAGCCGGCAATTGTGTTTCCAGCCATTCCAGTAAGTTATTTTCCTGTTTAAAACCGGAGGCAGGAACCACATATGCTACCAATTGCTGAATACCTGTAACATCTGTTCTGGTTAATACAACAGCCTGTTTAATTAACGGCGATTGTAATAACACTGTTTCTATTTCTCCGGGTTCTACCCTGAAACCTCTTATTTTCACCTGATCATCTGCACGGCCTTCAAAAGCAATATTCCCATCGGGTAACCAGCGTGCAAGATCTCCTGTACGATACAAACGTTCTGTAGCATCTTTTGAAAAAGGATTGGAAATAAAAGCTTTAGCAGTAAGCTCCGGCTGGCAGAAATACCCGTCTGCTAATCCTGCACCACCCACATATAATTCTCCGGTTATACCCACAGGTACGAAATCCATGTTTTTATCCAGAATATAAGCGCTCCGGTAACTTAAAGGGCTTCCTATAGGAATTTCAGCAACCGTATCATTTTTTCTAAGGCGGTAACTCAGAGATATTGTTGTATTCTCTGTAGGCCCGTAACCATTGTATAACCTTAGATCAGGATAACGCGCCAGCAGTTTTTCTCCACGCTGCGCAGAAAAACGCTCTCCGCCTACAATCACAGCCGAAAGTCTTTCAAAAACTGAAATATCAGTATCTACCAGTAAGTTAAACCAGCCGGTAGTAAAGAACATTTTATTCACGCCATACTTACCGATGATCTTTTTCAATTGTGCACTATCCATCAATACCGCTTTTTCAGCCAGAATCAGTTGAGCACCATTCAGCAAAGTACACCAGTATTCAAAAGTTGTTGCGTCAAAAGCAGGAGAACCCGCAGCAAGTATCCGGTCTTGCTGATCAATCGGAAAATAATGCTGTGCTTTGGCCATACTAACCACATTACGGTGCGATACCACTACCCCTTTCGGCTTACCTGTAGAACCAGAGGTATACATGATATAAACTGGATAATCAGCCCGTAAAACAACTTCTTTTACAGTATCAGGTAAGCTGATTTTATCAACCAGCACCAATTCAGAACCTTCAAAAAGTGATGCATAATTAGTCGTTATTAATGCTATCGGACTACTCAGGTCGGCCAGTAATAATTTAATTCTTTCCAAAGGATAGTCTGGATCTACCGGCACATAAGCTGCCCCTGCTTTAAGCAAAGCCAGCATAGAAATAATCAGTGCAGGTGAACGGTCTATACAAACAGGCACAGGCATTCCAGGCAGCACACCTTTTTCAACCAGATAAGCGGCAAGACGATCTGATTCGCGATCCAGCTGTGCAAAGGTAAAGGAATTGACACCTGCCTGTAACGCTGTAGCATCCGGCTGAATACTTACCTGCGTTTTAAACATAGACACTATGGTATCCTCACTACTATACTTTTCCTGCTCATTGCTAAAACTCCTGATCAGTTGTAATTCTTCAGCAGACATCAGCTTTACACGCGCAGCCTTAACCTCTGGCTGAGCAGCAACCGCCTGTAACAGCTGTTCAAAATGTGCCGTTAACCTGTAGATTGTTGCTTTCATAAAGAGATCTGTGCAATAAGTTACCTCCACAAATAACCCTTCTTTACTCTCTGTAACAGAGAAATGAAGGTCAAACTGACTCGTGCGGTAAACAGGTATGCTGTTTTCTACCACTGCATTGCCAAACTTCATCTCCGGTATTTCCGGTGTATTTTGCAATACAAATACGACCTGAAACAAAGGGCTGCGGCTATTATCACGTTCTTCAGCCACCCGGTTCACCACTTTTTCAAAAGGTGCCTCCTGATAGTCGTAAGCTTCCAGCGTTGTGGTTTTCACCCGTTGTAATACCTCGCGAAAATCAGGATCACCACTTAAATCTGTACGTAATGCCAGTGTATTCACGAAAAACCCGATCAATCCTTCCAGCTCCTGATGTACTCTTCCGGAAACCGCAGTTCCCACACAGATATCATCCTGAGCAGTATAACGGTGCATAAGAATCTTAAAAGCTGCCAGCAATGTCATATACAATGTTGCATCTTCCTTTATGGAAAGCTGTTTTAGCTGTTCGGTTAATTCTTTAGTAAGCTTAAATTTAATCGTATTTCCACGCACACTCTGCACAGCAGGACGATTAAAATCCAAAGGAAGGTTTAACGTAGAGGTTCCGGTCAGCTTTTGCTGCCAGTAAGCCAGCTGAGGCTCAAGTGTCGTTTCCTGTTTGCGCTGCCAGTGGGCATAATCACCGTATTGAACCGGTAGTACAGGCAATTCAGGGATCTGACCAGCTGCATACGCATGATAACCTGCAATCAGCTCTTTCGAAAAAATTGACATCGACCAGCCATCCGCAGCAATATGATGAATATTAGTTACCAGTAAATGTTCCGTTTCACTAATGCGGATCACATGCGCACGTAACATATGTTCTTCAGACAGCACAAAAGGCCGTATGATGAGTTCATCCACCAGCTCTTGTAATTTTTCAGGATTACCAGCCGCAGGGTGGTCATTTAAAATAGCTGCTTTCCAGGTATCCTTTTCCAGCACATGCTGATAAGGCAAGCCATCTTCCTGTTTAATTACCGTTCTTAAAACCTCATGCCGGTTAACTATATGATTAAAAGAACTAACCAATGCATTTAGATCCAACCACCCATTTATTCTGCTAATCAAAGCAATATGATATTGAACGGAACCATGAAGACGGTCAGTAATCCAGAGGCGTTCCTGTCCGAAAGACACAGGCAGACGATCTTCAGCTGCGCCATCATGACTGATCAGTCTAAGCAGTTCTGCTTCTTTTCTTCCCTGAAGTTCATTGATATATGCTGCCAGACGGGCAATTGTTTTGCACTTGAATAACACCGTAGGTGCTACTTCCAGCCGCCATTCATTCCTGATCACAGCACTCACCCTCATTACCATCAGTGAATGACCGCCCAGTCTGAAGAAGTCATCATGAATGCCAACCGAAGACCTTTGCAGTAGTTCCATCCAGATCTCCGATAAGCGCTGCTCAGTTTCATTACGTGGTAATTCTATATATTCCCCTGCTCTTTCTTCAGGTGCAGGCAATGCTTGTTTATCTATTTTGCCGTTTCCAGTCAGCGGAATCTGATCAATTTTTAAAATATGCGCTGGAATCATATAAGCCGGCAATTGTGTTTCCAACCATTCTATTAAAGTATCTTCTTTAAAATCAGCTGCAGGAACTACATAGGCTACCAATTGCTGAATACCGGTTCTATCTGCCTTAGCCAGCACAACTGCCTGTTTAATGAGCGGAGATTGTAATAGCGCTGTTTCCGTCTCTGCGGGCTCTACCCTGAATCCCCTGATTTTCACCTGATCATCTGTGCGGCCCGCAAAAGCGATATTTCCATCAGGCAACCAGCGTGCAAGATCTCCGGTGCGGTACAAACGTTCGTTAGTGTCTTTAGAGAAAGGATTGATGATAAAAGCTTTAGCAGTTAATTCAGGCTGTCTGAAATAACTATCTGCTAGTCCGGCACCCCCTACATATAGCTCTCCGGTTACCCCTACAGGCACAAAGTCCAGACGCTCATTCAACACATAAGCACTGCGGTAACTTAAAGGGCTGCCTACAGGAATTTCAGCAAACGTATCATTTTTCTGAAGTCGGTAACTCAGAGAAAATGTAGTATTCTCTGTAGGCCCATATCCATTGTATATGCCTAAATCAGGGTAACGTGTCAGCAGTTTTTCTCCACGCTGCGCAGAAAAACGCTCTCCGCCTACAATCACAGCCGAAAGACTTTCAAAAACTGAAATATCGGTATCTACCAGTAAGTTAAACCATCCGGTAGTAAAGAACATTTTACTTATTTCATAACCGCAGATGATCTTTTTCAGCGCTGAGCTGTTCATTAATGCCGATTTTTCAGCCAGCACCAGCCGGGCGCCATTCAGCAAGGAAGACCAATATTCAAAAGTAGTGGCATCAAATGAAGGCGAACCTGCTGCGAGTATCCGGTCTTCGGGGGTAATAGGAAAATAATCTTTTGCTTTGACAAGGCTGATGACATTACGATGCGACACAACCACTCCTTTTGGCTTGCCGCTAGACCCCGAGGTATACATTATATAGGCAGGAGCTTCAGCAGCAGGATCAGGTAAAGACACTGGTTCATCTGTTAGTTCCAGCTGATCTGTTAAAATCAATTCCGAAACATCAAAAAGCCCTGCATACTTTTGTGTAGTAAGTGCTATCGGGTTATCCAGATCGTCAAGAAGCACCTTAATCCTGTTTAAAGGATATTCCGGATCTATCGGCACATAAGCCGCACCAGCTTTGAGCAGGGACAATATAGAAATAATCAGTGCAGGCGAACGGTCTATACAAACAGGCACAAACATTCCAGGTTTCACTCCTCTTTTATGTAAATGAGCAGCCAGCCGGTCAGCTTCCTGGTTCAGCTCTGCAAAAGTTAACGAATGTTTTTCTGACTGCAGGGCTATCGCATCCGGACGAATGCTAACTTGTTCTTTAAACAAAGAAATAACGGTATCACTGGCAATATATTTTTCATCGTCATTAGTGAAAGACTGAATTAACTGTAATTCCTCATCTGGTAATAACTGAATACTGGATAGCGGACGGTCTGAAACAGCAGCAAACTGTTCGATAATGAAAATCAACCTTTTCGTGAACAGCTCAATCTCCTGAGGACTGAAATAGGCATGGTTATAAAGGAATTCAATTCTCGCTGGATTACCCTCTCCGAATTCATGCCAGAATACTTCTAAAGGTACCTGTTGATAATTGCTCCTGACCATATGGAATTCAGTCTGCATATCTGCTCCGAAATCTGTTACATAATTTATCCTGCCATAATTAACAATGACATCAAAAAGAGGCTTTTCTTCTCCGGCATTCCCCAGTAAAGCTTTTAACTCACTAGGCAGATAATGATAGTGCGGATAATTTTCCCTCAGTGCCTGTGATAGCTGAGCGAGCAGTTCTGACAGGGTGTGATCAGGATTATAATTTCCAAAGAAAGGTAAAAGTCCGGAAAACATTCCTATACATTTTCTTTCTTCTGCTGTACCTCTTTTATGCGCTGCAATCCCTAAAACAGGCCGGTATTTTCCTGTTACACGGGCAAAATAAACGATGAGCGCTGCGAGCAGAATTTTTTGAATACCTGCACCTCCGCCAGGATTCAGCCCTTTTAATATTTGAGCTTGCTCCAGGCTCAGATCAACAGTATAAATACTGCTCTGTTGTGCCGAAGGCTGATGTTTTTTATCCAGTAAAACCGGAAAGTCTTCCGTAATTTTCTGTTCCCAGTATTTCTTTGTCGCTGCATAAGCCGATGTCTGATAATAATCGACTGCGGTTTTCATGAAGCTGAGATAAGAAGGACTTTCAGTTTTCAGCTTCACCTGTGCTTTCTTGGCCCGAAAATGTTCACTCAAGCTATTCAGCCAGTTGGAAAGACCAACTCCATCCGCTATTAAATGATGAAATCGTGAAAAGTACCAGTAAGTATCGTCATTGATTTTTAACAAATAGTGCTCATGGGGTACATGATCAGGATTCAACTGCATGTGACTGTCCATCAGGCCGGATATCCATGTTATTGCAGTTTTTTCGGCTTCCGCCAACAGACTGAAGTCGTGCTCTTTTAAAACTCCTGAGGAATGATCTTCTGCAACAATGGCAACAGGATCAGGATCATCTAAATTAAACCTGAGACGGAAAACATCGTGTGCAGCTAAAGCTTCTTCGAGCACGGAGGAAAATAAGGATTTGTCTAAATCACCTTTTAAGATCAGATAAAAACCCACGTTGTATTGTGGACTATTATAGCGCATGAGCTGATCAATGTAAATATCTTGCTGAGCGGGATGTAAGTTAATTTTTCTTTTAATCATAAATCTATTTTTAACATTTAGAAATCATAAGTCAAATTAATGATGTAAAATAAACTCAAAAACGAATATTATTTACAATATCAATAAAAAACTTAGAGGCAGATGTTTATAAAGATATATTTATTAAAAAAAGAAACAAAAAAATATCACTTATTAAATACCATATATTAGCTTTATTATTAATTTATTATTTAAATAAGCTATACAAGATATTAAAAAGACATAATCATACACTTTTATTTATTTATAATTTTAAAATAGTTAACAACTATTTATCCTTATCCACACTGATAATTCCAGATAAGAATATTTCTCTAAAAGAATAAATTAACCACTCAGGAAATATCATATATATTCCTCAAGGGTTAAGCTTATCGGGCATATAATCTTTATAGGATAAGCAGCTTTACTTTTTAAGATTTGCAATTCTATTTTATTTCCTGCGAACGATTTTAACCCGGATTAAAATTAATACGCACCACGGCTAATAGTTTTGTCTTATCAAAAACAAATAGAAATTTTGGACAAATAAAAACATGAGAAATTTATTAATGACCATCACATTTCGTGTACTAAGTATATATACATAACTTTAAACGACCATACAATCAGTTATCCCGCAACAGGCTATGGTGAAAATCAAAGGTTGGCAAGGTTTATATGCTTTCAAGCAGTTATACCACTTTTATCTCTATGCCAGGTAACTGGCCGCAATTTTAATTGCGGAAAGTTCTCACTCAGTGCCATACGCTTGCAGCTACGACTTAAAGACGGCCCCTTAATCCTAAGGTAAGAAGCAATATGATACAGTCCCTGATACCTGTCTTCGGCAGTCTTGAATAGAAAACCTTCTGTACTATTCATAATCATATTCAATGCTAATTCAGCCAGTATTCTACCAAAGCGTTCCCAGGAAAGTGATACTTATAAAGCAGTTGCAGGTGGTCATAATGCATATACAAAATAGAAGCAGGTGTCATCCCTTCAGTATATATAGTAATCACAAACTAACTCACTGAAAAAGCTTTTATATAAAGTCATGAACTGATCATCTGTAAAAAGATCATGTTCTTTTATGTGGCAGTTTCTTCATGCAAAAATACAGGGGTGAAAACCAGGATTTTTTAACCCAGCTTAATATTGGAATTCTTTTTATTTGAATCGCAGCAGTAATGTAAATTAGAGATTAAAGGCAGAAGATTATGAACAATAATGTGTTGCATACCAGTTTTAGATAATAGCAAAAAAAAGACTATTTAATTTTCTTTAGCGTTTTCGTTCGTTATAGGTTGATCTGGAAAAAAATCCTTAATAGAATGATCTAAGATTGCAGCAATTTTATTTAAATGATTGAGGTTGTATTTGTCAGGTGTTTTATTGCTTTCGACATTACCTACAAATTTTGCATTTAACCCCATATTCACAGATAGATTAACCTGACTTACCCCTGCTTTCATTCTTAACTCTCTAACCTTATCAATAACAATCTCTTTCTCAGAAATCTGGTAGGAAACATTTTTATTGGCCTTTAAATATTCAATGTGGAGATATAGGGCAGGCAAGGTAGCAAAAAGATATCCACCTGCCATGAATTTAACCCAATAGGCATCAAAATCTATCCAGATCCAAAAAACTATAATTATCATTAAGAGAATTATGTAAGTTCTGATCATTAGAAAAATAGTATTATAGAAAATGTATTTT
>QDKV01005342.1_pt1 | contig 60809 bp, 63 predicted proteins | sample 1861101 | NCBI WGS metagenome assembly QDKV01 (sample SAMN04275158, study PRJNA302643) | Fungus metagenome, whole genome shotgun sequencing project. | isolation source: fruitbody | host: Mallocybe terrigena | place: Sweden | collected 2013
GAGTTTCAGGAGTTTTAAGTCTGTTTAAGTCTATTTAAGTCAATTAAGTCAAATAAGGAATATGCAGCTTTCCTGATGTACTTGCAAACACAGTTGAATGTGTTGTACTGCTCGTAGACGTTGGGTGTGAACCGGAAGATTTTTCAGCGCTGCTCGTTGTACTGCTCGTTGACGTTGAGCGTGAACTCGAAGAACTTGCTCTGCTCGTTATACTGCTTGTACCCGTCGAGCGCATACTGGAAGTTTGAATATATGTCGAAATAGATGTGGCAGTAAATGACGTGGCAGAAGGTTCAGGTGAGGAAGGTACAGGTGAGGAAGATAATTGGGTGGTACTCTGTGATGGTAAGCTACTCAGAGAAGTAGTAGTTGAAGTCAAAATTGAGGATGAGGAAGAGCTTGTAATATTTATACTGGTTGGGAGGCTTCTATCTCCTGAGCCTTCTTCATAAACTAACAAAGGATAAGTCAATCACGAACGGTGAAGAATTAGACTTACGAACGATGATATAATCATCTCGCATCTCCACACTGGGAACTCTGAGATTGACGCTTCCATCATTGAGATTGAATCCCGATGCGAGAGGGTGGCCTGTCATGGCAAAGGCAATCAGTACTGTATTTTACAGATTTTGAAGCGACTGGTCAATTGGAATGCAAACGTGCATAACGTCGAACATTCAACGATTTTCGCTTGCTTAGGTGTTGCGGTTAGTCAGAGCGCATCAACAAATCCTGATCTTGGTACACATGGTACATACTACATAACCGCTGTGTACCTTGTCATCAAAAAATCAGGAATTGCCGCTTGGGTGATTGGAATTGTAGAAGAAAAAAAAAGGAACATACTAACCATGATCGAGTTCAAATGTCTCAGTGTCCTGGTGTCCCAGGAGGATCTCTAATGGAGTTTCAAGTTGGTCTGGGAGAAAGTTGGACATGTTCCTACAGCAGATACAATAATCAGCAAACGATCCTCGACGATAGAGTTATTACCATCTTACCATGTGACCGTTACGACTTGACCTATTATCCAGAGGGTATTGGTGTTTGGGGTTATACTTATCAGGTCAGGACCGTCAAGTGCAAATTGTGCAATCACGGGTGAAAGTGAAGCCATAAGAGTCACAAACTTCAACCCATTTAAATTGAGAGCGACAAAGAAACCTGTCACTGGAATGTTGACAAACATATCTATCATCTTGATTCTCATTGACAGATTGTCGAGGATTCACCGACTCCGAGAAGTTGTAGATTCAAGCTGGCTCTTTTGGGGACAAGGAGACACTGCCAAACCTACCATTGAAGCTGTTTATATAAAGTCAAGGGATTCTCAGGGTTTATTTGCCGTTTAATCTCCGAGGTCTGGATAAAGGCTGGGCACATCAACCCTGATTTCCCAGCACAAAGCCTTTGATAGTACTTAGTAGAAGTCAGAACTTGAAAAATTCCACCTTTGTCTTATCTACCTACTTAATGACTTTGGTGTGAATCACAATTAAAAACTGCTAGACTTGTTCCATTACTTATATTGACTGGGTTATATGATTGACCATGAAGAGTAATATAGAAACTAAATTTAGAAATAGTTGCTATTTATGGAAGTGCCACACGAAACCCAGGCAATTTGTTATTTTTACACATCCACACAAAATGGTGAAAAAGCATGAAGTTCAAACAAGTCTTTTTTTTTGTCAACATGCACTAGCTCCTTTGTGCTTCAAGAATCAGCACATGTGAAATTGAATACTCATATGTGTCAAAAACATACTTGAGGTAGTTCTGGACGCAAAAAAGACGGTGAGTGCTTCGTTTGAGCTCGACTTTTTAGGGGGGTCATGTATACCTAAAAGTCTGTTGTTTCAGAGCATTGTCCAAACCAGGGATCAAGTCGACAGTGACGATGACCTTTCAACGCAAAAAGGGTTATTTTGTAGAGTATTACCAGCCATCATTATTCACTTTGTATTTTAATTGCCTCGATTGAATGTACATTCAGTATTGGCCGTTTACTGCTTTCACATGATGCCCCTTTGTTTTCAAAGCCGAAGGATTCTAGGGGTCAGGTATTAGAAAGTCTTGATCGCAGACGGATTATGGCGAGCTCTCCTGATTTAGGCTTTCAGAAATTATGTTACCAACTTTGTCGTCATTATAACCAAGAACATTTTTGACATGACATTGTTGAATCGAAACTTTGCGACAGGACGAGGAAACTGATGTGTCTGGCCAGACGTCACATGGTGAAGAAGTATATGTTGGCGAGCATAGCGTCTTCTCAAAATTGTACTAGAAATGCCTCCAGTGCTGTGAAATAACTTAGGCTAAGGAGGGTATCGAGGCACGGATTCTGAAGTCAATAAATAGCATTAAACCGGACTCCATTCAGAAATTTGAAGAACTATCTACACCTGCCAATTAGAAAAAAAACTTGAAGTGTGGGGATCCAATGGGGTCTGAACGACTTCAAAAGATTTATGCCGATTCGGCAATGAGGGCATGGGCCTTTTGTGAGCGTGGTTTGATAACGCACTTGAATGGCTTGGGATAGCTATAAAAAAATGGGATCCGTCAGAGTGAAAAAAGATGATGGACAAGCCTCGATATCCAACTATTTACCTGATGGCCCCAGTGGTGTTTTCGTGCACCGGAGTAATCGGAATGCCATTCTCGTCGAGAGCCTTTTCGATTGTGAATACGGCTAGTGACATGGCAATGCAGGAGAAGACTGATGCTTCTGCAAGGTACATCCCTGGACAGATACGACGACCAAAGCCGAACGAAATCCTCCGTGGATCTCGCTGAGGTTTCTCGCCAAGGTGACGTTCTGGGTTGAAGATAAACGGGTCGGGATAAATCGCGGGATCGTGAAGCATGTTCCTGAATAGGTAGATTACAAAGGAAGTCGATACCAGTGAGGAAGGAAAAAACTAACCATAGATTAGCAATAATGATGGAGCCCTTTGGGATAGAGTACCCGGCGATATAACCGTCCTGCGTAGCGGTGTGAGGTACACCTAGAAATGTTTAAACACAGGGACTTCGTATGTGAACCACAGTATATACCAAGAGGGCCGACACTATTCCATCGCAATACTTCGGTTACGACAGCATTGACATATGGAAGGTAGGGTTGGTCAGCGAAGGTGGGCAATCGCCCAGTGCCTACCACAGAGTCAATCTCAGCTTGAGCCTTCCGTTGGACATCCGGAAAAAGGACCATAGCTAGAAAGAAGGCATATTCAGACGAAACAGTCGTATCAGCGCCACCTTGGAAAATTTTATTACAACAAAAGTTGGGAAGGTTATGACATCAACTTACCACCATACATGGAAGCCGCAGTCCATTTCAGGTTTTCGATATACTCCTCGGAGTTTGCTGCCTCGTCTTCAAGACAAGTCGAAATGAAAGAGGGTTGCGCAGTACCCTCAGCCTGTCCAGACATGATGATAGAACAATGTTAGATGGGCAGAAACGTAAAATGGTGTTTGACTACCATCTGCTTCTTCGTGAAAGCATACGGGACTTCAGCACTTGCAATAGTGTCCTTTTTCCATTCTCGCGCCAATGATAAGAAGCTCATGCCGGGCAACCATTCTGGAAAGTATTTCAGAATAGGGAAGACGTCAACCAGGAATACCCCGGGAACCGTCGATCTGTTGAAATTGTTATTGGCTCGTTCAATGAGTTCTACGAACTCATCAACACCATCTTGAACCTCGTAGCCATAGGTTATCCGCAGAATGATACCTCCGGCCATGCTAATAAGGGCATAATTTAGTGGAGACATTTTGACCAAGCCATTTTTTAATTACTTTCGGAGATGCCCACTTAAATTTTCATGATTAGCGATGACTCTTTTCAGGAAGCGTCGAGTTTCCTGCTCTATCATAGGTCGTAATGCCTGTACTGGCTTGTTGGCTCCAACAAAGCGAGAAAATTGTTTGCGGGATGTCCGAAAGCGCGTACCGTAGCGCAGGAGAACCAGTGTCTCTCTGTAACCAACGAGCTCTCCACCCATGGGAAGGACAGGCCGATCAGAGTAGATGGCGCCTGCTTTGTCGAACGCGTCCATGACATCGGCTGAATTGACCAAGATTATAGGCTGTCCCATAAGAGATATATGAATAATTCCACCTGTGACCATAATGGTACGGTGTATCAGAAATGGAACTTTGTGAGATATGACCACAAACCCCATTTTCGACCCCACTCGGCATAGGTCAACCATTCCTGTTTCTTGGGAATGTCTGCTACATTCTTAAGAAAATATATGTAAAAAATATTTCCGACGATGAACCGAAATACTCACACCGACTATAGGAAGGCCTTTGGGACCTGGTGGAAGAGGGCGACCCTGTTTCCGCCAGGTCGCGTACTGATAAACACAAAAGAGACCAATCCCAAGCAAGAAAAGGGTGACGAGAGACATGGGGCGTTTAGGGTACCACATGCAGCCGACGACGTTAGAAATGTATGTTACGGGTCCAACATCTCACGGTTATGCGGGAACAAAAAAAAATCAGAAATGGAGCAAAGCGACATCAGAAAATCATGTCAAAATGGGCCATTGAGATCAACTCGCCGGTGGACGATGTGAAATACCATCGACAATATGTGGAATTTCAAAGAGGCGGTTGGTTGTACCAGTCGAACCCATACGCCGTCGGTGGATAGCGCTAAGGAGGCTTGAAGTGAACAAGGGTATGGGTTCTGAGATCTGAAGGCTTCGACCCTAATTCAAAGTCCGCTGATGTCATCTACATCGTGCCTGGTCATTAATCACCACACAACATCCCAGACTGTAAGATAACGCACGACGACACTCTTGCGGACCTCGGTGTTACCCAGACGAAAACACTTTCATGGATTTTATTGGTACTTAGCTGCTAGGTCAGGACCGGAAATTTGGAGCTGAAAGATTTGGATGACCAGAAAATGATCAGGGTCCGCAAGGTTGTACCCCCGCCCGGACTTGCTATGGATTCCTGAGAAAGCCCAGACGTCCTGAAACACGACAAGATCTCGGGTACAAACCATCGTGTGACCCATCACGAACAGTCATGAGGCTCCCTTTCGCTATTTTTTTTCTGGATGCCCACTATCTCTGACTTTCTCGCAACACGGTTTTCTGTCGTTTGCTCCTCATCTGTCCTTGGAAATGGTTCTGCCTGCAACCTTGGACCCCAGTGCTCCGCTCGACAATACGTACGTGAAGGATTGAGCCGAAGTCACTTATGCATGCTGAATGCTTTTCAACCACAAATGTTAGGCTTGGGGCCCTTTATGTCGGTGTCCTAGTGAGCGCAGTTCTATATGGACTTTGCCTTCTGCAAGCATTCCTGTACTTCCAAAGTCCGTACTAGTGTGCATACTTTAACAGAGTTTGACCTGTTTTCACAGAGTACAAAGAAGATCTGTGGTACATTAAGGTGGCCGTAAGTCTTTGGATCGCTTTTTTTCCATTGCGGATTTCTCAGAGGTTTGCAGGTGATAACCCTTCTTTCGTTCGACGCGACACACTTGCTGATGGTCGCAGCTGGGGGTGAGATCTGCTGATTACACAAAGGACTATCTCTCTAAGCTCACATTATTAGTTTATCACTATACCATTGCAAATTACCAGTCAGAAACTTTGCACTATTCTTAGATCCTGTCTTGACCGTCCTAACACAACAGCGACCAAGAAAAGTTGAGATATTTGCATTGGTAAGGTTTGTTTAAATTTACCTTCTCGAAATGGTATTTGACTTCGTGCACAGGACATTCCTGGTAGGTTTACAACACACGTCTTAGCTTTTCCCCTCCTTTACCTTTGCGTCCTAAAGATCGAAGCGCTGTTTGTCGTGCGTATATCCCAATATCTACTGTTTTTCTTTGGCTCACAACTGGATAGGGTGTGAATGGCGGCATTGTACAATTGTGCGTGACATTCATTTTCATAGAGTTTATTTGTAAAAGTCGCTTTTTAGATTTTACACATTCCGAGTATGGCGTCGTACGTTCAGTTTTCTTCACTTTGAAACTCGAGTTGTCAACGCAGGACAGTGAGCAAAGGCAACTTGTTGCTCTGCGGTTTCATCGTCCTTCTTATTTTGGGTGAAGTTGGTGAGTAATCTCATCTTTTTATATCCCCCTGCTACACTTTAACATATTGTTAAAGGAGGCGGAATGAGTAAGCCAGCTCTCCTCACCTCTTCGCAAAGTTCAGCCATGAATATTCATAATCCAATTTAACACACAGCTTGGGTAATTCAATCGTCAGTCAAAAACAAAAAAATTTCAGGTATATTCGTTCAATTTAAGGTTTTCCAGGATGGGTATGAAGACGTATCACGACCTCTTGAGACTCAACGTACGTTCATGGTACCTGTTCAACTTTCCCATTAATATTTTTCTTCTAGCCTCTGGCTATATACGTCAATGTTGTATCGTGTTCGGTAGATATTCTCATTGCCGCGAGCCTTTGCATATTGCTTAACAGAGCAAAAACTGGGTTCAAACGGTAGGGACAAAGGTATCATCAAACTTTATCTATATCTTACCGTACTTCTTGCAGTTCGGACACAATTATTAACAAACTAGTTCGTTGAGGAATTGCACTTAATTGCTTTCTCGAAGGGAGCTAATTTCTTTTTGTAGATTATTTTTATCATCAATACTGGATTGTAAGCGCTCAATTTTTTTATTAAACGTCGCCTGATTTTTCCCGTAGGCTCACGTCGTGAGTCCTTCATCAATACAGAGATGATACACTACCACAGAACTCGTTTGAAGCTTTTTTGCCGTTCTAACGTTGATCTTCGTGCGTCTTTCCATTCTATCGACTTTTGTATACTGACATTTATATATGTAGTTGCTTGCGTCAAAACTGACTATAATCTACGGAGCATCCTACATCTGTCTTGGTCATCGTAAGTTCGTGACTATTTCTGCGAGCAATGACAGTGATATTCGACACCAGTATATACCAATTCTTTCCTTGCCACACTAAACACAAGATCAGGAGTATCCAGCCGCGTTGATGAAACTGAGTTGAAACCCGGCACTTTTAGTCCTCAGGGAACCACTGCAAGGAACATTAACATCCATATAGAGACGACTCGTGACGCAGTTCCGGACACAAACAAAACAGTAAGTGCTCGTCGAGCTCAACTTTTAACGTCATGTATAACAGTACGCTCAAAGTTTATCGTTTCAGATAAGCGGTATTCAAACCAAGGACCAGGTCAATAGTGACGATGACCATTCGACGCAAAAGGGCCGTCATTTGTAGAGTTACCAACCATCGTGCATCATTATTCACTTTGCGTTTTCATTGCATCAATAAAACGGGAGTTCAGTACTGGCCATCACTGCTTCCTCATGATTGCTAAAGCCAAAGGACTGGAGGTCAGGCTAATAGAAAATCTTGTTTATCTGACTTTAGAGTTCTATCTTAGTAATTATTATGACCTCAGGCTGATTTCCGCTTTCGGAAATCATGTTACCAACTTCGTCGTCATCTGGCCTGACAGGACGAGGAAATTGACATACGTCTTATATATCGTGGAAAAAACCCATTACTTTAAATCTTGAGGAAACAACGAAACTCTTCCACATTTTTGCGTAGAATGACAACGGTAGCATCAGCAAACTGTCAATTACGTTTCAGGTTTGAGGTTTCCGAAAACCTGAAAACATTTTGTAATTGTCAACTAAGTGATTGTGTACTTAACAAAATCTGGAGGTTTACTGCCACTTAGTATGCGCTATGTAGATCGCCGCCTTGCTTTCAAGACAAATCTCTCAAATCTGCCACCGAACACAACTTTTGTGCTTTCGTTTTCCTCAGGATCTCGCGACTGCTTACAAATGGGCTGTGTTCTACAAAGGGCTGAAGGAATTTGTACGTTGTCAAAGACTTTTTAAACTTTTTTTGGTGTTCGATCGTTACTTTTAATTGAGCGCTTTGAAGGCGTTCGCAAATATGATACATGAATAAAGTTATGCAAACTAAAGATACAAAATTAGAAGAAAAAATTACTAAATTTTATTGCGATAGAACGACTGAGAAAAAGAACCCAATTTTTGCATTTTTCTGCTGACCACCCCTTTCGTGGGGGAATCCTCCTCTGACGACGACGCCGAGCTGCTGGCTGCCGTATCACTGCTGAAGGAATCATCGGAGGCATGATGTTCCTCCGGAGTATCCAACATTGCCGACTTCTTCCCATACGACACAGTAGTTTTCTTCTGCATCTCGGACAACAACCATCGGCGAGGTGTAACTTGTGGATTGTCGTCTGATGAACATACTAGTGTAGTGTCTGAATCCAGTCTCTCTTGAGGTTCTAGCATAGACCACGCCCGTCTTGCTGGGGCAAGGTTCGAGCAATGTCGTTTAACAGCCAGATGAGATATTTGCAGTGCAGGTACAGGCCGCCTCTTTCTTAAGTCATACAGGTCCTGGTCGTTGTCGACGTCACTTTCGAGCCGCTTCCTCTTGCCAATGGACACCACATTCAACATCGCTTCAGGTGTACTGACGCTCCGTTTAATCGGCCTACGGATTCGGGTGAAATCGATCTTCGGAAGTGACACTTCTTGACTGTCCAGACTATTCGTATGATCTCGCCTTTGCTGCGGGACATCACGGGCAAGAATAGGTCGTGGCTTGGAGGAGCTGCCAAACATCCCGTCCTCCCTCTTTCTTCGAGGAATATCAGCAGCATACTCTGGCTGCTCAACCTCCGTCGACGGGAATGGCACAGCGGAAAGAGTCACTGTGTCCACAACCCATCGTCGTTCCACCTCGCTCTCGTTGCTACAGGCGCTGTTCGTACTCGGTGAGGGTGACCCGATTTTGGACAATTTGGAAACAGCATTAGACTTCGTCATTTTGGGTTTCATCCTCCCTTTCAACCTCTTCGGGAGTGCAGTTGTGGAGTCCTTTAACGGGGCGTCATCAGTGTTCGATTCTTCCTCCAGATCTAACTTGCGCTTCTTAAGATTCCCATTTGTCTCGAGGATTTCTGCTATACGCTCAGCAACAGATACGAGTGGACCTTTTCCCAAAGCTTTATTCTCCTTGCCCTCACTATTGAGCCTCCTTCTCTTTGAAGCCGATCCGCATAACTGAATCGCGGAAAGCGGCGTTCGTGGTGTGACAGCGGAAGACGATGACATTGATTTTCTCCGACGTCTCACTGTGGGAGATACAGGTGAAGAAGGTATGATGGGGAAGTTTCCAAAGACCTTCCTGGGCCTTGGGGGAGAAAGAATATGAGTTAATCCTTCGTGATTGAGCACAGCGGTAGAGGTGGACACTGGTGTGCGAGGCGACAAATTGATGTCAAAGGCAGGAGCAAGGGCGGCAACTGCAGGAATAGCCTCTTCGTTTCGAAGCAGACCTACAGAGCGAAGAGCATGGACAACTCCTTTCGGCCACCTAGTTTGAGGAACAGACAGAGGTTCAACCGTAAGCCTCCAGAATTCCGTGAATGCCTCTGCAGCAAGACTCGGAACTCTATAGCGAAAGATCGAAGCCAGGATATCATCAACTGCATCTATCGCAGCGAGTGGTTCTGGTAAGGCTTGTATCGTGATAAGGACGAGCTGGTACAGCGGAACCAACTAAGAGCACAAGTATGAGTTGAATAAGGGTTAAGAATACAGCACGGAACGCATACATCATAATTCATCTCGGCCTCATCCCATGCACCACATTCGTCACCTAACCACAAACTTACGCCTTCCTGGACTGCCTGCAAAATTTGGAGGCAGAATTCGGTTGGACACTTCTCAACCAAGGTCATCAAAGACCTTGCCAGCCACCGCATGACAGGCTTGTTCTTCGAGTCGGGTGGATAATCAGACCTCATGGTATCCGACACCAGATTAACTAGACCTTGAGGTATAATGCGCATCTCCTGGGCATCCAGGTGTGAGAGCAAAAGGTCGGCGAGTCGGGTTGAGAGATAAGACTGAGTACCCGGTACCTGAAAGGCAGAGACAAACAAAGCGATATTATCGAGAACCGTCGAGGAATCGAGTCCATGATCCAGAATTTTGCTCGTCGTGTAGGCAAGAAAGTCCTCCCAGAGGTTGTAATCTTCACTCGTAAGATTCCACGCATGCCGATCTGTAAAAGGAACCCCAAGCAAAATAACAGCCCCTTCCCAATCTCCTTCATCGTCTTTCCACTTATCAACACTCGTTCTCCACACCGCGTTCGTAAATTCATTCGTCCAATCCCAACCCCAAGTGCCATCAACCTTTTTCACCGGGGCTCCTTCCTCGCATCCCCAGAACACCCTCATCGCATCCACATCGCATATGCCCAGAACATCGACAGAGAGTGTGACCCAAGTATTCCTCACTTTTTCTTCTGCTTCATCCAAGGCCGAACGCGCGTCCTTGGGCAAGAGTGACATCCCGTTCCTCATCAAACAAGCAAGGAGCATTTCAGCCGCTTCACCCAGGGCTTCGTGAGGGAAGATCGTCTTCATCGTGCTCCACATGCGACCTACGACGCGCAGACGAAGTTCACTATTCCGGCAGTTCGTCAACCCACAGATCGTCTCAGGTGATATGTCGTCGGAATCAGGAACAGAGGTTTTCCTGTTGGCCGGCCCTACTCCTTTCAAGGATTTGTTTGGTGAGAAGTTTAGGTTGGCATCTTCAACAATGTCTATCAAATACTTCATAACCAAAATGCCAAATCTTGGAATGGAGGAGACTTCACGATTGTCTGGGTGCAAAAATTACCACTTGAGCGTGTTTAAATAACAATTGCTCATACCTTGCAGGTGTTCAACATTTGCTTTTAGCAAGCCAGCCCATGTTGTTACGAGTTCGTGCTAAAAATTAACTTGTCAGCCCTTTGCACCACACCACCGATCAAAGGAATAGCGACGAACCGGCATGTCTGCTTCATCACACAACTCGAGATGTCCCAACGCTGACTTCCAAGCAGTCATTAGTCCATTAAGCACCCATTCTTTTGTAATCTCTTCCTTTGATAGGGGTCGAACATCGCCAATGCTTGGCACATTTTCAAAGAGTGGTCGAATGGCGTGAATAATATTTTTGTACTCGGTCGTGAAAAGCGCGCTAGATGCCGAGAAGAGGTCTTTAGGGAGAAGAAGGTTATGATCCCAAGGCTCTCGTTCCTCCTGCTCACCAAGCACGGAACTGATGAGCTGCGTCATCGTTTGCGTTGCATCGTAGCACGGATGCCCCGACTTGGCAGTCATCGCCTGAAGAATCTCAATGGACAGACGAAGAGGCTCGTCACTAGTCCTTAAAGATACGTCACCAAGTAGAGCGCCAATGTTAGCAACTCCAGATTGACAGTCAAGCACAGACATCATAACCCTGCACTGCGCTCGTCTCGTCCGCTTCACCTCATCGCGAACATCGTCATCTACTTCCGACTCGCCACCACTGTCCACTGGAAGTGGAGGTTGGAAATACGCCCAAGTTAGGCACCTCCAAGCAAGGCAAGTCAACGCACGGATAGAACTCTTCTTATGCCGAATACCCAAAGCAAGGAGGACAGATACAATATGGCCAACATTGGAATCTGTGCATAGCCTTGCATTGAGGAGGACTACGAAACTCGCTAGAATACTGAGACCCCATACCGGGCCTTGTGCAAGCTGTTCAGGGTCGGTTTGGGACATCGTCAGCCTTAGAGTTCGTACGATGGCCGATTCTATTGGCTTTGAAGGCGAGTTAACCTTTTTAGGTGTAGAAGGCATGGTGAGGTAGGCAGCGACCACGCTAGAAACCTTCGTGTGCAAAGGGGAACGTGGCAATGAACTCAAGCCTAAGACAAATCCACCAAGTGCGTGACAAGCTTGAGTACGAAGTGCCAAAGTATTTGCTACGAGGTTGCGAAGAACAGAAGGCAGAAGTGGTTCGAATGCGGGAACAAAGATTTCAGGAAGATGTTCGCAAAGGTCGCATATTGCCTATATAAAAAAAGGTCAAAAAAGGAAGGCAAATCGAAAAGTAATTCTCACTTTCAGACCATCGTTGGCTGAGCCCTTCTTTCCTTCCTTTCCGAGTTCGCCCTCGATACCCCGACGTAACGCATATGCGATGCGGCTAGCAGCAGGCTGCAATACTGGTGCTGGAAGGCGCTGTACCTGAATTAACCATATCACCAATGCACAAGTCTTGCGTGAATTCGGAGTCGGCAGTTCCTCGGCCAATGGTATGGCTAGTATATTGGTGAAAATTCTGCGTAGATGCTTTTCTAGACGCCGATGATAAGCACCATAATTATTCAAAGACGGAAATAACTACACACCCTCGAACAAACTGTACAGGGCGGGGAGGGAAAGTATGACTGCGAGTGCTTTGATAACGGAGTGACAGGTGGTGCACAAATCTCGAGCATACTTCACTTGTTCTCCAGTCATGCCACCTTTCTTCTTCACTGGACTCTTCTCAGGCGATGGTAAGGCCTTGGTCACCGACTCCTCGACGATGGACGACGGTGAGAGGGGATCGACCAAAGCGCGGCCTAAATCGCGAACGACCGCATCCACGAATACCTCGATATTCTTTCTGAGAGGTTGGAACAGCGGCCAAGACGCATCCGCGTCTGTCGTCTCCGCAACGCCCATGCGTAATCGAACTGCCAATACATTATAGCCTTCAATGAGTTGCTCTAAGGATTCGGGGCCGTTTGAATCATTGACGGCAATGATTTGGGATACTGGGCGCGTAAGGTAATCCTGATTGAGGAGGATGTCAGCAGGCTCCGGTGTGACTTGCCGCTGTTTCGTGTCAGTTGGAACAGCCAAAAACCCATTCTGCTCGACTTTCTTTAGAATAGACCGTGTAGCCGCTGGGCGTTGCTTTGAAGGCACTGTCTGTTTCTTCACAGGGGTAGACAAGGAATGAATTTCGTCGTCGTCGACCCAAGCCACAGAGCGTCCCACAGAGACAAACTTGATTTCCGTTTCTCCGTCGCCCCGGCGGCGCAATGAGCTAGGTGGGGTAAGGAGGGCAACCGTACCAGACGTACTCATCGTCGAAAGCGGCGACGGTACAGGTAATAAGGGGCAATGTGGAATGGGAAACCGAATTTGACAGCTGGGAAGCGTGTGACTGTCGCGACCCGTCACTACGCGTCATTAAATTTAAACGCGTTTGTTTACGCGTTTGGCGCGTTGTTTGCCATTGCGCTAAGTCTCTCATATCGGCAAATTTCTTGCTCATATTCGTGATACTTTTCTTCACTAAGTAACTGTTCCTGAATAAATCCACATCATATTTCCTTTCAATTGGGAGTAACTGTAAACTATGCAAAAGCTTGGAGATGTCGCCAAAGTCTGGGAGGTCGCTGTCACAGAGAGCAGCAACTTGTTGACACGAATACTTCGTTATATGAAAGATAAGAAGGAAGTGAAAGAAATCAGTTCTGAAACGTGATTTTCTGACAATGTGCAGGTTGTTGTACTTTTGGATACATCACAATTTTGCGCATCACAATGTTGCTCATCGTCGTAATCACTTCTTCAGTAGAGTCAGAGATTTATTTCTTGAATAACTAATAGCAATCTAATAGTCACAATCCAGTTACGTCACTTTAACATGTTCGAGGGGCTCACTAAGTATAAACGTCATGCTGGCAGACAAGCCCTATTTCTCAACCAATCTATAGTTATTGTAGTTGAAAGATTAACCTTCCCGGCAAAAAGAAGCAAATAAAATTCTCACCAATCGTGACATCTTCCAGATGATCGTCAAAATCACCAAAGGCAAAGTGAAGATTCTGTTCTCGAACAAAATTCACCGCGTCGCCAGGGATATCTGGAGAACTCAGTTGGAATCTAGAACCGGGAGAGAATGGCTGCTTGTCGCTTGACGAAGGCCGCCATTCGTTTCCCGAGGATACAGCAACGTATGGCTGTGAGATTCCCTGTTTTCAAACACCTTTCTTGTAATCAAGAAATTCAAACACACCACTAAAGCAGCTTCGCCACCACCCAATTTTTGTCCATCGATCTGTACTTCGTAAGTCAAAGATCCAAGTACCACGCAGGACGAGCGACGCACCACAAAAGCAATCGCATCCTCAAATCTTGTCCTGATTCTTCCAGCAACCTTTTCTCCAACAGGGGCCAGCACCGTTTCATCCAACCTCTCACATGCTTGATAATATCCCACTACTTTAAGCCCTTCGGATTCCGCATGCTGAGTGGCCTTCCGAACACCCAAAGATAATCAATCAGCCACGAACTGAAGTCGACTCGGATAATTAGACCGTACCAGATCTAGTCCGATTTCCATCATTGGGCTAAGGCTTGTCCAGTGATGGAGTAAAGGCACAGTATCAATTATCGTAACAGAGTTTCCCTGAGGTTCTTGTCTGCCTAAGAGGATACCATTGACTGGTTTGTGAGGATGTTTTGCTGCGTGAAAGAAGAGCTTGTAGTAAGCCTCTGCCAAGATGGTATACGATGGATTGGTAGCCATAAGAATAGTACAAAATTAAGGAGCGGATGATTGGTGGGAAGTAATGTTATGTAATTATGCAAGCGACCTTCAGCGCTACAAAGTAAAAAGGCAGAAAACTAAAACTTCAAGCTTCAAGCTTCAAGCTTCAGTACTCAGTCCCAATGATTCTGAGGAGAAGTCGTTGCACTTAATAAAATTAGGACACTTTTTCGAGTATTTGTGAGATTTTCGGGAGGTTGTGACATATCTCAACAAGCAGCTTTCAAGTTGATCCCAGACTCTTTACGAACAATGTCAACGGGATTAAGGTATTTTATTCTTTCTTTAATTGTGGAAAGGTGCCCATATTGATTGGATAGGAAAGCCTGGGGAAAGTCGTGGCCAACGAACCTTTACCATCCGCCGCGCGACATCCTTCCGGACAGGAGATGATGATGAACACATGGACTTTGATGATGCCAAACAACGACGATGTCCATAACTTCGACAACATTCCCGCAGAAGCAACCCTCAAAGGGTTTGCATCACCTCTCCATTGCCGTCACTGAGGCACCAGTACGCATCTTCCCATGATCTGTCGAACGATCCATTGTACACACCGATACCCCATCTGCCTTGAAGACAATGTATTCATTGCATGAAAATTGAACCGGTGTTGGAAGCTAGAGAAGGAGGTACCCAGCTGCCTCATTATGAAAGTTCCATCCTCTTTTTCCAACAACTCGTGGTACTCCTCGCAAACGAGGATCTCGAAGGCATGTCGAAGCAGATCAGCAGACATGTGGGCGAGAAGACTTGCGCATGTTTCTAATCATTTCGCAAAGGCCCAAATGACTGCACCGTGACGGACAGTCATCACAGCTCTACAAAAAGTGGTGGCCATCGCGTATGTTTTTTTATTGTCCTCTTGCTTCCTTCTCACAGCGAGATGCATGGTTGGAAGGCATATGACGCCATCATGCGAAAGTGGCAGTCCTATCTTCAAGAGGGAAAGGACTTCAGGCGTTGACTGATATTTATAGCGATTTTTCGAAGGTTTTATTGTGCGACCTTGGGCAGCTGCCGAGTGGCCATGGTTCTACTGCCAGTGTGTTATTCATCCCCATCTGTTCAAAGGATGACCCCGATTATGGCGATTCAAAGTTCATCTTCCCCACTATGGATCTTTTGGAAAAATTTTAAATCCCAGGTGTCGAGCCTCAGGCTTAGGCTAAAATGTATTACAAAAGTGAGGTATGTATGCGGTCAAGGAATAGTATCTACTGGAAAGGTTAGTGGGGAATGTCCATATGTAAACCAAAAACATAAAGTACTATCTCATTCCGCTCACAATCAACCAAACTTTGAGGAAGCATAATATTTCGTCTTGGCTATACTAGTACATACAAAAATATGAGGATGGGGGCCAGCGGAGGCCCTCCCCCAGGAAGGAGACCAACCTTCAGTGCTACAAAGTAAAAAGGCAATAAAGATAAGCAAACTAAAAATCCAGTCCAATAATTCTAAGGAGAAATGGAAAAGGAAACGTCAATCACGTTAAGCACCGTCCTTATGGGCACCAAATTTCAAATACATCTGTTCATCCAGCACCTGATTGATCTGGTTGGCAAGTCTCCGTGCATGCATAATGTCCTGGACATCGACTTGCGATGCACCAGTGTCCGTTACAATAGCATAGGCTCGTTGAAGCGCATCCAGCTGAGCAGAAGTCTTCTTATGTTCCAAAGGTGAAGTCTGATGGCGTCGCAATGTCTGCGGAATCGAAATAGACTCCGACTCGAGCATAGTGGAGGGATCGGGCGCACTCTGTGAGCGGTCTCTTCTCCTTGAGCGTATGGGGAATTGTCCTAGCGATGGACTCAGGATATCTCCGGAAGCTGGATCGGTCATTGGGTCATCTGAAAGGTCATTTTCAGGTTCTGTCTCGTGCAGCACCCCCGTCAAGACCCCTCTTTCCCAACTATCATAGTCATCGGAAGAAGGCGTTGCTCCTTTGTCATGGGACCCATCATCTATCTTGTCACGTTCTCGTAATCCCTTCTCGCTTCCACGCCAGGAAGGAGTTTCATCTCGTCGTCGTCGTTTATCTCTGGGCCTTCGCGATGGCTGACTGTGTGAATATGGTGGAAGCAGCGCGAGAGATGGTGCTCGTGTAACCGGCACTGAGACTGATACTTGTGCACAGGAATTTGTGCCAGAAAAGCTGATAGATTTTTTTAAGTGACTTGGCCCCAGCGCGTAATCAAGATCTGTTCGCCTTCTTTTAGGTGTACGGGGTGCTACGACGGTTCCTTTTTTTTAAAAAAAGAAAGAACTTATAACAGAGTACCCACCATCTTCAATGTCACTGTATTGCCGTCTTAGGCTAGGGCGAGACCACGATGGAACACTGCGCAAATGTTCTTCGGCGCACTTCTGTGACAAAGTGTTGTCTTGGCCGCTTTGACACCCTTGTATTGCGTGAAGGGCATTCGACACTTCGACAACATCACCCCAATGGTCAGAAGGTGGAACAACAAATGAATCCTCTCTCGCCCTCGGCGTAACTGTCCCGTGTGAACTTTCACCGTCTGCGTCTGCGACTCTATTGGCTTCCACAACGTCGAACTTTTGTTCTTGGGACATAAAGCCATATACGACATCAGCTTCTTTTTCAGAGGAAGGCTGAGAGTCAGGTATGGTATAACTTTCCTGGAGATCAAAAGTGAATGACAAGCTAACCCCCTAAATACAAAACTCACGAGACTCTGCGACTCCGACCCCAATGAGACATCATCAGCAAGGCTATCGTCGCAGACGTCGCTCCATGCTTTCAAACAGGCTCTGATGGCAAGTGGATAATCCTGTTTGGAAATATCTTGCCGTCGATGATAGGTCGACCGCCAAAACTTCTGAAATGACATCAGCCCAGCCGTATGAGGGCGAACAAATGCGGAGTGCAAAAAGTTTGCTAAAAGTCGAAGATCGTTTAGTGATAGTTCAACACCAGAGAGTTGTTCGAGGGAGCTTGCGTAGATAGTAGTAATCTAAAGTCCAAAGTAAGAATCGGTGACGTTTAATAATATGAGCTCACCATTTCCTGGTGCTCGTCTTCTGCAAGAATACCTTCCTCATCTGCTAACCATTTACACAAACCATTCGGCATAGCGGAAAGCAATTTCGTTGTGTCGGGTTTGTGCAAGATCAGCCTCCCGAGCAAACGAAGACAATCAAGGGCATCACCCTTGCTCCCGGAGAAACAGGAATAAGAAGATTCCAGGAAGTCATCAACTACCGAAAGGAATCTGAACGCGGCGGTTGTGCAGGGAGCCTCAATCAAGTGCGAAAGTAAACATTGGAGCACCTTCGGCACTTCTTTCAATCTGCGTGTCATCAGCTGGAGATCGCGTCGATGACCGGCAAGGACATACGAAGGTAGTCTATCCCCGAAAACATCGAGCACGATTGAGACAACCTCATGCTTGGCCCGTGAAGCCTTGGCCCCGGCATTGATCGCCCTAAAAAGTGTTGCATCCCATAATTCTAACTCCAATGCACTCATATCCCAGGATCTGCATTGCCTCAGTTTCAGCAAAGCAAGTACCAAGAATGAACGCACCCGAAAGGCATGACCAAAAGGTGTACTAAATCTATCCAGTCACCCTGTATTGCATCCACATTTTGGTCATCATCAGCCAACTTCTCACCGTTTCCCGCCATAACGCCCCATAAGCACCGTGTCACCTCCTTCTCTTCCTGATACCGATTCAAGCTCCTCGTATGAAGAACGTGCAACAGCGTCGGTATCCCCGTTGATACCAGCTCTGCACAAAGCCTGCTCCAAAGATTCTTAACGTCCTCATTGGATATGTCAAATCGTTTCTTCAACAACGAAGCGAGGGTCTTCTCGGCAGGAAAGGAAAGCCACGACTTGGTGAAAACATTCTTCACAACTGACCAAAGCTTCAACATAATGGTCAGATAGCGAGCTTGGGCTCGCGGGCTTTCGAGGGGCATAGAGAATCCGGAGAGAACGGATGCAATGTGCGCTGCAAACGAAGGTGGAGCGGTGAGATGTTGGTGTGAGTGAGTCAATTGGCTTTGCACAAGAAGCAGAGATTGCCAGATTTGAATGATATTCAACTACAAGGAATAGAACTCAGTGTTCGAGTGAGAGAAAAAGCAACAAGACTCACAGGAAGATTATCGTCCGAATGAAGGAGTAAATCTTGGACGATCGAAACCCAACACTTAGATAACTGGTCCCAAAAAGCTGATACTTCTTCCTCACAAAGCGGCTGGATGTCCTCGACGGCCGCCATGGTAGGCCGAACAGTAACCTCTCTCCAGTGTTTTCCGAATAGAGCCCCGTCTAAGAGATCCTTTGAGTAAATAATCTCGAATTCCACCTCTTTCACTGTTCTGCTCAGCAGCGGAGCGCCAATGTCACTCATCAACCTGTCCAACATCAGCACGGCGTCACGCTTCGAATCATCCTCTCCCTGCACCAATAAATCCTCGATTATCGCAATTGCCTTCTCCACATCCCTTGAATCCCTCTTCCCATGACGTACACACCTCAATAATACTTTAACAAGAGAAACGCCCAACCCATTCTTCACCTCTTGCTTCAAAAGACGATATGCTTTCTCCCTTGTGTCGCTCCAACCATCCAAACCCTGTTCCTGAGCCATTTTATCCTCCAAATCTTGTTCGCTTGTTGGAATACGCGAAAATGCCCAGATCAAGATCTTCCACATTTCAGTGTGAGCAACACCATTCCTCCATTTCCTTCCGGCGACCAGAGCAAGGACAAGAAAAACAAGTTTAAGCGACCGTGGACTGGTGAAGATGCGGTAATCTAGCAAGACCGAGATTGCCGAAGCAAGAGATATCCCAAAGAAAAGGCCCTTTCTTTGCCAAAATTCGCGATCACCATCGGAGAATGCTGATTTGACGATTGCAGGAAGTAGGTTATCAGGTGGTAACGCTTTATATTGCAAGGACTGTCCCTCGACATATTTGATAATTTTTTCGGCGATTTCGTAGCAGGGGAAAGCTGAAGTGGAGGAAGAGCTGAACTTAGAAAAAGCAAAGGCCGAGAGAGTAAAGACGGCTTCGAGTCGAACATCGAGGACATCTGCATTTAATTGTGCCATTATCAGGGGTACAAGAGGGACAAAACAACGTATTAGGACCTGATGTCTGAAGGTCACAGAGCGAATAGCCTGGAGAACATATTAGCAATGATGTCATATATCTGTGAAATTTACTGACACGGAAGGCGTCCAGTTTGCCCATCACAATTCCTTGTTCATTCGTTATCGCGTTTCTCAACGCATTTACCAATACAGGCGCTTCAGACTGAAGAATAGAAAAGGGTAGTTGTTGCATCCTCAACATTAATAGAACCACACAACACAATCTTTCGATATTAAAAATACTTTTGGCAGTTGTGCATAAGGATACAGCATCTTGGAAAAGAAACGAAATTTGTCCGCCTAGGTGAAAGACGTCATTAGCATCTCCAGGCATATATGTAGAGTGGATATGAGGTGCACGAACGTGAAAGTGTAGAATACAGTGAAGGGTGTATGAAAATATCAGAGAGTAATCGGAGCGCGTATTGACACAGCATATGGTTCGTTGCATCTGGGAGATTCTCATCCGGTGAGCAGTCTACGTCGTAAGATTGATTCATTGAAAGTTCTTCGTGGCGAAGCCCCGATCCGAAAGGGTTGGTTACCACACCGCGAATATCTCTTGACATACGTTGCACAAGCAAGGTCGAGTTGTCTTTGAATATAGAGAGGAAAGCGGGTGGGTGCAACCCTGCAATATCATCCTTCCGAGAGCGTATTCTGCAGCAAAGGACGTTATAGGCTTCGACAACGTCATGACTAGAAATAGATTGCCGTTCTGGGTCCTTGATGGATTCGCAAAGGGATTGAATCGGAGAGGAGAAATAGTTGTCAAGGAAGTTGCGGCGCGACTCCTCAACATCATCCATGAAGGTGGACAAAGAAACCTCGCCAAAAGCAAACGGCGACAACCCTGTCACGTCGTGGATATTTGCGTCCACAAAGACAAGGGGGTTTCAGAAATTGGTGTCTTATAACTGTGGCACAAAGTCACATTCCTGTAAAATTGTAGCACGTCGACTCGTCGCAAGAGGATATGCATACCAAAGCGAAACGATTTCAGTTTGAAATTTCTTCAAATTTTATCTTCCAAGTCCTCATCTTAGTCGGAGAAAATGTAGAAGTTAAAACAGAAGTACTTTATAGAGTGGCACTTGACTCGACTGAGCCGACTCAAGTCCGGCTTCCAGTGGTCGCGCTCTACACACGTGATTTTGTTGATTTCCTGCCAAGACTCCAAGTCCAATAAATTAAATTGTCAATTTATGTAAGTGTATAATGCTTGTTGCATGGGTTTGGGAGTCACCATCGTTTGCAGGTCCGATTCAACTTGAAGGGTCGTTCTACTGTAAGTACATACGTGTGAATCGATTTTACGCCCAAACTCTAACTACCTCGATTGATTTTAGCTGTAGAGTACAAAGCATTACTTTACCTCAAAAGGCTTTCAATGCTACAAGTGCAGCAGGATTCGATGCGAAAGCATCGCGCAGCCCATTTAATTTTTGCTTGGATATTGTCACACGAAAGTGTAAAGTTCTGCACACTTCCGTGGCTGTCGAGATTAGGCTTGCCATTTCAACGCTCTGGAAATCTTGAAATTTTACCACATTCTCATGTTTTCCATGTGCCTATTATATCTCTGTGCGACCGACCGGCACCGCCTGCCTATGACCTTTCTGCCTGTGATGTTTCACCCAGCAGTCTACGACAGTGCTTTGTCTTTCCGGGTCCCTATAATACTTGGAAGTGTTAGAGTTTCGCACCGCACCCAAATCTTAAACTCAGAACTACTCTTTCAACGTCCAAAGTTATGAAGATAATCTGCACCATGATTCTTGCCTTCCCCGCCATTCTCGTTAACCTTCTCTTGGTCTTCGTCATTCCCTCCTCGGCGATCTGCCTCCCTTGTCAACCTTGGAGCAGGAGGTTGACGCCATGGGATACGCACCTCTCCGATAATCGACGTGGCCTATACACCCGCGGGCTCTTCAATCCGAAGATTACGAACCCTACGAATGACACAATTTGGGTTATGGGATCCATTGTAGTTGTTACATGGTGAATTTTCTTTCATCCGTTTGGTCTTGCCCCGTTGACTCCCCATGACCCTGTAACCTAAAGGGAATTGCACGATATGCCTGACGACGTCTCGAATCCGAAAGGGACGTTGCTTCTGGGCTATATGGAAGCTGGGAGCGACAACGAACATCTCAACCTCGGTGAGTTGTTTTTCCCTCCCCTTATCTGTCTTAAATATGAGACTGACTCAATGTCGTGCAGCACACAAGTTGGCCTCGAATTTCGATCTCAAGGACGGGTATGTAAAGTTTAAATGCCCTCGAGTGGAGCAAGGCAAAGATTACATAGTCGTCCGTGAGTCTTGATTGTAGAATTTGGTCGGATCTCTAACCAAGTTCTTTAACTAGTGTTTGGTGACTCTGGAAATCGCAGCGTACCTTTTAAGATCATCAAATAATGCCCGTTTTGTCTCAAGTAGTATATTATGCTCTATGTTACGGTTTACCTATTTATGCTTTCATATTGTAACTCTGCCATTTGCCTCGATGGTTGAATCTCGCAGGAATAATTTATGTAACGAAGTCATTGAACTCGTAATTGATTTGGACATGACATTCGCGACTCGTAATTTGAACTACCGGCGGCTCCAGCCTCATGGCTCTGATCCTATCCTTCCTGCTGCCATGCTGCTAATCTCCGGGTATTCACTCCTTAGTTCATACCCGTCTTGATCTATTAAATGACGCAAGTGGTGGAGAACTTCACACACTCTGAGTCCGAGTGCCAGAACTATAACTTGAACGAACGGATGTAAGCAATGTTGTGTTGATACTCAGCTTCGAATCAAGTCCCCAAATTGCAAGCTATGTGTTGTCCATTCCTAGGGGTCTTAGTCTTCCTGGTGCCACATCCAACTGGCAAGCGCCTCGTGTTCTTCGTGGTTCGGGAAGTCCACCTGATCTTCTCCTACGTCTAAATTGCATCTGGCCATCTTCAAAAACCATTCGCTATCCAAGCTTGGTCATACCAAACTATGGAATTACGCATCATCGTTTCCGTTGAGCTGCGCGCTTTGATTCCAAAGGTCACTTTCGGTCCTAATTTTTTCTACTCGAGACACAACTCGAAGTTTTACGGCTCACGTCCAAATTTTCAAAAATGAAATCCCGATTCCATCTCTCCAACAACCCCGTGCTTGCGCAAGAACTCTGACGCCATGCTTCGCCGTCCATCTCTATAAGGCCACGGAACAGAAAGGAAATTGTACAGACGAAATGAAGGACTATTCCACGTCGAAGGAAAGCCAAAAAAAAAATTCGCAAAAACGCGACATATAAATCCAGCAGTACAATGATCTATCCCCCCTCAGTTCTATAGTACCTATTGCTACTCTCGATACACCTCGGTTGTTACATTTCGCTCGCTCTGGAATTAGTGCCATGTTCTTCAACGTCATTTCAGTCGTGCTCCTCGTCGTCCGACTCGTGGGGGCAGCGCCAATTTCTGCTGCTGGAGCACATGAGCTCATCGTATTCAACCCTGCAATTACCTCTCCGAAAGCGTCTGCTGCGTGGCCCAAAGGATCGCTGCAGGTTGTTAAATGGGGTAGGTGCAAAAGTTCTATACTATAAGCTGCAAAAGACACTTGAGCCTTGACCTACTCGTTAACATACAGATACCACTGGTATTCCAACCCAGCACGCGAACAATACCGGGGTTCTTCTCCTGGGATACGTGGAGAAAGGCTCGGATAGCGAGAATCTCGATATCGGTACGCAAGCTTAGAATTTTTCTGTACACATGTTCACCACTGGTATATAACAGACCATCCCCTTGCCTCTGGGTTCCCTATAGCCTCTGGCTCAGTGCAGGTATTAATGCCCAAAGATATCCCCGCTCGTGATGACTACATTGTTGTTCGTAAGTCGTTGTTCGTCGTTTTCTTCTGGAGCTACGCTAATGTAAATTACTCCAGTCTTTGGTGACTCGGTAGACCATGCGAATTTCAATACATGAAATAAAACACTGACTATTTTGCCTTGCAGGGAAACCGTTCGCCAAAATTTAGGATTCACTGAGAAAGGCTTCGTAAAATGCCGTGGTCCCAGTATTTGGATTTAGTCGAGGTCTGTAACTGCTGCAATCAACGGTTAGAGAACTTAGTAGAACTTAATTACTTCCGCCTTCACATAACCTAGCAGTCTTCACTACTCATTTAGCATTTCGTCCCCTACTGTACTTCAATTTATATAATAGTTGTCTATAAAAATTCAGCAGTCGGAGATGCGTATCATCCTGGTTACGCAAATGCAAAATTTGCGGGCACCGAAGGAGTCATAGTAGTTGCGGCGGGTATGAAGACTACCAGAGTTTTAAGCAGATTTAGCTTTGGCTGCTGCTTGCGTCGCACGAAGAGCACCAGCAATATGGGTATACGACTCGACCATCAGCCAGAGGGGAATGACCACCCAACTATGAGACACGATTAGAAACAACAGTAGGCGATGTCAGGCAAACTCACATGGTGTTCATGAACTATTCAAGATGGCATAATTAAAATGTCTCAGTAAAATTTCTTGGAGGATACTCACGAAAAGATACACCCAAAGATAAAGGGCATTTGAAGTATTCAGACTAGGGCTACCCACAAGCCATTCGGGACAGAACGTCATCCACCTTCAGAAGCCGTGGAGCAGTCATACGCGCTTACCCTCTCTTTCGATGTAAAGAGACACTTACCCGCCATACAATTCTGCTGTGCTCAGCACAACTAACCAGTAGTGTCTCGCTGGATCATCGTTCGCGAGCTGTCGTAGGATATAACAGCACAGCGGAAGAGCGCCAAAGAAAGTCAGGATCTCGAGTGCAACAACGGTTGGATCAGAAACACCCCATCTGAAATCTGCCCTAGCGTATTCTTTCCCTGTTTATTGCATTGGAATTCTTGTTACTGAAAGCAAGAACGTGAACGTACACATCTCAGCCAAAGGTCCAGCTGAGGTATTCACTTGACGGCCAAACATCGAAAGCCAAAGAAACGACCCTTCGAAGAAGAAATGAATGAGGGCATCAAACGTCTACAGAAGCACTGGAATAAGTAAGATTGAACTGCAAAATTCTAGAGCAAGAATTCCTACAAGCCAAATAAATGTATAACGGTCTTGCCACCTGGCCTTTCTGGGCAGAAAAGTGTTTGAGGCAAGGTAGGCTATGACTCCGATGAGTAAAACACCCGCAAGAGAGAATGCAGAGGTTGCTGTGAAGATCGTTGGGGAGTCTACCATCGTCGTTTTCGGTGTTAGTAAATAATTACGAAGTACAGTTCAGTGGTAATGATCACGTGTTACATCTCATGCTCAGTTAATTTTTCCACAAGGCTGTATGTAACGACCATAGAACTACTTAATTCGCTCCTTAGCGGAATCGACCAATGCGACAAGGCATACTTCGCCGTACGCATACGTCAAAGAAGCACTATTCCCATAATGAATGTAAGAACTTCTGAAGCCATTCACCTTTTCCAATGGCTTCGCCCAGGCAATGGGAATTGAGCGACTCTTCATGTCGAAGTGACCGTCGAAGTGACCGCGGCCTGACGGCCGTTTTTTCCCAGCATTGTATATTACCTTTGTGCCGGGAAATCCCATCAGGTATTCAGCTATACCTCCTTCAATTTCGTCTGTTCCGATCTGGGCAAATGAATTGAGCAAAACTGCATCATCATATCTGTCGTCGCGGTATACAGCTTTGATTGCAGTGGTGAGAGAGAGCGAGTCGCATGCACGTTTGATGGCCGCATCAGTCCCTTTCAGGTATTCTTCTATGTCCTCAAGTTCAGTCGTGTTGGGATTAAAAGGATATCTATGGGCGAGGCCAAATCCGAAAGCACCGCCCTTTGGGAGAAAGGCAGGATCCTTCAGATGAGCAGCTAATGCTTCCTTGATCTGTGATTCGACTTTGTCATAAGCGGAAACTTGGACAGAGATTGACGTATTCGGAGCATCCTTGAGGTAAAGGTTGTAGGTCAAAGTAACACGATACCCAGAAGTTACGGTCGTGACTTCATGTTCGACATCGCTGAAGAAGGCAACAAAAGCTGCGGAGGAAGTGGATCCGCTCTTGACAGCTTGTGCAGAGTCAAAACTCCATTCCTTCCCTGCATCGCGAAGAATAAGAGAGCCACCCTCATGACTAGTCGGGAGGACGACAACGAGAGATCCGATCATACTACTGCTACGAGGAGTATTTATAGTCTTTTGTCCGGTACGGCCTCGAAGCAGGAAATCACTGACAACACTAACAATCCCCAAGTTGTCAGGAGAGAAATGCATCGCAAAACGGTCGACGTCCATTTTGCCTGCTTTGCGATATGATTCGTCGAGGACGTCCTTGTGTTCTAAACCAAAGGTGGCAGCCTCACACGCCTTGAATAGGTTTTCGAGCTGAGCATCTTTTGCCTGAGTGAAGTCGATCAACCTAAAAGAATAGGCAATTAATGCATTACAGCTGACGTCGCGCGTAGTCAAAAACTTACTCTGCAGTTGAATCGCCCGACTTATAAAAGAGGACAGAACTGTCTGTATTCAAAGGGACGGTCCCAGTACAATAAGGAAGTTCATCGAGATTATCAAACACAGAGTGAAGCGCAGTAAATTCTGGTCCAAGAGAGCCTGAGGCAGACTCGGAGGAGCAGGGATCTTCGGAGTGAGCGTCGGACTCAGAGTCGAACATACCAGTGAGGTTATCTTGCCACAAAACGGATGCCGCTGTGACATATCTGAAATCTCAGCGATCACGGGTCACACCGGCGGGAAGTCCATATCGGGAAAACCTAGTGCTATATCGGGGCGGACCCGCCGACTGAACGGTGTATAATTTCCTTCTCGAGAATGGTTGTTGGTCACTGAGGGTTTGTACAATATCGATGACTCCGAGTCGGAACTAAAGGAGTCAATTTGATTTTCGAAGCGTTCTCAAGGACGTACCTTGTTGTTCGTTTAAAGTTTGAACCAAGCGAAAGAGCGTTTTTATTAAGAGTCAGATATCCAAGTTACGTCCGAGTACCCGCGATGACGCGGAGCATTGGAAGACACAATTTTTTCTGCTAGGAAAATGGGGCGACTCTCATGTTTTTAAATTGAGATCGGTTGAGTCGACTTAGATTCCAGAAAGTGTATCGCAAAAAATTTGCAAATGTCAGAGAAATTTCAAAATACAAGTTCGACTGACTCGGTTTGTGAGATCTATGATTTTCTTCTACTCACACGTATATGTCATGTGAATGAATCATTTTTTCGGGGACAAAGCATAAATTCTGTGAGGCTCATGCTTAGATATATTCCTGCCTCTTTTTCATTCAATGAGTCAGATTCACGCGGGAAATTATGTAAAAGTTCGACTTAAAAACCATCCCCAGACCTGCAGCGAATTAACATCATTTCGCCATGTCCACCGCCCACTCAAAACACCTTACTGCGCTCCAGTCAGTGCTCAATAATTTCGATGAACTTCCTCATTGTACCGGGACAGTTCTTTTGAACGCAAACTCTTCTGTTCTCTTTTACCAGTCAGGCAATTCAAAAGCTGAGTGAGTGATACCAGCATTTATGCGACATCGACCACAACGCTTATCTTTTAGGTCGCTTGACTTCGCTAATGCAACAGAATTTCAGCTCGAGAACCTATTCAAAGCCTGCGAGGCCGCCACATTTGGTCTCGACCAAAGAGACGTTCTCGACGAATCATACCGCAAAGCAGGCAAAATGAACGTCAATCGCTTTGGAATAAATTTCTCTCCTTTCGAATCAGGAATACTTGACATTGTCAGCGATTTCCTGCTTCGATGCCATTCAGGGAAAACGGCATTGAAGATGGAGCTGTACAAGCTCAATGTGTACGGTAAGTACCAAAGAGTAAGCTGAGCTTCTTGAAGATCTGAATTGTGTGGTGGCTAGGTCCAGGCGGCTTTTTCAAAGCCCACGTAGACACCCCTCGTAGCAATACTATGATCGGATCTCTTGTTGTCATCCTCCCGACTGATCATGAAGGTGGCTCCCTCATTATTCGCCACGGAGGGAAGGAGTGGACCTTCGACTCCGCTCAGGCTGTCAGGAGCAAGTCCACTCTTTGTGCATCTTTCGTTGCATTCTTCAGCGACGTCGAGCACGAAGTCATGACCGTCACTTCTGGGTATCGTGTTACTTTGACCTATAATCTTTATGGCAAGGACACCGACGCGGTATCCTCTCTTCAAGTTGCCACCTATGACAAACTCGAATCGGACATAAAAGAAGCATTGGTCTCTCTCCTGAAGGATCCTGCCTTTCTCCCAGATGGTGGCGCTCTTGGATTCGGCCTTGCTCACAAGTATCCTTTCAATGTCGAGTCAAGCAACCTCGAAAAAGAGAGGTACCTGAAAGGGATCGATGCTGCGATAAAGAGTGCATGCGGTTCGCTTTCTCTCGACACTGCACTCAAAGCTATCTACAATGAACCCGATAGTCACAATCATATTTTGCTGGATGGGGTTGTCAAAATCCAACATGACGAAATTGAAGATATAGTTGGATACCTTATGGAATTTTCCGACGCAAAGATAGTATACAACTTCGGGGAGGAACCGCCTCAGAAAGATTGCTTTGGTGGCGATTTCTATAATTCCTACGATCCAAAGAGAGATACCACCCCAATTGTTTGGGTCAAACCGTTGAAGGAGACAAACGAATTTACCGACTCTTATGTTTCTTATGGGAATGAGGCCACAATGGAATGTGTCTACGGCGAAGTTTGCCTTGTCGCCAAGGTCGCTTCTGCTGAGGAGCGTGTTGGATAGTATTTTATGTTTTGTAACACAGACTCGGTACCAGATTGTCACGCTTATCATGATGAATCAAGTTCATGCTTTCGCTTCCAAGCTGACCTGCAACTAGTTACTACAGTGCTTCAAATTAGCATTTAAATTCATCTCAGCTTGTCACCTGACTCACCCACTGGAGACGGTTAAATCATTGGCACCCGATGCGATGAGGTGCGCATAGTGATCACGGAATTCTCTTGGACACGATATAATCGCTCCTCGCAATCTCGCCATCTCCACCCGCAAAAGTTCCATCACCGCCATCACTTGCACGCCTGCCGGAAGCATGGGTACATGGCGCCATGGGATCTGATCATATCTGGAGACACGACAACTGCACACTAAGACTCAAGAACAGGGCGTTCCATGAGAAGGTAAGAAAAATATCGGCGGAAGATGAACTTCACGAACCGAAAACCATACTGAGCATCCATTAGCCCTCGTATGTGTTACCCCAGTATGGGCAGAAATTTGATGGATGCGGCGACACAATTCTGCACGTGGGCGTTGGAGTCAAACCCGGAATGTATGTCAAGAATCTTACGAAGATATATAAGTGAATTATGAATAATAAAGCACAGTACACACCTACAAGTCTCCCTGGTTGATTGCTGTACCTAGTTCGTCAATGAGGCAGTTGAGCAACAGTTGAGTGCATCCTGGGTAAGAAAGGTCAAGTAGAGACCCAAAATAGGACTGACAAACGATCTTACAGGGTCATGAATGATATTTGCTGAGGTTGACTGAGTGAAATCATTAATTTAAAGAAATAATATAGACGAAAGAACCATATTGCATTTGTACGCACCCATTTTTATCTTATCAGACAAAAGGCAACTATCTTATACGCCGATGAAGCACGTGATTCATTACCGATTACGCGTCCTAACTACCAGACTTGGTCAAGAACTTCCAAGTGCCATATATTCAAGAAAGCAATGTCCTCCGTAAAACTATACGTATACGATCTGAGCAATGGAATGGCAAGACAACTTTCACAACAATTGATTGGGCGACATATCGAAGGCATATGGTGTGTGGTGTTGCTTATTACTCTTACCAGAGCAATAGAGCTAAAACGCGTCGAATTCTAAGGCATACTTCTGTTGTCGTCTTTGGAAGAGAAGTGTTTTATGGGCAGGGCATTACTACTACACTACCCGGTCGCTCACACGCAAGTGTCTATCGTGAATTTTGCTCTAATATGATGAACAAGGAGTTGACAATTCGCCCTCGAGTAGCACGGCCAACCTCTTCAGATCATTGACATGGGTGAAACAGCTTTAGATGACGAGACATTTGATGAATACCTTGAAGAAATAAGGGAGCATTACACTGCAGATAAAGTAAGTTTTGTACATTTATCACAATTGCAGAAGTTGACTTTCCAAAGTATCATCTTCTAGGTATTTTTTACTTTTCGTTTGTATTTTCTGAAATCCGTCTCAAGCACCTAGATTTCAACTGCAACTCTTTCACCGACGATTGTGTCGGGTTTCTGACGGGAAACTCTATTCCTCCATTTATCAAAGGTTCGCAATCGTAATTGACTTGACATTTGACTTTAAGAATAAAATATATTTCAAGACCTTCCCAGAGATTTTCTTTCAACGTCATTTGGAGCTGCATTACGTCCAACGATCGATAACATGTTTGGTCGTCCTGTGCCTGGATTACCTCCTGTCGCCCCCCAACCTGCGCTCGGCACTTCCTCAGATTCGCTGTCCTCTTCAATCCTGCAATCAGTAGCTTCACAAGCTCGAGCCAATCCAGGGACTTACACCGAAGCAACGAGCTCCTTGACGGGTCCTGTACATATTGTTACTAATCCAGCGACTTTCAATCACTTCATAAAGAGTTACCGTGTTGCTGTTGCATTGTTTACGGCTCCTCAGACGTGTCCTCCTTGCAGGGTTATTGAGCCGGTATTTGACCAACTGGCGGAAGAGAAGGCCATGCGTGATAGGAAGAATGGCGCTGCTTTTGCGAAAATCGATCTGAACGTTGGTATGGGAAGAGTTTTAGCAACGGAATGGGGAGTTCGAGCGACCCCCACGTTCATGTTTTTCTTGGACGGAAAGAAGGTTTGTCAGTGCTTCATACTTACGACGGCATTTCTCATTTCTGCATTTTCGGCTTTTTAGACCGACGAGCTGAAAGGCACAAATGCCAATGAACTGAGGACACAAGTTGACTTACTACTTTTCCAAGCCTTTCCTCGTGGGTTGTTTTTTATGCATAGCATTGTTCGTAACGCTCAAGTTTGTCAAAGCACATCCCCACACCAATCTCTCCTTACCAGCAGTCGAAGCGCTTTCGTTTAACCCGATCTTGTTCTCACAGGTTCCCTCTTTGGATGTCGTCTTAGCCAAACAACTTTCCTTCGTGGACGAACAGCCTTCCTGGCCGGACTCTGGGCAAACAAAAGACCAAGTAAAAACCGTGGTTTCAACCTTTGTTAAATCCTATCTTAAACCTCGTTTTCCCGCAACTGAGACCACCGTCTCAGACACGAAATCATTTCCAGTGAACTCAGCGACCCTTAATACCTGGTCACAAACCACCCATGCGTTGGCTGCTGCTGTCGCTCCCGAGTCACTGTTCCCGATTGCCGACCTTTGGAGACTCGCTTCCCTTGATCCAGCTGTCTGTTCGTGGGCGGCAAACTCTCCCAATCCTATACATGTCCTCCTTTCTAAAGCAATTCTTGCTCTCGATTCTCCCTCAAAAGGTTCAAGGAACTATGTCCTCATTGTGCTTAGACTACTTTGCAATAACTTTTCCCAAGTTAGTCTCGCACAGACAATATTAAGAAGCGAGATGCGGAACGAGATTACAGCCGCTTTGATCAGTAGCTTGCTGCATCCGGATGGAACTGTACGCACGGCTTCCGCCAGCTTGGCATTCAACATCGCCGCTGTGGTACAAAAAGACAGGGTTAATGCTATTAAGTCTGGACAGGATATTCAGCTTGCTTCGGACGCGGATTGGGAAATCGAGGTTATTACGGCTATAGTTGAGGCGCTGAATCGAGAGAAAGAGAATGAAGAAGTTGGTTCGTGATTTTCTGTCATCATGTTCGTGAGGTGGTGTCTGATTTTTTTGGATGGCAGTATACCGACTCACCGCGGCTCTTGCCTTCTTCCTACGTCTATCCCACCACTATGAGTCCCAGATTCGTCCCCTCTTAGAAGTTCTCCAGAGTCAGCAGGTCCTGAAGGGCAAGCTGGCGAAAGGGTCAGGATGGAATACAGATTCAGGAATTACAAAAAAGAATGTAAGAAAACTGGTGCAGGAGGTGGCTGCCAATCTCTGCGCATAGATGAGTGGGGTTACATCCGGATAACATAAATAAATTCATTATACAATAGCGTTGGCTGGATTACGTTACACATGCTTCCTAATTCCTATTTCTGCAGTTCTGTCAAACCCAGCAAGTCGCAGCCGCCACTTCCTCTAGTTTGTTATATTTGGGATAAATATGAGGGTCCAGTAGAAATTCTGGTTAATCAAAGGGATGTAACAGATTACAACTCAGAAGTATATTTACGTACATAACAAGATTTTCATGCTCTTCCATAAATAGTAACAGTTTCTAAATTTAGCTTATAATTCCGTTAATTTAAAATTGCGGAGCATGACAAAGGAACAATTTTGTAAAAAGTTCAAATAAGCATTTCGGCCAAAAAGATAAGAATAAGGTAATTTTGTACTTGTCAACTGGGCGCAGTATTTCACCGTCACACTGATCCGAATAGTGCCACCGGGCCATTGCGGCTTTAATTAAGGGATTCAACGTTCAGCGCTCAGTGCATTGACTTCGTCACTTCGGCGTAGCGCCACCAAAGCTCCTTCATTGTACGATGGCTGAATCTGTTGCACCGTCAAACATAGGATCAGAACTTCTGGCTGGTCATCTCGGAAATCTGACTGGCGATCAGGAAAATGCCCTTGCAATGTTCAAGGAGGCCTTGGCGAAAACAGACCTGTACAGACCTGCCAACGAAGGAAAGAAAGTCTCCCATGATGATTCCACACTATTGTATGATCCCCAGCTTAATTCACATGATGTTCAGCATACTGAGGGCTGTCTGATACTAGGCGTTTTCTCCGGGCACGAAGCTGGAACCTTCAAGCCGCTCAAAAACAATTCGTAGATCACGAGAACTGGCTGGAGCTGCATAATATACCGAAATTGCTCCATGATTTTAAGTCCGAGGAAATGCTCCACACTCAGAAGTTCTATCCTCGATGGACAGGACGACGGGATAAGGTACATATGTGTATTCAAGCTGTGTGACAGATTGGCTGAGGTGTTGTTAGTTTGGTATCCCACTCTTCGTTTACCGACTATCCTGTCTGGAACAGTTTCAACACGAGCTATTTGCCGTGCCGCCTGAGAAGCGGTATCAAAGAGTGTTTGTCCCCACTTGTCCTCTTCTGTCCAAGAGATTCATTGTCAAACCTATACCAGTGCCGCTCTGACTGAATTCATGACACAGTTTCTCTTACCATTGTGCACTTACCTCCCTCACGATACCGAACCTATCCCAATATCATCAACTACCACGATTATCGATCTCGAGGGTGTCTCCTTTGGTTTATTGTGGAAACTCCGTTCTCACTTACAGGAAGCATCGCGCCTTAATACCGAGAACTACCCTGAAACTATATTCAGGATAGCAATTGTCAATTCTCCTTCGTTCTTCCCTACTATCTGGAATTGGATCAAGGTGAGATAGCAACGGTATCAACGTCAATATGAAACCTCTAGCTGAAGGGCGAGAAAATAGGGTTGGTTCGATGCTCGTACCTGCAGTAAGATACTTATACTGGGCAAAGACCCACGGGCCACTTTACTTGGATTCATTCACCCGAAGGATCTGCCAAAACAATATGGCGGAGAATTAGATTGGACATTCGAGGATGGGCCCCTCCTTGATGAAGACACCAAAGGAGTTCTCAGAGAAATTCCAAAGGGTCCCGCTGTGTTTATAGACGGAAGAGTGATACAACCACCTCCCCTTCCATTGTCTCGCGTAGACAAGTTGTAAGATAGTGCAATTGAGTATTGAGTATGATTACATAGCGATGACGAGCAGAGTAGAAACAACAACTGGATGATAATGATAAACACAGAGCGTGTAAAAAGGATATTAACAAGGGAGTATGCGGTATAATAACATGAATGGCAATCTATAGAAATTCTTCATCTTCAGGTTCTGCAGTTAGACCGTCTTCATTCCAGATTTCTAAGAACTAAGGAACATGTCAAAAAAACGTCAAAACATTGAAATATGGACCTTTACCATTGCTTTTTGCGCATTAGCATCCTCTGTGGTCAACAAAGGAGTCGTAGCAAAAGGAAGACGATGCCAAGAAATAGGGTTTTCGTTGCGTTTGACAGCGGGTTTGTCCCCGATCGCGCTCTTCTTGCCAATGACAAATTTGTTACATTTGCTGACCACAGGTTAACATCACAGGAGTCAGAGCAAAAATGAAACTCTTACTCTTCAGAGAGGGAATACAATGTTTTCAGATGAGCCTTCAGAAGCATGACCATAGCAATTATGACGGATGTACGCATTAATGCGGGGTTGTTGTAATTTTTGGCTTCCGTTTGTGGTGGGGCCTGGGTAACCACGTCAATCAGGTTGTCCTGGAAGGCTGCATTAGATGACTTGCCCACACAAGAACTTGTTCCAACATTACCGTATTTGCGGCACTGGGAGCACCGTCCGTAACTGGCTGGGGTGCTCCGTGCAGATGTGAAAGCATGTGAGATGGTGATATAATTTCTAAAAACTGCATGCCTGTTGTAGAAAGGATGTTGGTAAGATACTTGATAATTGTGAAGACCTCTTCCTGCGTCTTGTAGTCAAACGCGGCAAAATTTTCGGCCATGTATTTCGTGTAACTGACGTCATCCTGGATAAAAATGAGATCGAAAGCGACAAAAGCAAGGGATTAGGAACATACTTGGGGCGACTCAAGTAACTCTCTCTCCTGGAAGATCTTCACCAAGGATTTCAAGAAGTCTTGGCGAGTCGTTCGCTTTTCTCGTATATGAGAATACCACCTCTGAAGAAGCGCAATAGGGGTAGGTTGCATGCGGAAGCCTGATAAGCCAGATATTAACTTTGAGAGTGAAGAAAGATGAAAACCTGCGTAACGCACCTTGTACTGGGCCAGTAACGATCTTCTTTTGATAATCAAATGATGTGCGTGCGCTCACACTGTACCGGGAATTTAAGAGGGAAGAATGTTTGCCTTGTAAGATAGCATGAAGGGCACTTGCTCTATTGCTGATACTATTGACTGGGCTGGTTTCGAGAGCAACGATAATAGGAAAGGACTGGAGGGGATGGGCAAGGCCTTGTTTGATAGTGAAAGTGAGTACGTCTATTGCAACAGATTGTATTTGAGCATTTTGTGATAGAGCAGCTTCCAAAACATGGTTAAGGTAGCGTTGGACTATTGCTGAACTCACGCTACGGAACAAAATCAACAATCTGCAGAAGCAAGAACAACAATTGCGTACCCAGAGTCCGCAAATCCATCGGTATTGCCAACCAGTTCGTCCATGTTAACGTCGGCCTTCGGCTTGTTCTTAGATGTCTCTGTTTATAAGAGATTTCAAATTTGAACAACAGCCTCCAATCGAAACTGACCTTTCTCCAGCGCCGAGTGTTTCTCGGCTTCAGACACCAGGAAGTCGTGGATGATTTTCAGAAGTCTTCCCTTACCGTCTTCATCCAGAGAGGAGAAGATTTGATCCATGATGAGGGCCGAGCGTTCCATCGTCATTAATGTCGGTTGTGCGCGGAAGAGGAATCCTAGATTAATGATAAATGAATCGAACGTCTAGGTCATAGAATCACTAACCTAGACACTGCAGAACACGGGATCGGAGGGTAGAATTGTCATATTTCTCATACAGTGTTAGCAAAGTCATGTAGATGTATTCGATGATGGAGACCTCAGAAATGCTGTTGAGATCCGCGACAAGACCTAAAATCTGTTGTAATACAACAAAAATAATTGATTCTTGTAGAAGACGTACTCGGTTGTTCTTGTCGCAAATTGTCGAAATTGCAGTTCTCCGCAAGCAGCGCCACAATGAAGATAAGCATGACCAAAGCGCGTAAATCATTCTGTCCTAGTTCTTGCGTTGTGGGCCGCTTGATCAATTGCTGAAGACGAGCTAAATGCAAGAGGCTTAAGCTATCTAATGAATATATGATGATCCAGAGACAAACCATTGCAAGATTTCATGAGATTAATCAATCTCACGAAATCATGAGTGAGATGCTGTACAACGACACACATACAACTAATAGTTTCCTGCATAATTTGCACACCTCCGCCACCTGACGGTTTGATAATCATGGGTTGCAGTGCTGCTTGAAGTTCTTGACCGAATTTGACAGCTGTTTTTGGCATGTGAGGGATAGACACTCTGAATATTTTGAGCAAGTAGTCGGAAGTCGTTATTTCCTCCACCTGAGCAACGGAAATTAGTTTTATTATTGAATGTCAAATAAATGGAATTCTGACCGAACTGGCGTTCTTCAGGTACGGCAGCAAAGTAGAGGCATTAGTCCCAGACAGAACCGACGGATAGGCCGAAGCCAAAAGATGGATCGTTCTGACACAGTTCGTCACGGTCTAAAAGATAAGTGTTAGGTGAAGGTACCTTGGCCGAAAAGATCAGACTCACAAAACCAGGTAGGTCAGACGCATCAACCAGTCCATCTATTAACGCCTCACAGATTTCACCATAGCGAGCATGCAAGGATGACTTTTCAGCACCCGCCTTATCCGCCATAATCTTGTGCAACACATCTTCAAGTGGTGACTGTCGGTCTTTGAAGTTCGCCGCGGTACCCATGATCACAGAAACCTTCGAGAAAAGAGCCGTCTTATCATGCGTGTTGGAAGTAGTTGTTGGAGCACTTTTCTTCAAAACGGACGGCAAGGACGTAGGAAGGAACCATAGTTCTTCAATCGACTTGACCGCGAGATCCCTGACACTGTCGTCTTCATCCAACACCCGTAGAACTAGACGAGTGGCGATGTCAATTTTGCAATTGTTATCTTCAGTAACAGGATAGAAGGCTTTGAGGAGTTTGATGACGCGTTTGCGAACGCCGAGGCCAGTATCCTGGGGCAGTTAAACAACTTTACCTCAAAGATGGTGAAATCAAATATGAGTAACTTACTGCTATCCGATCCGCAATTTTCTGGTAATAGTCACCGGCGACCTTGGGTGAGTCTATCATATACCTCCCTATCAGCTCAACAGCAGCATCGCGGACAGCCGGTGAACTATCAAGAAGATGGCTTTCAATGCCTCGACGAACATTAGGCTGAACAAACAAATATAAAACCAACTCAAAAACGAATATAAACTGTACGCACAGCTGACAGAATTGTAGAGTCACTAGTGACAATCTGGCCAAGAGCTTTGAGAGCCTTCGTACGCATAAATATGGCAGGCGCATCAAGCGCCACCAGAATGACGCTCAAAATCGGGTTGAAGGAATTGCGGAGGTTCTGGATCGTGCCAATTTCCTCAGCCAATGCGTCGATGCGTTCCGCCTCTTCCTGAGATCTGAAAAGCTAATCAGACGCAGACCAAAGACCAGACAATAAACTTAAATGTACCCAACGTTGAAAACGTCTGTAGATGGATCTTTCCATACCTCTCGCAAAGCCGTCTTGAGGCGTTGTCCAAAAGCCAAGAGTTTGCTCTGGTCTTTAATATTTAAATCTTCATCCGCTTCTGGGTGTTCTATCCAACCGTGAACCGACTTCAGAGCAGATGACAGCTCTTGACCGAGAGTCGCAGCTGTCAACTCTCTTGCGCTCTAGAAATTGATGTTAAAAACAAAACATCGAAGTTTCTCGTGCCACTCACATCGTACGCCTGATCTTCCGACGATCGCTTGCACAGATGAGAGGCAACATCTTGGTGACTCTCCAAAAACCTATTAAGGCCTCTCAAACTGACGCTGGACACAATCTTGACAAAGGCTTTATTGAGCATGAAACACTTCCAACCTCCCCAAGAAAACCACTCACTTCGTCTAAAGGCCTTAAAGATTTCTTTGCTTTACTGTGACCTGCGTCACGTTGAAATTTGAGAACGCTGGTGCGTATTTTTGCTGCAATGACCCCAAGATGATCTAGAGCCATCTGCTTCGCGGCATTACTATCCGTCTGAGAATTTGTTTTGACGTCATCCAACGAAGACACCTTATCAACAAAAACACCATGAGAATTCGGATCAATAAAAAGTACAGTGTCAAGAGCACACGTACCATGAATTTCGATGCAATGCTCAAGATAAGACCCGCAGCAGGCCATTCAGGCCAAAACAGGACGACAAGAAGATCTTCAATGAGATTATCAAATATCGCTCGATACTCCGCTTCATTCGAGTTCTTTGTCACCTTGCCTTTGCCTGATCGCTGAGTAAGGAAAAGGATGATCGTCTTGGCCGCCTTGGTCGCCGATTCTAAACCCGTCCCATAAAGGCGAATTTCCTACAATATTAGATATTTTTTAGAAGTCATCTTCAACAAGAGTAACGAACAGCAACGATAGATATACCTCTTGATCTGTTTCATCCAAAAACGGATCATTCTGAGCTTGCTGGCTTTGACTTTCATTAAAGCTTTCTTGACGCTTAAGAGCAAGCTTGTTTCGACGAAGCTGCTCGATCTTCCTAGCCTCAATACGGACATCATGAGCCGAGGTCTGCACTAGTTGTAACAACAAGGCAGAAACAGTCCGGATAGAACGACCATCTCGCAAGCTACAACGAAGGAAAAAAATGAGTAAGTCACTACACAAGGGACAAAAAATAGAGAATAGGAGTACCGGAATTGTCCAGCCTTCTGCTTAGTATCGTTGAGTTTGTTCAAAGACGTCAAAATCTCTTCAATAATCCATGATCGTTGGTTCTCGTGATTGGCAAAAATCTTGATCCATAAATGAGAAAAAGAGGTTTAAAACTATGGATAAAAATAAGAACTACGCACACTTCTGATCAACGACAGAGCATCCAATCTAAGTCCTCTCATCGCACTCTTACCCAACGTCTTGATCACTCCATTGTCCTTCTTACTCTTTGAATCCGCATCTCCACCCGCATCCACCACGAAGAATGGCCCGATAGCAATATACACCGCAGAAATAATAATCGTATCTGACATGGCCACGTTCTCAGCACCGACGAGGTTATTGATCCGCGGTATCACAGCCGATAGTGCCTGGAAAAGCTCTCCGAGTTGTTGTCTATGGCCAACAGACGACCTGTATTGATTCTTGACTACATTTTGTAGAAGTGAGTTCGCATTCGTCGTGATCCCAGTTTCCACAAAGGCCTCCACGAAGGGGTACAGAATCTTCGTCAATTGGTTCTTGATAGCATTGAGGCAAGTCATGATCAGCTCTTCTGAATACAACTGAAGGGCTTGGTTGTTAAAAAAAGAGTAAGGAAAGACAAGTTGTATGACCGTACCTGCTTAGGAAGTCGGTCACTTCCGAGAAGCGCAATACAACAATCCGCAGTGAGGATACTATCCCGAGCAGTATCCAACAGAATAGAAAGCTTATCAAAATCACTCTCCGTTGGAATCGCTAAAGAACTTGGACTGTCCTCATCCATGCCCTCATTCATTCCTGCAAAGTCTTCCACCTCCTTAGGTGTCGCAGACCTCGACCTCCTGTCATTATTCTTCTTCGTCTTATTCCCACCCTTCTTTGTGTTTGGCTTCTTCGGAGACGACTTCGCAGATGGTAAATTAGACGGAGTAACATGCGGGAATGGGTCAAGGTCTTCTCCGGCCTTCACACCCCTATCTAGTATTTTCAATAGTCTTGAGAGTTGCTGAGGTTCCACGTCGCCCACACGCCCTTTACTCCGAGGAGTACCCATAACACCACCCGTCGGTTGCCGAAGGCGTTTCGAAGGACGGGCGACATATCCGATATATTTCGTAAGTTTTCTTACAACAGCTGGCGCCAACAAAGGCCTGGAATAATCAGATGAAAGAGGTGAGAAGAAATCGTGATTGAGGTCGCTGGCTTCTGCATCAGACGGCAAAGTGTCTTCAGCCTCAAAAATATCTTCAATCAACGATAAAAGTTTTTCCAGAGGGCCTAAAAGTCAGGAGTAATCAGTGATACAACAAAAGAAAAGTTGAAGAAAGGTTACACGTACCCCGTTCATCCCGATCACCGGTACGACGTGCAGAGCTCCTAACAGAGTCGTGCATATCCGTCCTCTTCGTTGGGCTCGACGGACCACCATCTTCCGAGCCATACCCACCCAAATCATCAGAGTCTAACTTCCTCTCCGATTTCGGCGTTAAGTAATGTGGTCTTGGGGGAATAGACACGTAAGCCTTATTCACAATCCGCCTCACAGTTGGCGTACAGTTAACTGACATTGCAGACCTATCACTAGTAGAAAACGACGTCATGGACGAGTTGGGAGTCACTGGAACACTGGTTTGTGTAGACTGAGGCGTTTTCGTAATAGCCATCGTGGATCCAGATCCAGATCCAATGGACGAACTTGAGAGCGATTTCATGGATTGCAATCGCTTGATACTGGGCGATTGAATTTCTACAACGGGTTTTCGCTTTTGGGGTGTTACCATGGCAGAAATCGTGCGGGATGAGCTACCAGACCATAAAGCAAGTGGATCTGGACTTTCTTCAGGAGGCAGTTTTTTCGTTGGAGGTGTACAGGAGCGGGGAGGTCCTTGCTGGATAACTGGAGGAGGAGGATGCGACGGGGGATAAGAAGGGGGCCGACGTGAAAGAGTGTGAACAACAGGAGCATGGTTAACAAGATGTTGAGTATGAGAAGGGGGATTTGATACAACGGAGTGAATATCAGATTGGCGAGCAACAGCCGGGGACTGCACAGAAGGCGCATAGAATGTGTTAGGATGGGTAACTGCAGCATGAGCATGAACGTGGTGATACGGAGCCATAGGATTCGAGGCAGGGGTATCGGGATGAAAAGGACGAGTGTTGGGAGAATATGGAGCAGCAGGATTGATAATGCTAGGTAGAGAATGACCAGCCGACGTGTATTGATTCATTTCCCTCGTTTTCCGTTCCAGAAAATCCTCATAAAATGCTCGAGATTCGTGGGATTGGTAGACCTTCTGTGCTGGGGGCGGTGGTGGTGGTGGTAGTGGCGGACGGTGCTGAGGTTGAGGGTAATGGGGCGGTTGGGAATACGGAGCACCCAAAGCATGCGCAAGCGAGGACGAAGAAGGGCTCATCACCGGAGGTGGAGTCGGGTACGCTGTCGTTGGCGCCGTCCGCTGCAAAATCGACTGCGCAAACGGGCTCGTCTGAAACGTCGATGGCGGAACAGGATTCAAGTGTTGAGAAGAGTCTCTGTACTGATAGGATCTATCCAAAAAAAATTGAAATCATATGAGCGAGTGCCTATATGCGCGATGGATGATTGGGGAAAACAACGACGTACGATCCACTAGCCTGCTCGTTCAACATCCGCACGGCATTATCGCGTGTGTTTTCCCAGAACCCAGAATCGTTCACAGGTACCCGAGATGAAGCGAGATACCTCAACTGTTGATCATACTCCGTATACGGAGGCGGATTGCCTTCATTCTGCGGGTCATGGTAATTCGGTTGAGGAAAGGTCGGAGCAGCTGATAGGGTGATATGGTTCATATGCCGCGAAACTAAGGGGCATAAAATTCAATGACCATCGTAAGGACATAGAGACATACCGTGGTGTGTCGGCGTTGCGGATGCAGGTGGATACACAGCTAACAGCCCAAGTCCACTCTGAACATTCAAACCATCCACCGGCGCAGCGTTTTGATTATTCTGGCTGGGAGCATGCTGTTGATGGTGATTCAGATACGGTCCATTCCCCTGAGTATACCAGGGGTCTCTTTGGCTCATGATGTCAATTTCAATGGACAACAACAACAGCTCATCGATGAGGGGAATGGGTGATGCTCGAGTCGAACGGCTAAAAGAAGGAGAAAAATCCAAATTAATGTTTGCGAAGGGTGACAAGCGCGTATAGGAGGTCACATGCCTGATCGTCACGCCCGGTTATTTTTTTCATCAAGTTGCCGCAAGGCTGAAACTTTCTCATTCGAGTCCATCCACCCAAATACTCCATTATTTCTACTCCTATTCGTACCATAAGAAGGCCAAAAAAACGTTAAGATTATGCCCACTGGCATGGCGATCCAGCACTCCAGCACTGGCAAGACCATTCGAATGATACGGGACGCCTCATTCTACGGGCTTAACAAAAACAAAAAACTTAAAAAATCAAAACCGATGCCTTATCTTGACGTGAGCGACGACGAGAACGAGAACACGTCCAAAGTGAACGGACTCAAGCGAAAGGCGTCTACGGTCAATGGACACAGCCATAAACCCAAGAAGCTCCGACAACAGTTAGCATTCGAAAACACGGAGGCTGTTCTGAATGGCGAGAACGTCGCAGGTCCTAGTCATCAGATGCAGAATGGCGCACCTATCATTACCAAGGCCAAGGAAATTCAAGAACAACGAAATGATCTTCCAATTGCCAAAGGTAATGTATTTCTTTACCATGAGCCATCCAAAAAGAAACTCGAATTTTTTTCTCTGAACTAGGAAAGGACCCCATTATTGAAGCCATTCGCAAGAACGACGTAACGATTGTAATCGGAGAAACTGGATCGGGCAAAACGACTCGTAAGGGATAATGCCTCATTCTACCTACTTTTTCCCCCTCAATCCCTGCACTCTGACTTCACCATCTTATCACAGAGGTACCCCAATACATACTCGAAAGCGGCCTCTCCCAACCCGGTCTAATCGGCATAACACAACCTCGCCGCATAGCCGCTACCTCCCTCGCCTCACGCGTCTCCGCCGAACAAAACCGCCTCCTTGGCACGCTCATCGGCTACTCCGTCCGCTTCGCTGATCTGCACTCCCCACAAACTCTCATCAAGTTCCTCACAGACGGCATGCTCCTGAGAGAGATGATGACAGACCCGTTGTTGGAGAAGTATAGTGTGGTAGTGGTGGACGAGGCGCATGAGAGGACGCTGAGGACGGATTTGATTGTGGGGAGTTTGAAGAGGATACAGAGGGTGAGGAATAATCGACAGGTGGAGGAGGAAGGGAACAGGAAAGGTAAAGGGAAGGGAAAGGGAAAGGCAGATGGAGAGACGCCGAATCCACTCAAAATTATCATTATGAGCGCCACCCTCGACGCCGACAAGTTCCTCAAATTCTTTAACAAGTACGTTACTCTCCCATCCTCAAGCACCTAATCAAATAATCAAAAAAAAAAATTCTACTAAAAAAAGTGCTAAAATTATCTTCATCCAAGGCCGCCAACACCCCGTCCGTACATTCTACAGTGCCAAGAGTCAACTAGACTACACAGAGGCAGCTATGCGGACATTTTTCCAAATCCACTTCGATCAACCTCCAGGGGACGTGCTCATCTTCTTACCAGGTCAAGAAGACATCGAGAGCGTTCAAACGTCCATACAGCTGTTTGCTCAACGGCTTCCCGTCGACAGCCCTGACGTGAGTTCACGGGCGTTTCTCTTCAAGCAACTAACGAGGAGTTGATTCGAATCGGATTTGATGTGTGTAGGTATTGACATGCACGATGTTCGCCGCGCAAGAAACCTCCAAAAACAACCAAATCTTCCTTCCCACACCTCCCAACACAAGGAAATGCATCCTCTCCACCAATATCGCCGAGACGTCCATCACCATCCCTGGTGTCAAATACGTCATCGACACAGGGAAGTGTAAGGAAAAGCATTATCTTGCGAAGATATCGGGAGGAGGTGTGTTTGATTTGTTGTTCCGTTAGAGACATTTTTCAAGATGACATGAATAGGATTTGATATGCTTTTGACGAGGGATATTACCAAGTCGTCTGCTGATCAACGAAAAGGTCGAGCAGGTCGAGAAGTATTTCTTTCTCCTTTCTTTCTTTGCTCCTTTCGCTGATTTATGCGGTGTATAGGGTCCGGGGTTCTGCTTCAGACTATACACCGAAGATTCCTACAACAAAATGCCTCTCTCAAGCGAACCCGAAATTCTCCGCTGCAGTCTCACATCCAGCATTTTGGACATGAAGTGTCTAGGTCAGAATCTCGAAGAGCTCGAATTGATGGATCCACCCGATCAAGAATCAAGTAAGATATGAGTATACTTTCTTTCGCCCGACGACTAATTTCTTGATAGTCGCCTCGGCTCTCAAAACCCTCTGGCTCCTCGGTGCAATCGACAACACTCAATCGCTCACCCCATCCGGTCACAAAATGGGCCTCTTCCCTCTCTCACCCCAACACGCCTGCGCGCTCCTCGCATCCCAAACCTACCAGTGCACCTCCGCCGTGCTCAGCATTATCTCCATTCTCACCGCCTCGTCCAAACTGTTCCTCGACGTGAGCGATCAGCGAGAGAGCATCAGGAATGTGAGGAAGATGTTTGGACACTCGAGGGGTGATCATTTGATGGTTTTGAATGCGGTTAGGGCGTATGAGGCCGTCAGGGCTGGTGAGGGTCAGAACCATCAGTGCGGTAGCAGCAGCGTCCATAAATGGAAGCAAAAGGAATGGTGTCATAAACACTTTCTGAGCGAGCGGACCTTCATTGAAGCTCGGGACATTAGGGAACAGCTTGTGAGGACATGTAAGAGGGTGGGGTTGGATCCTTCCGCGTCGGTGAAGAAGGAAGAGGAAGAAGCTGAAGCTGTGATGAGGAGTTTGGGACATGGGCTCGTGGGCAATTCGGCGCTTTTACAACCTGATGGGAGTTATAAGCAGACGATTGGACAGAGAGTGAATCTCCTTTCTTTTCCTTTTTCTCTTTCTTGAAAACTCACCGAATCGATTGTTTTCTAGATTGTTAAAATTCATCCTGGGTCTTCGCTTTACGAGAAGAAAGTACCAGCTATCATTTATGATGAATTGGTGAGTCAGATCAGTTGTTTGATTTGCTGCTTTTCTTCTAAAAAATCCCTTGATACAGGTATACACAAATCAGATATATGCCCGTGGGGTGTCAGCTATACCCAAGAGTTTCTTCCTTTCTGTGCCTGCATTTCAACAACGGACAGCATAATTATGTACATCACTTTGTACAGTCTTGTGCGTAGATAATTATATGTGTTTGCTCTGATAACTAAACGCCGTTGATTCCCATTTGATTCTGGGTTTCGTCTACCAGAAATATAGCTCGAACCTTCAAACAGATTGTCCACGAGCCTAAAGTCTAACCGTCGTAACGGTATACGAGCTTTAGTCAGTGCCGTTTACAACTTGCCGCTGTGCGGCCTGTCACCTAACCACATGTTCATCCGAATTAATTCATTTTGACTTTTCACTGGTCAGCTATGACTGACTCAAGGTCAAACAGTTCAGATGAAAAGGCGACTATTACTCATCCTCACCCAAAAGGTGTTTTCTTCTCGCAAGAAACACTCGCCGAACGACGAGAACCTGAACGAAAAGGATGTTGAGGCTTCGACCAATGTCGATTTTCAAGAAAATGTAATGAAATCTGTGTCACTTTTCAATGAACCTATCACACACACGTAATTGTGTTTTTAACTCCTTTTCTCTGCGGGTGCAGGTGCAGGTGCACCCGCGTCCACCTAGTCCCAAGGTCTTATCTCACCAAATTGTCATGTACCAACCGAGTTACCGTTTATGTAATGTTTCGAAGCCTTCAAAGCTTTCGTCATGAATTTTGTTTGCTGTCTGTGGCTTAGGTTGTAATAATTTTTGTTCAGCTGCAGTTCACATGACCCACACTTTGGCTTATTCGAGTTGGGTTGTTTAACCTGCTGTAAAATGATTGTAAAATCCTGTCGCATTTGCTACCTCAATTAATCCTTGAGTTGACGGTCTACTCGGGGTGCAATTATAGTAGAAACTAGCAAAAATATCCTGAGTCCAAAACTATCGAGTCCAAAACTATCCTGAGTCCAAAACTAGCAAAAATATCCATAAGTCATCGTGAATTTGGAGCGGAGTGGGAGCGAATGGACCGCAACGTAGCTGCCTCAAATCGGCGACCACATTGCGATCCAGGTAGTTGGTGAACTCGGGTCTGGTGAGACCGACCCATGGCCCCAGATGTGGTCATTGCCTGGATCAGCACCAGGGCTGACGCCCCAGAGAGCTCCAACCCATACACCCCAGCCGGCTGGCTGAGCGTTGCTCGCCGCATGGAACCAAGAAGCTCTGACGGTCCCCCCTGCCTTCGCATTCTGTACAAGGAACTGGCCCTCGTCGGTATTGTCGAACGAAGTTGTGGCATACCCAAGCAACATGTGTAACCCATCAAAGGCGGGACGCCAGCGAAACACATCCCCCCCACCAGGGCCATTAATAATATCGTCCTGTAGAGGGCCACAAGCGGCAATAACGATCCATTCACAATCCTGCTTTCCCCATCGATCAGGAGGGCCCCCAACGTCACTAAGGGAGAGGAAGTTGTCATTTGGGGGCGAGAGCTGCCACCCGTTCCCGTTAGCATGCCCTGTGTAAAAGACAAAATCGACAGCGTCCACATAGGAGTCGTCATTTTTATTCCAGTCCGACTCAAAGGCTGCTGCGTCGCCCCAATTGAATCCCTTCAGCCAGCCATCCGCTAACAGTTCGGTTTCAAAACCCAGCGCATTGGCATGGCTGCCAGAAAGGCCGCCAGACAAACCAATCCAGGAAGTTCCAAACTCTCGCTTCCAATCATCACCACCGTTGTTACGTTTTGAGCGTGCTTCAACATTCTCGGTCTCGCTGGGTTGCGGCTCGGTGGGGCGGGTTGTTGTGGGCAGCACCTTTGGGATGGTGATATGAGGGCCAAAATCGGTCGCTGGCAGCGTCAATGCTCGCAGCTGTACCTTATTACCACCAATGAGGGCAGTGGCTTGATAAACATATACAGGGTAGAGAAACTCCTGCTTGGTAAATGCTGGCGCCATGAAATAAGCGAGCGAAGAGTTGTACTGCTCAAGCTTCACATCTTTCATCAACTCGAGGAAGGTCTCATCGGCATCTTTCTGAGGGATGACCTTGGCATGGAACGGTGTGGAGACAGTCTTGGGTGAGACTCCATAAAAACCAATCAGGCATCCGTTTTCTCCCAGCACGATCTGGTAGGCCCCACCACCCCCTACGACTGGAAAACCAGAATGTCCGGGGACATCAACAGTCGTAGTGTAGATCAATCGGGTGTCCAACGAGTAATCGCTACGATTGTAATTGTTGAGTACCGCAAGACGAGTGCCACTGACGTCATGGAACTTCAATCGAAGTGGTGAAGCAGTTTGGTTCGGGAACAGTTGGTGGGTGTCGATGAGCTTGTTGGCGATCTCAAGCGCGTGCTTTTGGTCAACCAACTGGGGTCGCAACTCATGGTTCCACAACTTCGATTCGTCAGCGGACCAGATACCGCCATGAACTGTGTCAACCTCCACTATGTGATGGTCAGAAGTCACAATGACCCGCGTGCCGACTTCGTTCACATTATAATGGGTCACGTTGTATAAAGCCTTGACCAGTTCGATAGCTCTGTGCTTGCTGATAGGCTCTGGATGCAAGGGGAAGACGGGCAAAGTTGCAGAAATGTTGTGGCTGTGGACCCCAATGATCAGCACTGATGCCCAAATGATCCAGCAAATGAAAGGCCAAAGGACGTTGCTCGACGCCATTAATGAACCCGTTGATTGAATGGAAACCAAAGTGGACGTGCGAAGAAGCCCGAGCTCTCGGTATGATAGAAAAAAGAGTAACTAAACTCGGAGCGGTGTGAGTTACCATATAACAAATCTAAGCGAGATTACCCACCAGAGTCTCCAATGAAGGACCGCAGGGAGGACCAACAATTTCCTGTCATCTTATATACAAGTTCTGGTATTTTTAGCCGCCCGTGTTGCTGGCGGAATGGAACTTACAACTTGAAAGAGGTGTATTGCGTCTGACAAAATGGCAGTCAAATTCGGCTCCATATCTGCAGTATAGTTCGAGGCGGATACTCCAACGGTTGTGGACGGTGCATTTCCCGCAGATTCCCATTTTCGCTGTGACATAACAGATCCATGTCGTGTTCGGGCGCCTCAAATTTCGCTGCTGCCACTGGTCCAAGTCAAATACCAGCCATGGCAGATACGCAGAAGGATCCAAGTGTTTGACCGGTATTCCCCCCGTATTTTAAGACAGAAGCAATAAATTCGGTGCCCCATTTTCGCGCTGGATGTGCTATGTCTGAAGAGTCTAAGTCAGTCCGCTGTAAATGGGAAATTGAGGAATGACGCATACAAAACACAGCTTACATGTGTACACAGTAAGAGCTTTGTGTTCAATCGGAGCGCGCTCGCAAGTAAATCTGGACATCTGAAGGTACATCATGAATACTGACAACTTGCTGTGAAACAGAAAAAGCTGAGGCTTCAAAATAATGAAAAAACAAATTTAATGCACACTTGCGCCACAAAGATCCTTCATGTAGACATCTGGATAAAAACAGACTGATCATGGTATTCCTGCTGGCAGCTTGCGTTGACCAGATTTTGTCCCGCTTATCACGGTAATTCCTGAACTCCCCAAGGGGACTGGGGACCCAGCAACTGATAAGCCGCGACGACGACTCTTTCTGATAGAGCGACCTTCTCTGCGTAATGCCTCACTTCTGGCCCAAGACCGCCACATCTCGTCGCCTCCCGCGGCGTTAAAATCAACAACGCCATCAACGCCCCTTTGGCCTCGGCACAGAAATGCCAAAAAGGTAATCCGGGAACACAGAGGAAGTGGATCACTGAGCAGCTTTGAGGGAACTCATATCAAGGGAATGGAGTTCGGCCTTGGAATAGGCATAAAAGACGTTGGTGTCATGATCGAGAATGGTGGCAAAGTTGGAGAGGTCAAACTGACCTGGGGTGGTTTTTCGACCATGAGTCCGCTGTAGCGTCGTAGATGAAGATGTTTGAAGGGTCCACGTTAAGCGCGTAGGTAGATGGTTAGGCTGATTGCAAAAGATCGAAAACGGGAAGGTCCTGTACCACTAGCGATGAGGGTGTAGCGAGTAGGATGCTCCCTGGACCATTCTTGCCATCAGATTCGGCGTGGAACGAAGCATGTTATAGTTTTGAAGTCGATACGCGTGGTCCTTTCTCCGAGAAAGGTTGGCGGTCATAGATTAGGGTTTACCATGTCAACGAGCACCCTGGTCTGTTCTCCATCTTTCCATACGCTGTAACATAGGAAAGAGGAAGACCTTGAGCATGTTGATCCATACTCCCCGCGCAGAGGACTCGGAAAGTGACTGTTCACCAACATGAAGCGTGTGACTGTTTCCTTTTACTATTGTTTATTGCTATCATTACCCATATACTGTACTAGACTACTATTTCGTCACCATCACAGTTGCAAGGAACACCAAGATATTAGTCGTAAAGTCGCATGGATTGCTCTGGATATTCCATATGGCATAACCCCAATCTATGGTCTTGTTTACTCTAAAAACGGCCGATCCAACGTTCGAGCTACAAGTACGGTAAGCAGACGCCCGTGTAGACTTCAAAATATTAATTGGAGTTTAGGTCCAGGTGACTTTTTCAAAGCCCACGTCGTAGCAGTAGTATGATCAGGTCTCTCGCCATCGTCCTTCCGACTCGGACTAGTTGGGTGGCTCTCTTGTTCTTCACGATGCAGGGAAGAAATGGACTTTTGACTCTGCACAAGCTGTCAAGAGCGGATCCACTTCCTCTGTGGGTTTTGTTGCCTTCTCCAGCGATATCGAACATGAAGCGGAACTTCTGGATATCGTGTTACTTTGACCTACAACCTTTACCTCAAGGATGCTTCGAATACGTCAATCTCTATCCAAGTCTCCGCTTATGACAAAGTCGAATCACACACCAAGGAAGCAATAGCTGCTTATCTGAAGGATCTTGCCTTCCTCCCAAAGGGCGGTGCGTTCAGATTTGGCCTCGCCCACAGATATCCTTTTAATCCCAACACGACCGAACTTGAGGACATAGAAGAATATCTGAAAGGGACTGATGCGGCCATCAAGCGTGCATGCGACTCGCTTTCTCTCACCACTGCAATCAAAGCCGTATACCGCGACGACAGATATGATAATGCGGTTTTGCTCAATTCATTTCGGAACAGACGAGGTAGCTAGATACCTGATGGGATTTCCCGGCACAAAGGTAATATACAACCTGGGAAGAAAAGCCCCGCTTACTTGGGTACTACCAGTAATTTCATAATAACACCGAAAACGACGATGGCCCCTGTTCGCCTCAGGCTAGGGTTCCGAAGTCTTCACAGCAACCTCTACATTCTCTCTTGCGGGTGTTTAACTCATCGGAGTTATCTGACCCAAACACTTTCAAGACCGTTATACATTTATTTGGCTTGTAGGAATTCTTGCTCTAGAATTTTGCAGTTCAATCTTACTCATTCCAGTGCTCCTTTTAAATTTCTGTAGACGTTTGATGCCCTCATTCATTTCTTTTCTTCGAAGGGTCGTTTCTTTGGCTTTCGATGTTTGGCCGTCAAGTGAATACCTCAACTGGAACTTTGGCTGAGATGTGTAAGTTCATGTTCTCGCTTTCACTAACAGGAATTCCAATGCACTAAATAGGGAAAGAATACGCTAGGGAAGGTGCGCGTGCTGAGTGATCGTGTTGAAGGCCAGGAAAGTTGAAACCTCCAACAGCTCCGACCGTGTTGTAAGCGAAAGTGGTGGTTCACCTATTGTTGGGGACACGGTGGGCTCAAGTGTAACGACTCTTCAGATATCAAGGAATTTCGACCAGAGTTGATTCTAGGTCACTCTGATTTGGCCGCAGTGGCAAGGTGGCAACGATAGCTTTGGAAAAGATGTCAGCAGATTGATAGCAGGCTAGCCGATGCCAAATGTGATACTACTCATGCAGTCTATTTACTAAATGTGGTGTACCGAGACTTACTCGCGGTGTCATAGACTCCTAACATATGGCATAGCTGGTCTCGTTATCGTCGTTTTCGTTCAAATTGCTAATTTTCCCCGGTTCTCATTGATGAAACGTTTTATAATATATGTGAATTTTTTGGATCAATTGTCAGGAACTATGTAAGATTTGGTAACTACTAGACATCCGAGTTACTAGTCTTGTTCGACGGGCCAAGCAACTGGTCTTTGGAAGTAAGTCACTCCTGTTTCCCTCCTCAATGATGGCATCGACATTTCGGAACTGGCGTTACGACAGAAAAAATTATTACGTTGCCAAAGAAACCAAGTGGTCAGACTCCATGAACTGAGAAGATGTGTAATTTTGTAGTTAGGATGAATGTCGATCTAAACTGATATAACAGCAACGCTTCCAAAAAAAACATCGGCAGTGACCTATAACAGCTCCAACCTTGACATGAAGCGAGGTGACTACATCATAGGAAGCGGGCGCCACAGCAAAGACATTCATCATGAACATATAAATTAGTCTAGTAATAAAAAATTCTTTTGCCGAACCAATCATGTCCGCAGAATGTGGTATAGACGTGTCCACGAGAATAATACTGGTGCAGGGGTCTCTTTATGCGAAGATGCGAGTGCCCGGTGCCTCAATTTCATCTATATTACTGATATTTTTTGCTGTTTGATCTGATGCGTGGATATCAGAAAAATACTGGAAAGCGGAAATGCATTTTTCTTTTGTTACTGTTCTCCTTATTTTCGAACCAAAGCGACATCACACATCATCATCATCATCCTTAGCTATTTTGAGCGTTCTCTATTTGAACTGCCGTCTGTTCAATATTGTATTCTATCAAAAAGAGTGCCTTGATCAATGACAAGGACTGACAGATCCTTGGGTAAAGCACCGAAAAAAGGTCATCCAAGATGGGAATCGGGTCGCAGAGCGGTCATCTACCCGGCTTGGGATGGGAATAGCATCACGAGGCTGTCATCCACACTTAAGGTAAGGTAGACGACTTTCATAATCGATTAACATCACGTGATTGGCGTGACAGTATCTTAAAGAGGCAACTTTTTGAGAATTTAAAGCAAAAGGCTCATTTTTCACAGAATGAGCCATTTTCTGGGAAATCAACGTCCAACATTTTGTCGGTAAACACTATGGACTTATGAATATGAACTTATTTCAAGGAAAAATGATGATTTTATGCCGAAATAGCAAAACTGATTAAACAGACATTACATCAAGTGCATCATGCTTCTAAAATCATAATCTATATTGTTGCTACCTTGCTCATCATGGGACGAAAGAAGAGATCTACAACTAGTAGACTAGAAAACTTCAAAAGTGGTGGTGAACATCCCCAAAAGAAACAGAAACTCAACAACCTGAAGGAAAGGTCTGAAAAAGAAAACAAGGAGGTAAGCTAGAAAACTGATATTTATCCCTGTGAAAACTATCTTGAGTCCATCAGAATATTCCATTACACAAAATCCTGGAAGAAAATTACAAAAAAATGGGTGAACTACCTTTCGATGACATGCAAAGCAAATTCCGAGTCCAAGTCCCAAAAGGGACTCTCCAGGCACAACCTGGTCCAAAAGAATGGCAATTCCACGAGTTCTACTGCAATGTTGGCACTGAACCAGATCCTGATGACTTAATAGATGATTCTGAGAAGCCAGACCTTGCTGAAGATGTAGACTCAGACAATGATTCTGAGGATAGGTCAGATGATGGTGGTGACGACACACCACCAGATAGTACAACCTCAAATTTGAGCAAGGAAGTCAGAGGACTTGTACCTAATAGTGATTCTACAGGTTCAAACATCAAGGAAACACGAACAGGAAAGCAACGCGAGGCTCCAACACAAATGCAGGCTGAAGAAGCACTTCAGGATCTCAGAAAATACCTCCATCCACCTCGAAAAAAAGGCCCTGGACATGTCAATCCAAAGCTCAACATGTTTGTTCGCACACGGTTAGAAGCCATGCAGACAATGCTGAACTTCTATGTGAATAAGCAATCTTGCACCTACGACAGCTGGGCGGCATCGTCATGTCAGGCTGCAGTGTCATTATCAAGGGGAGTGCATTGTGCGCAGCAGCTGCGAAAACTCACCAGGCAATATATAAAAAACCGCACTATGCTTCCTCTGAATCCTTATGGGAACTGGAACAAGACAATGCTTGTCAATGAGGACCTGACAAACGAAATTAGCATTTACCTTCTGTCAATTGGGAATGAGATCTCAGGTGAGAAACTTCTTGATTTCGTGAACTCTGATGACGTTAGGTCACGGCATGGGATTGATCGGAAAATTACCATACGGACGGCTCAGCGTTACCTGAAAGAGCTTGGGTACCGATATGGGGCACCAAAAAAAGGCCAATATGTTGATGGACATGAGCGTGAGGATGTGGTCTTCTACCGGGAGCATGTCTTTTTACCACAGTGGCGAAATATTGAGCACCTCATGTTGAGCTGGGACAAAGACAATCTACCTGAACTTGGGCCAAGACCACCTGGGCGTCGAGTTGTCGCCTGGTTTCACGACGAGTCCATTTTTTATGCTCATGATCGGCGGCGCAAGGTTTGGTATCACAAAGATGCACCAGCAAAGCCATATGCAAAAGGGGAAGGTGTTTCCATGATGGTGGCTGACTATGTTTCCGCCGACTTTGGGTGGCTTCGATCTCCTGATGGAACAAGGTCAGCTCGACGAATTCTCAAGCCGGGGAAAAATCGGGAGGGTTATTTTACCAACGAAGACATCCAGGCGCAGGCCCAAGGAGCAATGGATATTCTCACAGAATCCTATCCTGACTACGACCATGTCTTTATCTATGACAATGCGTCGACTCACCTCAAGCGCGAGGACAGTGCATTATCAGCCCGGAAAATGCCCAAGAATACGCCGAAAGTTGGTAGCAACTGGGGGATTGAGGTGTCACTTCGAGATCCACGTACTAGCAAGATTGTACACAAACCTGATGGCACACCTGAAAAAACAAAGATTCGGATGAGCAATGCTCGTTTCAAAGACGGGACGCCACAGCCACTTTATTTTCCGGATGGGCATGATCACGCTGGGGTCTTTAAGGGAATGGCAACGATTCTCAAAGAACGAGGCTATGGAGACATGTCAAAGGTTCGTGCTGAATGCAAAGGTTTCAAGTGCTCACCTCATGTAATCAATTGTTGCTGCCGCCGGATTCTCTATAATGAACCTGATTTCATCAATGTCGAGACCATCCTGGAAACCATCTGCAAGGTGCGTGGATTTAAGCTACTCTTTCTACCAAAATTTCATTGTGAACTAAATTTTATTGAACAATGTTGGGGATACTCAAAACGGATCTACCGTCTAAATCCAGAATCATCGCGAGAAGATGTGCTGGAGAAAAACATGCTCGCTGCCTTGGAATCGGTTCCCTTGAAATCTATGCGTAAGTTTGCCAATCGTTCTCGTAGATTTATGGATTCGTACATGCACGGATTGAATGGGAGACAAGCCGCCTGGGCAGCAAGGGTATACAAGGGACATCGGGTGGTTCCTATGGACATCATGGAGGAGTTGGGAAAAAAGGGGATCGTTTAAATAAAGTTCTTGTGTCACATTGAATGCGGGCTGTTTCAAGAGTGAACCTCATGCTCAGAAAATGACATGCGACATTCCAATCTGTTGATCGCATGCTATGATAGATGCCATATTTTCGAAGTCTTATTTCTCAGTCATTTTTCACTCCAGCCTCATAAAATTTTGGAAACATGTAATAAACAACTATTATAACAAAATGTTGGAAATGGATTTGGCGATATCCTCTTTGCAGCCACAGAAAGTGTGTTCCACAGTATCTCCGAGACAAAACTTCCTAATTTGACAGAGATTGTCACACAGAAGTAACGACACGTGATGTTAATCGATTATGAAAGTCGTCTACCTTAGACGACATCCACGATTCACCGATATCACGTGTGGTGACTGATCTGTGACGAGATCAGTCAAAAAAGGAAATGACTGCTCGAAAAACACAGTGATTAGGCCATAGAAAAGGAACAAAGGTGTAAATAAAAAATCGGTGACCTGAGAATTATAGATATGTGTTGTAAATAGTTGCAACTTTAACTTTATCCTTTCTAGACAAGAACTTGTTGAGTTATTCAACGAGTTGATAACACGGCCAACATGAAACCTGTTGGCATGAGGACGATTATTTAAGTAACGTGAGCCCTTTCTACCTCGTCCATGATGGTCGCAGGCAGAATTCGATGGCCACGGTACTTCCGTGCTGCCCACGCCGCTTGTCTACCGTTCAATCCTCTGGAATAGGCATCCATGAACCGGGATGATCGATTAGCAAATCTTCGCATCGTATCGATAGGAATTGCTTCGAGGGCTTCAAGGGCATTGCGTTGAAGGACATCTTCCCGCGATGACTCCGGATTTAAACGGTAGAGTCGTTTTGCGTAACCCCAGCATTGTTCTATAAAATTAAGCTCACAGTGAAATTTCGGTAGGAATATCACTTTGAATCCTCTTGCTTTGCAGGTAATTTCGAGGAGGGAAGGAACATTCGCGAAATCGGGTTGGTTGTATAGGATGCGGCGGCAACAACAGTCAGTTGCTCCAGGTGCGCACTTGAATTCTTTACATTCAGCACGCACTTTACTCATATCTCCAAACCCACGTTCCTGTAGGATCGTGGCCATGCCCTTGAAGACTCCAGCGCGCTCATGACCCTCTGGAAAGTAGAGCGGCTGTGGTGTGCCATCAGCAAAGTGTCCGGTTGCCATGCGGACTTTTATTTTCATGGGTGAGCCATCCGTTTTATATTCGATCTTGCCTGTAACAGGATCTCGCTTTGTTGTCTCGACACCCCAGTTTGATCCCATTTTCGGAGTATTCTTTGGCATCCGACGAGCTGATAACGCATCAGGTGCACGCTTGAGGTGAGTTGATGCGTTGTCGTAAATAAAAACGTGTTCGTATTGTGGATAGTATTGTCGTGCAATTTCCATGGCTTCATCGGCTTGATCACAGATGTCTTCACTAGAGAAATAACCATCTCTGTTTTTTCCAGGTTTCATGACCCGGCGGGCAGAGCGCTTTCCATCCGGAGAGCGTAACCATCCAAATTTCGCTGAGACGAAATCGGCAATCATGAGGGATGAACCTTCACCCTTGGTATAGGGCTTTGCGGGGGCATCTTTATGATACCACCCTTTTTTTCGGCGATCGTGGGCGTAGAAGATCGTTTCATCGTGAAACCATGTAACCACCTCAGGGCCAGGCATCCGAGGTCCAGATTCTTTATTATCTTTTGTCCAGGATGCCATGCGGGACTCAATTTTTCTCCAGTGTGGAAGGAATATTTGTTCACGGTAATGAACAACGTCTTCGCGCTCGTGTCCATCAGCGTACTGACCCTTTTTCGGAGTAGACCATCTGTATCCAAGCCGGTTTAGGTAGCACTGTGCGGTGCGTTCAGAGATAGGCTTTTCAATGCCATGTTTCAATCGAATGTCTTCATGGTTGACAAATGCCATGAGTTTTGAGCCAGAAATTTCCTTTCCAATCTCCATAAGATAGAGATTGATATCATTTGTTAGATCCTCGTCGACAAGCAGGGACTCGTTCCAATTTCCAAAGGGATTTATCGGAAGCAAAGTACGGTTGGATATAAATTGTCGGTTAAGCTGACGCAGACACTTTGCACAGCTTCCGCCTTGACCCAAGGCTATGGCCACCTGAAAAGATGAAGCAGTCCAAGCATCGTATGTGTGAGATGTTAGATTGGTGTAGAAGTTGAGCATGATTTTCATTGCTTCCAACCGTCTTTTGACATAAGGATCAAGATCGGGTTTCTTGTACCCCCTTCCAGTCTTTCGGGGAGGATTAAGAGTCATTTTAAGATCCTCCAAGGCTTTGTTCGAATTCACTATAGTTGGGGCTGAATTATCTATTTGTTTCTTTCCAGGAAATGGAGTGGGATTTGGTGGCAGTGAGTCCAAGTCCGAGTCAGAGTCCAAGTCCGAGTCCGAGTCCAAGCCCACGTCCACGTCAGAATGCATTTGGGCATTGTTTTCTGTGACTGACTGGTTCTCATCTTCATCTAGATCATCACTTTCAGGACCTGTGTAGACAAAGAATTCCTGAAAATGAGGCCGGAATGCCTCTGGATGCGTCAAAGGATTTTCTTTCGTGGTACGTAATCTTGAATTGGGTTCCAACTGAAATACTGACTTCATTGCTTCTGGATCCAAGTCTGGGGTAAGCTAAACCATGTTTCCATTCATCAGTAATGCACCCTGACGTGTTCTAATTGTTTTATTTCTTACAGGGTGGTTTTCCTTTCCAGATGCAATCCCTTCTGGTGATATTCTGCGCCTCTTTGCAGGTCCACCGCCACTCAAATTGGCAATTCTGCTAAGTGCTTGATGTTTTCGACGTGCCATTGACGCGTTATTACGTGGGGTGTATGTGATTTGTGGAAGATGACATGACACGAGACTAATATGGTTATAACTTTTTGAATAACTTTGTGGTGACTTCATTTTTGGCCAAAATTATTGCACACCCACGTGTTTACGACCTATTTCTACATTTCTCAGGGAGCCGATTTACCACAAAATGTGTAGAAAGTAACAAATCTCGCGTTTTTTTGCTAAATTACTAGGGAATTTCCTTTCTAAGATGCTGTCACACTGAGCACGTGATATCGGTGAATCGTGGATGTCGTCTACCTTAAGATGGAATAGCATTGCAAAAAGCAGTCATCCACCGTGACTCTTTGGGTGGGAAGAGTTTCCAGTAGACCGGGAAAAGTCACAAAAACAGTGGTTACCAGGTCTGGGATAGCAGTAAAAGACAAGTGTATAAAGAACCTCCACCCATCAATGTGGGATATAAATGAAGATGTGTCCCCCGAAGAGTAGCAGTAGTGACCAGCAGCCAGGGAAACGTATGGAGGAAGAGTCATCCGTTGGTGGTGGATGTACATGTATAAATATGATGTGGACACATCAGAGGGTGCAGAGTGTGTTAAAGCATCGTAGTCACGTAGATAGCACTTCCATTCACGTAGATAGTATGTACCACCTTCACATAGATCGCATTTGCACTCACAGGGATAGTACTTGTCGCATTGACTTAAATGGCATCGCATCAGCGTAGCTTGTTGCTTGTTGCTTTGTCCCATTCATGTGTTTCTTGAGGGAAAGATGCGAACCCGTGATGATGGTTACGGAAAAAGGAAAGGGCACGTGCCCCTTACTACCCTCCAGAACATACACCGAACGCAAGGCGCAATTGGTCGGCCAGAAGTTAGATATCCTCGAACCACTCTTGACACGCCCCTGTGATGAGTCCAAAACGATGCCAAACTCTTTGTTCGGTTGATGGACTCAAATATTCGAGTGCGACTCCACGCGTCTACTCCGTAGTGAACGATGCTCACAAAAAATGATCTGTGAATCCAGTCAATTGGTTATATTCTTGCGTACCTGGAGCCCGATCCGGCGTATACGTGAACAACAATTGTCATGATCAGTGTCAATATTACACGGAACCATACCCCGAATTAGGGCTATACCATTGCGCCCTGTCTTCCGCAGCACCCCAACCAGCAGTAGGATTCACTGCTATAAATTCACACAACCTCGTAAATCACTTCCCCCCAAATAAACTGGACGGTCATGTTTCTCCTCACGACTCTGTTGACCATCGCTCTCAGTTTGACATCCGTATTTTCGAACTCAATCCGAAACTGTCGCTGTACATCTGGATCAGAATGTTGGCCATCCGATTCTGAGTTCCAGACTCTCGCATCACAAGTCTCCCAGCCGCTGATCCATCCCTCGCCCCCAGCCACTCCGTGCTACAACCCTGCCTCAGGAAACTGCTCTGATGTCCGCGCTCGCTGGTACAACGGTGTCTGGCGTTCTGACCAACCTGGCGCTGCTGAACACACCAACTGGGAGACCTACACCTTTTCCAACGGGACGACCCAAGCCTGCTACCTCGACACTACCCTCGGCGTTCCATGCAAACAAGGGAGCGTGCCCGTCATCGGCGTCGACGCCAGAACTCCGAAAGATATCCAGGCAGCCGTCAAATTCGCTGCGAAGCACAATTTACGCCTCGTAATCAAGAACACAGGGTGAATTTCCTATTTCCTTTTCCCGAGTTTGTGAATTGACGTTTTTGCCAGACACGACTATCTTGGAAGGAGCTCCGGCAGGGGTTCTTTTTTAATATGGACTCACCATATGAAGAATATCACTTTCCATGATTCGTTCTCTCCCACGGATGCAACTCATTCAGTTCCCTACGACAAAGGTTTGTTCCCGATCTTTTCATGAAAATCCGATTTCCTGCTGACCGTGGAGATAGTGTTCACCTTCGGAGCCGGTGTCCAATGGTTTGAGGCCTACGAAGCAGCCCAACAGCATAATCGGGTCGTAGTCGGAGGTATTAGTCAAAGAGGAAGCGTCGGTGCTGCTGGCGGCTGGCTCCAAGGTGGAGGTCACAGCGCGCTGTCTCCAAATTATGGCCTAGGTACACACAAAAACTCTCCTGATCCGACGGAGAGTCTCATGATTCTTTTACAGGCGTAGACAACGTCTTGGAGATAACGATTGTCACCGCAAATGGTAACCACGTCATTGCCAACGCCTACCGCAACAAGGATCTGTTCTGGGCCCTTCGTGGTGGAGGTGGAGGCACCTGGGGTGTTGTGACTTCAGTCACTTACAAAACCCACCCCTCCACTCCTTTCTCTGCTGCCGTTCTTTCGGTCAACTCCACCAACTCCAACTCCACCCAGAACTTGCTCACGGAGATCATTCGTCTCACTCCCTCGCTCGTCGAGCAAGGTTACGGAGGTTATGGTGTCCGATCTGTCGGGGGGTTCCAGTTAGCTGTCCTATCACCTAACGTCACCGCAGAACAGACCCAGGCCACTTTCTCTCCGCTTTTTGAATTTGCACACTCCCAACCAGGTCTCTCTGTTGCAAACCAAACCATCCTGTTCCAAAACTTTTGGCAGTACTATGTCACCTACTCTTCCACTGACGGTCAGGTCGGAACCCAGAGTGAGCTATCCTCTTGGTTACTACCCAAAGATGTCATTGAGACAGATAAACCCGAGAAACTTGCTGAAGAACTCCTCAAGATATCTGGATTCGGCTACTTGTGAGTTACATAATACCCTGGAGGTAGGAATGGATCTTGAGAATTTCCCCGTAGACTCGTTACTGGCGGCCAGGTGTCTCGTGTAGATCCCGAGTCTACGGGTCTTAACCCTGTCTGGCGAAACAGCCTGGTCTACACGATTGTCGGCACGGCCTGGGAAGAGGGTGCCAACTTGGCTGAAATCGAGGCTCGCCGTCAGCACCTCATACAAGGCATGAAAATAGTTGAAGGTATAGCCCCCGAATCTGGTGCATACTTGAACGAGGTAAGAAGTCTCATCACCCTATCCACACGCACTCCATACTCACTTCTTCTTCAGGCTTCTCCATATGAATTCGACTGGAAGAAATCATTCTTCGGCACCCACTATGACAAGCTCCGAGCCATCAAGCAGAAATATGATCCTCAATCACTCTTCCTCGTTCACGAAGGTATTGCATCAGACGAGTGGGACGCAGATCTTGTCTGCCCGGCCTGAAACTTCTTCGAACACCCCAACACGCACTGGCTTAGCAAGGAGCATGGGACCATGGGTAGGGGTGCGACATTGAAGTATCGTTCGTGATTCGTGATATTTTATTCAGCATCTATATGGATTTGTATCCCCTTAGGTGTGCCAATCACAACCAATCCTCTGAAGCAAGGAGAAGGCAAAAAGTCTGATCTGAATGAGGCTGTCATATCTGATCCGTGAGTGTTTGTATGTATCGGCGAGTTGTGCATGAGTCGCCTTCAGCAAGTTGCAATCGACATGAGCCAAGAGAAGGAGTTTGCATGTACAGTGGAAATTATTGTCTCCTTCAAGCAGAGCCAATTCGCTTCTTTGCATCAATATTGATGTCTCAAACACTACAATACATATGATGCATTTTTAATAGTAGTCCTGTTATTCCCTTTATTTTCAGCCTTTATTTTTGGCTTGAGCACTTTCTTGGTTTTCATTGGACTTGCTACCACCTTCTGTGGTGATCTATTTATGCTCTGTTGTGATGCAAACATCAAGTGAAAGGTAGGGAATGGCTGCATGGGTAACCTGGGGGTATCTCAGGAGTCAGGTGTTGAAAGATACCCATATGAATCTTTTCTATCCTATTCTCTATTCCTTTACTATTCTATATTCCTCCCATTCTATTTCTTTTCCTCTATTT
>QDKV01005341.1_pt1 | contig 60689 bp, 68 predicted proteins | sample 1861101 | NCBI WGS metagenome assembly QDKV01 (sample SAMN04275158, study PRJNA302643) | Fungus metagenome, whole genome shotgun sequencing project. | isolation source: fruitbody | host: Mallocybe terrigena | place: Sweden | collected 2013
GAGCACAGGCAAGTCCCCACGTGTTCTGAGCGAAGAATGCGAAGCGAAGCGGAGCTATTCTGAGCACAGGCAAGTAACACTTTAATAAGAAATATGTATAATAAAATCAGAATTTATTTATTGAGAATTAAACCTGTTGTGGAGTTTGATTGAATTCAATTTTATGTAATTGAGATATATATTAATATACACTTTGTGGTTTACACTGAACGAAAAAGCGAAGCGAAGCGGAGCGCTTTGAGTAGCAGGGGTTTAGGGGGCGCAGCCCCCAACAAGCTTAGAGCCCGAGCGTAGTAGGTTGTCGAGCGAAGCGAGACAGCCATCAGCGAAGCGACGGGTTCACAGCTTGTTGGTGTTACTACTGTTAAGGTTATTAATAATAATATTATTATTAATATTATGCGATGCGTGACTTATCGCCCTGTAACAATAGGACGGGTCACAACTGTCTTCCGACGAATTTCTTGACAATGACATACCATTGGACATCATGCACGAGGTTCACAAGTTTTATTATAATTTAAAAGTCTTCTTGCGTTTAGCCAAAGGTATCTGCGAGATTCTCATGAGTCAAACGTCCGAGTCCATATGGAAAGAAATGTTGTTTTTATATGATGGATCCTCCTGTCAGATGGCATTTCAGAGCATTATACGCCCAAATCTCCTTCGGTCCTACTTGCTATATTCAAGCTGACTTTCTGAACTGATTTCAAGTATGTATAAATGAAAGAGTTCATGAAACGGGAGTGAATAGGAAAAGAGTTAGGGAAGGGGAAGAGGTTGACTGGAAAGACGACTGTCAAAACTTGATTCGTCATGAGAACCAAGCCCAAGAAATAAGAATAAAAGAAAAGTCAAGATGCAGAGGAACGGGATGGAAAAAAATAAATTGTATACGTACAGAAAATTTTTCATAAACCAAGAGCTGGAACTCACCGCTCCAAAAACCACGTAATAGTTCTCTCGTCCACTATTTTGCAACGAAAAAAATCTAGACGCTGACCGACATCGATCCCTTGGCACTCAGGGTCAAAGTCGATGATAGACGCTCATACGGAAGCGATCAGTTCCAAATGCGCCAAGTAGGTTTTCAAAATGAAACTTTCAAGGCTTGAGGTCGAGTGACGACGACAGACCCAGCGGAAACCAAGGTTGGTCGTACCAAAACAATGTGGGAGCAAGGGACTTGCCTGATCGCTCATTCCCATTCCCGCCGGGCTCGCTGAGCAAGACTCCTGGACAAAGCAGGAACAGGGACCTGGTGTAAAGGCGAAAGCGATAACCGATTGAAAAAAAAAGGGATTGATGATAGTTGCTCATTTTCATTTTTGAACCCGTCGCCTATCAGGTCACGGTGATTTGTTGTTCCATTGCGACTCGCTCATCAGAGGTACGACTTTGAGCTCTCATAAACCGCCCTCGACAGAGGCGGCGACAAAGGGACATTGTGTCCCATAACGCTATCTGGGATGATGACAAAATTTGTAAAGTGAGCACTTATACTACAAAGTGACATAGACAAGTCACATCTGAAACTAAATCTTATAAGTCTAAGATGACACGCCATTCCCTTCGTCTCCAGGAAAAGCCAACAAGCCAAACTTTTAGCAATTTAGGAGATGAGGCTTCTACACCGATCAAACAACCATTATTGACAAGCCCGGCAGTAAAAAAGAGGCGTACTACCAAAGGTGCAGCAGTGCATCACGGTGAAACTGAGGAAAAGACTACAAATTTCGCAACTATTCTTGACATCCCATTGGACGTCATACATGAGGTTTTTTTTTATTCAAGAGTCCTTACTCACGTTAAGCCATTCAAGATATCTGCGAATTTGTGGCCTATCGACCTACTGCACCTGGCGAGAACTTGCAAAGCCATCGGAAAGATTCTCATGAGTCAAACGTCCGAGTCCATGTGGAAAGCCTCTAGGAAATGTTGTTTTTCTATGATGGATCCTCCTGAGGGCATTTCAGAGCCATTATATGCCCATCTCTCCTTCGGTTCTACTTGCGATGTGAGTTACCTATATCCAAGCCGACTTTTTCGACACGGGCTTATGTTCCGTTAGTTGTGTGATTCAAAGTCAAATTTATTCATATATTGGTTTGACCAAATTCTACTCAGCAATAAATGCTGCTACCACTCGTACGTGTGTGTGTTTTCACTTCTCGTGTTCTCGACTGAACCCGTTTATCACCAGATGCGTCAGAAAAGACCTGCGTGGCTTTTTGCTTCCTTCATCAATAATCGATTTACTCTGGTGTGCTCCTTGTGTTTCTCCGGTATCAATATATGGCCATTATTCCAAACGTCTCGGTATGCAATGGCAAAGGCAATATAGAAAGCTGTCAAATGACTCGGAGAGAGAAGCATGGACGTCGAAGATGCGGAACTGGGGTCTCTATGATTGAATCGGTGAGTATCGAATATTGTTGCCATAGGGAAGAACACCCTGATTCGGTTGTCTAAAAGCATACCACCAAATTTAATACGTGGCTCACCAACAAAAAAAAGGAACGTGCGTATGTTGCGAGCACAGTTGGAGTACTGGTTAATCCCCGTCTTCCTTGAAGACTTTTTTTTTGACATTTGACTTATCTACCTTTAGTGTGATCACTGAGTCAAATGACAAGGAAAGATTTTCGCAGGGATTATAAACGGTATCAACAAGTTAAGGAGGTGATTAATAATGTGGACGCCAGGGACCTAAATCAAGGTGGGTTGCCCAAAACCTCTTTATTATTGCAAGTTCTGGCTTCCATGAACTGTAGCGTGGCCCATAATCAAGTCTCCTGCGATGTCGCTTATCAACGAAGCGAGAGCGGAGCGATCACTGAAAGAGGCACTTGAAGCCTTCGGAACAATATTCATGTCGCATGGATTCCAGAATCCAGATCGGACTCTTTTTCCTGATTGCCGCCGCTACCTATTTGCGGGATGCCTTCAGAAACCCGGAGCTTTTGACGGAAGACGCTTTGTTCAACCTGGTTTACAGGAAAGATCTGCTTGATGCCATTAGGGATTGGGAAGAAGAAACCTCTTTTAAAGCCCTGCAATTGATGCGGGACGGTCTCAAAAAACCCAACTCTCGAACCCCAAAGATCTACACCTTGCGACGACAATCTTCTTCTGCCAGGAATGTAAATGGCTTCTCTTTTATCCCCGAGGTCTCCACTCATCCATGTGCTTTTGAGGAGGACGAATTGAAAAGATACTTTGCGATGAATACGACGACGAGTTGGAATGTCAATCGAAAAAATCACCATCCGAAAACGGGATCACCAAGCCGGCGGTCGACTTAGCTCAGAGTGATCGATCGCACGAACCACAGAGTTGTTACGAAGGATGAGATGGATGGACAGGATATTCTGGTACGATGCCTAGATTGCAGCCAACATAATCCGCCACAATCCCGGGAGACACGCATTCAGTCTGTTAAGAAGCTTACTTTTTCTTGGTTCTGACAAGCGGTTCGTGCTTCTTTCTCCTATATTTATGAACTTCCCCCCCGGACTAAATCGATTTGCTATTAGATTTTGCATGCTCGTTCCGTTCACAAATCAAAAAAGCCGTGTTTTGTGGAAAATGCCAGGAACCAAAGGTCAAGCATTATTACGAGCCGAACGAGATATGAAGAGATCAGAACGTAGTACCCTCGGCATAGTATCTCATCTTTTAACTGAGAGGGATTAGGGTTGATTTTTATTTTTCATAGGTATGTGGCTCTACCACTTTTCGAAACCGTTCTTTTTTTTTTTTTTTTTTCGACGAGAACATGAGTTGTATTACAAAAACAAAAGTTTTCTGTTGAGGTAAAATTCGGCATGACTCGCTCTATACTTATAGGATATCTTTGTAGTTCTCACTGCGAGATGGAACGTTGTTGAATTGTAGCAACTAGTACTAACCTATACAGTATCAGTAATCATTGTTGAGTAAAAAAACCTAATTGCTACTAATTGCTAAAAAAAAAGGAGAGATATATGCTTGTAAAAAAAAACGAAATTTGGATGAAAATGAAAGACTCGGAAGGGAAGAGGGAAAGTACTAATCACCAGTGTGAGGGAGGTATAAGTTAGAGTTCATGAAACGGGAAGTAAAAAAAAGGGAACTACCTGACTTGGAAAATATGGGTTCCCGTCATGATAGCCAAAAAAAAAAGCCCAAGAAAAAGAATAATGAAAAGTCAAAAAGGCAAGCCAGATGAAAAAAAAGAAGAAAAAAAAAAGATCCCTAATAAACAATCACTGTCAAAAAAAAAAACTTCATAAATTAGAGTAAAAAACCCGACTCCCCCGCTCCCCCAAAAAAAAAACCACGACGACGATCATCCCTCTTCCACTCTTTTATTTTGCAAACGCTCCTGGACCCTGAGCCATGTGGCCACGCGCACAACATCACATCAACGCGTCATCCCCGAGTCGACACTCGGGATCAACACGTCAAAAAAAAAACCATGATAGACGCTCATCCACGTGTACATCACCGACACAAAGAACCAAATCGTTTTTCTAAACCCAAAGCTTGAGGTTGAGTGACGGTAAAACCCCGATGACGACAACAAGGACACCGACCGATGACAACCCGCGAACGTCCTCGACCCGAACAACGACTCCACACCCAAGGAAACCAAGCCCTTCTCATCAAATGAAAAAATCTCCTTCTTGAACCGAATATAGCCCGCTCATCCCACATGTGTACGGTTACGGCACTCACAAGCGATGCCAATTCCGAGGGTGCCAAGTAGACGCGGGGGGCCCAAAGCTTGAGGTTGAGTTGATGATAACCCCGACGACAATGGTGATGATGACGACACCGACAACGACAACGACACTACACTTCCCCGATCTGAACAACAACCACCACACCCAAGAACCCAAAACCCTCTCACCAAAAGAATCCCTTGAACCGAATATAACTTTTCTCTCCCGCCAAGCCACATCAGACGGGACTCGCCAAGCTCCTCCCAACCTCCCAAAAAAAACCTCCCATCTTCAGAAACTTGTTGCCAAGCCCCGAACGAACCCGTCCCCTCCCCTCATTTTCGCTTCTTTTTTTTTTCTTTCGTTATATTACAACCAAAGAGGCTCCCCGACCTTGCTTCCTTTCCCTCAATCTCCCACCTAATGCACTTCTCTTATGACACCAAAAAGAATCCTCCCTCACCACCTCACGCACAACCACGCGCACTGCTCACTCTCGATGTCGGCTGACCTTCTCAACACCAGCTCCAAGCGCAGTTCTACGCTTCTTCTCCGTCGCTTCCTCCTCCCCAATCTCAGCCTCGCCACTTTCTTCCTCCTCACTATCGCTCTCTGTCGTATCAGACGAACCCTCACTTTCGCCCTCGGAAGGGCTGTTCACCGTAGCCGGACGTTCCACTTCAGGCACCTTCCTATGCCCAACCGTCTGTTTCTTCTGCGGTGACATAGGCATACGCACACTACTAACCGCATGCAAAACTCGATGCTCTGCGTCGTTCTCTTCATTTTCGACGACAGATTGAAGAGACGGATTGCGCACGTTTGTTGGTGCGGTCTCGTCTTTTGGTTTTGATTTGGGCTCGGGTGTAGGATTGGGATCTTCAGAAGAAACCACGTTATCCTCAGTTTTCTCCTTCGCCTCTCTAGCCCTCCTTTCCTTCCTCTTCCGAACCCACGCAAGTCCACTCCCATCATCTTCCTCCTCCCCATCCCGCAGCTGCTCTACACTCCTTCTCTCCGTCCATCCACCCCTTCTTCCTCCCCCACCAAATCCTTTCACGACAGGCCCATGTAGCCTCTCCCAATTCACACCGCCCGCACCGGGACCGACAGAAACGCCAGCGCTCTTTGCCCCCTTGACGCTTCCCATCCCGCCATAACCCCACTCGACAAACTCGGGTTCATCATCTCGCGCGGTGGCAAAGGGGTTTGACGGGATGCCAGAACTGTTTGAGCGTTTGACGCCGTAGATGCGACCGTTGAGGAGTCGTGCGCCTTTGTGCCGCGGAGAGGGGTTTGGCTTTGGATTAGAATGCGCGGGAGGGGAAAGTAGAGGAGGACTAGAATTGAGATCCGAAGGGGATATGGCGGACATTGGACGGCGTTTTGACGAAGAAGGAGGAGGAGTCTGGGTGCGCATGAGGGGCACATCGTTGTCGGCTTTAGAGTTGGGACGCGGACTAGGGCTCCTAGAGAGATTCCAACCGGTGTTGTTGTGAGAAGAAGAACGGAAGAAATGAATAGTGCCGAGGGTGAGAATCTGTTCAGTGGTAATAGACTTTCTCTTTTTATGCTTTGGAGTTGTTGCAGAGTCGATAGAAGGAGTAGGGGTTATGGAGTGGGAACTAGATGAAGAAGACGAATGGCGCTTGAAAGGTTTGAGAAGACTGAAAGAGCGCGGCGTTCGAGGATCCGAGACGGGGGTGACGGCCACAGCTGGTGGAACTTGGGCGTCACTGGCAGCTGCGGGCAAAAGAGTGTCGTCGGGGATAGGCAACTCGGAGCCATCATCGGCAACGACAACAGACCTACGAGGATCAGGCAGAGGAGCAAAGCGAATGCGACGATGAGTCTGTTTGTGTTGCTGCATGTCACTGCTGAGGGAGGTCTGAGATGAGGACGTAGTGGAGGAGGATGCGGAGGAGCAGGAGGATGAGTGAGTTGCTGTTCCCGTCACAGCAGCCATGGAGAGAGAAGAGAAAGAATTAAAATAATGAATGAATACGAATTCGAGTCGATTGCCAAGTCTTTTTTCTTCGGGAACTATGACCCTCTAGTTTCAGGGGTCTTTTTACACGTGCTCGATCGAGATCTTCATCTCCGTTCATCACATCCTCATATCGCCCGACGCCCGCACACGAACGTTTGTCAACTGCCCCTCTTATATGTCTTGGCGATGTAATATCATTATCTTGGCGGCTTTGTCTCTTGGCAGTCGTAACCACAAAAGAAAGCTTCCGTATCGCATTTGGATCATCAACCCTCTCTTCGTTCCCAAGGTTCCAGACTCTTATCGGCTTTAACGATAACGATAACCATCCATTCAAATCTCTTGACCAGACCACGTAAATGAGACATCTATCTCGGCAACGTATTCGTAACACCCCCCCAACTCGCGATATGCCTATCAATACCCAAACCGTAGATGGCATTCGTTTTCACCTTTGCTTCCAATCAAAGTTCTGCCGATGAACGAGCGATTGTACTCTCAAACCGATGGCTGTACTCCGGACACAACGCCTCTCAAGGTCTTACCCCATGAAACCCAGGACTTCTAGGGCTCAATCCAAATGTCAAAAGCTCTAGCTCGCCTTCCCAAGTCCTTCCTTCCCTCCTTCTCTGAATCGGAGCTAATTCGGGGTCATGAGTCCAAAAATATCTCACCCAACAAGCAGAAACTCTTAAGGTGTTGATGACGACGGTGGCGAACCAAAAAAAAAATAAACGTGGTCATTTGAGTTGCGAGCGAGGTACTTTCACCTCGGGGACGCAACTCGTTATTATAAGCACATGAGTAATACAACTACAACGAGTTCGTATATATATTTAGCATCCTGTACACAACGCTTCATTTGATGGAAACAGGTTGAAGCGACGACGAAGAGAAGAATTCTGTCATTTGTCAAGGAAATTGGAAGAAACCGGTTTACCCGCCCTTCCTGGGGGTCCTGTAAGGGTCTCTTTTTAAAAATTACTTTTCAATACGTACAAGGCCCCATTTGTAGAAACTCGTTGAACTGATGAATAATGGAAATCACAACATTGTTCTGTGAAAATAATCGTCTTCATCTACGCAAGCTCGTGATTTTAGAACGCGTTCTGCATTCCCAACTCTGATGATTTCTAAGACTTTTTTAATACTTGATTTGTATCCTTAACATATCGCCCCCATTCCAAAACAAAAAGTTGTAAATTTAGCATGTCTTACAAATGTTTCCATACTTAAAGGAATGGTAATATGAGAACACACCCCAGTAAAGAATCACGGTGTACAATGCATAATTACGAGGGCCCATGCCAACCTCAGCTCGGCCTATAACCACTCATTGAATTCATAAACCAACTCATGGATAGGTCAACTTCCCCCTTCGTTTCTTCCATGTGATATTCCAAACTTCCGAGTCCGTGGTGATTCAGACTAAAAAAAGAACACTTTGAAAATTTTTATAAATATAAATATAAACGCCATGAGTTTGAGTCTCCCGTTTCCCATCAACTTTCTTAGGTGAAGGTGCAATTGACGACGAGCGCTCGTATAAAGAACTCGGAAGAGATATGTGATGGGAATTTCTATTCACCTGATACACGACGTCCGCGTGGGTTTCCACTTCAAAAACCTTTTTTTAACCCTGAGTTACTCAAAATATCATGATGATTATATATATTATATATAAATTACGACCGAAGCTTTTCTCCCTTGCGATAAATATGTTACAAGAGAAACAATCCGGTTCGAAGACTTGGAGGACTCCGGACCTCTGGCAGTGCTGCCAGTGGCGATTACTCGTTATGGCAGAGCGCTTACCTTATTTAGAGTTGAATGTCAAGCTCCTTCAGATTTTATTACAAGGAGTCAATTCAGACGAAAAAAAATAATGTAATCAATCAACAATGTAAATTTCTACAAAAAGGGGTGGTATCAATAGTTCCATGTGATGAGATATTTTTCGAATCAAATTCCAGCACACCATGTCACCAACCTTCCTCGCCATTCCTCCTACCAAGGAAATTACACTCCACCAAAAGTGGGACAACCTGCGATTCACTGGGTTCAGAATAATAGTCCATCAACGTCCACCCTCTAATCTTCGGCCCCTCTAAGACGGTATTAGTATCTCCCATTTGTTCCAAGAGCCACCTCCCAAGCAGCGTGTTGATGCCATACACACCAAGACCCCAGTCAGGCCAACCAAAACCCTTGGCGACAATAGGCGGAAGGGCAAAAGGAAAGTTCGCAGCGGAAAAATACGTGATGGGTAAAAAGGGTTGTTGTTGGGTACTATCCAAAGTTGGCGGTAGGAGGTTCATGGTTCCCAGTTTAAACTTCTCGGGTATAGAAAAAACCGAAGGGATTCCGTACCTGTGAAATTTTTTTTTTTTCCTTGTCCTTCAGCCAATCCGTGCGAAACCCAAAATAAAAAAAATAACTTGACTATTGACGTACCAATCATGAGTCCTCACACGGGTCCCCTTCGAATCCCACTCGAAGCCTTCCTTCTTGTTATCCGGCCAAGTTGTCGGATGAATCCCAATACCTTCCAATCTCTCTGGCCAAGCAGCTCCATCCCCTCCAAACCGACTAAACAGCACCACCTTACCCCTCACTTCTCCTAGACTCGGAATCCGATTCTCCAAGAACCACATTCCCTGATTCACACTGCCGGATCCACTGGTCGCATTCGAGTCGTTCCCAGCCCGTCCACCTCCAGGTCCATGTACGATCGCGTCCCTCACCATCTGCGAGAAGACAGGCGGGGAAGTGACCTCGGCATCTTCCTGTTTAATAGACATGATTATAGTTTCACTCTGACCGGCAGGTGAGGAAAGGAACTGGTAGACGTCGTTCAAGATGGCAAGGAATGGCGTCTGCTGTGGCCACCAGCCGTGGTAGGCCACTAATTCCGGAGTAACCGTTGATTTAACGGGACCTTTCGGGGCGTCTGGGTGCGGTACAACAGCCAGCCGAATATCTATGACGCGAATACCGCCCAAGAGCTGGTTTACCAGAGGAACCACCTGACACTGAGAAATAGGCCAGCCGTAGAAAGCCATTCTGATAATCAAAACCATCAGATAAAGCATAAGGTTTTGAAGCTCCTAGACGTACGTGTTATGACTCCCTGGTACACACGGTACGATTAACAATGAAGACGCTCACATGAGCCTGAGCGGCGACTTACCGGGAAGAGAGAGGGAAGACAAAGGAAGACGATCGGGTAGTTCTGCCATGAACGAAGCCAAATTCCGACTTTCAAGAATCATCACTTGTCGGTGCTTGATGTTGACCTAAACAACGATCCATACATACATACATCGATCATCGCTTTCATTTCGAATGACCAACCTGGACAATGTAGATTCTCCACGGGCAATCCTCTGGCACCGCAACAGACCGCCAGATTGCCGCCGGTGGCATCGAAATTTGAACATTGTATCCGGGACCGTCTTGATCTCCTTGAACATTCTTGCCCACCTTCAACACGACCCCATTGCAAAATCGCTTCCAAAACGCAGTAGAAAAATCCACCCGTGGTTCAAGGAGGACGTCGAAACACTCAGAAACGGCGTGATCCTTTGTATTTCGCTTCCGCAGCTTGTGAGCCTTGCATTTCTGTGCTTTGTCAGGTGCGGAAGGTGCGAGGGCGGTGATAGATTGATCAGTAAGGTTACGAATAGTCAGCCTGAACATATTTGGTCAACGGGCAGGTGGTTTCCTGTTGAATTTTGTGAGATCGCCCAAATGTAGAATGCCATTGCCCTTCACTCACCACACAAAAATATAAAGCTCTAAAGCCTGGACTACACCTGTTTCAACCCAACCAAGTTAGAAATCTATCTTTATTTGGAGGACGGTGTTGCTAGCGGTGCTAAAGCAGAAGGATGCCGTTATTCTGCTGGCATGCTGCAAGACGGCCGCTCAACGTTATTAAGTAGCCCCGGCTCTCTTGGCACTACATATGTCAAGGCATGACAAATATATACTGTATATACATGATAAAGATCAGCTTGATGTGGACATGATGGAGATGAAAAGATCGACATCCGGGTGGGGATAGCCAATCAGGAAGGCTTGATATGGTAACTTATCGCAGCGGGGGGTCAAGTCTGATGGTCTTAAAAAGATTTCTACTTTTGCTAATACCCTTAAGTTTATGGGTACAAGAGCTGAAATGATCAATTTTGGTCTGATTCGAGGTCAGAAATTCCCAGAAAGCCCGCAAAACCCCTGATAATTAATGATTTTCATTTATTTTTGTGCTAATCCAACTTGTTACTAACTAAGTAAGTTATCACAGCATACACTGCACAGATTAATGTTACATATTGTAAATGGATATATATTGCTTTTCTTGTCATAGGATTGGGTTGAGAAATATTTATACACGTCTGCATAAATAGAAATCCCTTTTTGTATTATACCTTTCTTGAAAATGCCCTTATGTAGTATATTATTCCCACAGGAGGGGGTCACCAAAGCCTTAAAAAAATTTGCCAACCCGGTCGTTAACACACATTTTTGGGTGCCATCATGTAAAATTTTCTTCGGCTGCTCGGACGATCCGCCATTTTTGTCCAAATTTAAGATAATTATGCATGACATTATGACCCTCAGTCAAGTTACCCAAATTAGGCAAATGTAATAGCAATTTAGTTTCAGCTTTCGTCTTGTTTCTTGCCTAAAACGCAACTTTTGCAACGAGACCGTCAAGCTCCCGCTCAAAGCACCTGTGCTTGCTAATCTCGTAGGCGAAATTGGATACGAATCCCTTCTGCCCGAAAACGATGCACAACACGTCTCCAACGAGGGACTTGAAGTCGTACTTTCCAGTGGTGACGACGCCATAAGATGACACAACTTCCTCAGAGTCCAAAGGGCTAATGATCTTAACCTCCGGGATCCCGAGCACAGAGCCAACAGTTACAGCACCTACGATATCGTTTTGATTAGATTTTTCAAACGAAAGGTTACGAAGTACATACCTTCTCCAACTGCACCTATAGCTTTGCAATGTCCAAAAGCTTCACGAATCCAATGAACAGCACGTCCATTAGTGGCGAGAGCCTTCGCATGAGAGCCAGAGGGAATAAAGAGAGCATCAAACATAGTCGATCTTTGACCCTCGAAATGATGATCCGCGATGATCCCTAACCCACTTCCAACTACTTCACCGTCCGCATAAACTTTGCCTCGTCGTGGACCAATGATCCAAGTTGTCGCTTGCGCAGCAGCCAATGCCGAGCGAACGGCTTCTAGCTCCCTCATGTTAAAGCCATCGGCAACCAAGAATGCAATGCGACGGGTAGCGATAGTTGGCTCCTTCGGATTATAAAACGGCTGCGACAACGATGGATCCGTCTTGCCGTGATTTTTTCGAGCAGGCTCATCTGGAATGATCCCATTGACGTTGTGTGCTACCTTCTTGGCCAATTCGAAGTCGATGTTATTGAGTATTTTGATGTAAGTTTCATAAACCCTTTGATCGTCGCAGTGGCTGAGTTCAAACGAGATGGCATTGATAAGGTGTAATTTCTCAATGTCGGATAAAGAATTGAAAAAGAGCTGGGCTTGGTTAAAGTGCTCCTGGAATTTGGCGCCACGAACTCTCTGCTTTAGACCTGCAACGCGAGCTATACCCCTGCGTGATAGAAATGAACAGATTAACAGACAACCACTAGATCTTGACAACTAACTCGAAGTATCCCCCTTGTGTCGGAGGGACAGGATGGCCCGCGCCTTCGCGATTTGGCCAATAGTTGATTTGACCCTTGTGGATTCTGTGTTGTTGAGAACCATCACGATGGTGGTTTAAGACAGGACAAACTGGGCGATTAATTGGGATCTAGAGCTTTTTCAGCATATAAATATTGAATTAAAAAATTAAAGACCCACTTGTTCCCAATTGATACCCAGTCGAGTAATCTGTGTGTCGAAATACGAGAAATTGCGCCCTTGTAACAAAGGATCGTCGCTAAATCCGATCCCAGGAACCACATGGCTGGTACAAAAAGCACTCTGTTCTACCTCCGAGAAGAACTCGTCGACCGTACGGTTGAGCACGAGTTCTCCAATGTTTTGAAGCGGTATCAAATCCTGTGGCCATAATTTGGTCGCGTCGAGGATGTCAAAGTCGAATTTATGTTCGTCCTCTTCCTCAATAACCTGGATGGCAAATGTCCACTTAGGAAAGGCGCCTGATTTGATTGCCTCCTCAAGATCCTTGCGATGGAAATCTAAAAGTTAGTTAGAATCAATGAACGCAGCACCAGTGATGAACAAACCGGGGTCTTGTCCGCAAATTTTAAGTGCTTCATCCCAAACAAGGCTATGCACACCTAATTCAGGAGTGAAGTGAAATTTTACGAAAACGCGTTTGCTGTCTGCGTTGATAAGGGTGTAAGTGTTAACACCAAAACCTTGCATCATGCGATAGGAGCGAGGAATTCCTAACGCGCGAAACTTAAGCTCATAAACTTATGAGTTAAAAAAAGACCGAACCTCGGTCAGACATAACCCACATAACCATGTGAGCGGCTGTTACGATGATTAATGGCAATGTATGCGCAAGTAGGATAGACAACATACACTCTGGCTGAAGGCCCACAAAGTCCCAGAAATTGTTGTGGGCGGATTGTCCCTGGGGAACTTCGTTATGTGGCTCAGGCTTAACCGCATGAATAATATCTGGAAACTTGATGGCATCTTGGATGAAAAAGACAGGTATGTCATTGCCGACTATATCCCAATTTCCTTCTTCGGTGTAAAATTTGATTGCAAAGCCGCGAACATCGCGAACTGTATCCTGAAGAATAAAAAGACCAATTTCAGGATGGTTTCCTCGTTAATTAAATGCATATATGGACTCACTGCGCTACCTTTGGAGCCTTGGACCGTACTAAACCTCAGGAAAACGGGGGTCGTACGACTAGGGTCAGTGAGTACGCCAGCAGTCGTCCATTTCTTGGCAGAATCATTGAAAACACGGAAATATCCATGAGCACCGGCACCACGGGCGTGAACGACGCGTTCAGGAATACGTTCGTGATCAAAACGGTGTATCTTTTCTCGCGCAATCTGGTCCTCCAACAGAGAAGGACCGATATGAGTACCATCGGAAACCCTTAACCTGCAGAGGCAAATAAGTCTCCGAACAACAAAATATAAAAGATAATCGCACCAATTATCCGTATCTGAGACTTTCACTCCATGGTCCGTCGTTAAACCCTCAGAAGAGGTAACCTGGACAGTATTAGCAGACAAATCTTTGACCTTAGCCGTCTGGACAACGTTGTTAAAAGCGTGCATGACTGTGCTGGCAATTAAGGACATGTTAAAGAGGAATGAGACCCACCAGTTCTATATATAAGGCCTTTCTGAATCAGCCATGACGTTACGATTTTCTCGTAGCTGAGGAGTGAACAGAGGGACAGTCGTCATACCTAAAAGTAGCACATCACGTAATAAATATAATTCAACTTTGTATGAACATTGGCCCTCGACGAGTAGTAAGTTAAAGTCAGAAAAGTTTCAAGTTCTTGTCCGAGATTCGGACTTTTGCATTTGCAGGTCACTGTTTCCTCGGACTTAGACCAAGCTTACATGCCCAGAGACTCTGATCCTGGTCTTTGGGAATAAATAATGATATCTGACGTATCAGATGCATTGTAAGAGGATAGAGAAGTGCGAGGACTCTGTTGGAGATGCGATAATGTGTAGACTGCGGACGTAATTTGCAATGCGAGGGTTATTCAAAAGCAGCACGGAGAGCTATGAACGGTGCAACTCATGAAGGTCACGAATACGTTTGTCGTGGACAGTGATATGGCACTCTGAGGAATTCCTTGAATGCGGCCGGGTCTCAAGGATGCTCATTGGTTCCCAATTTCGAGCTTAGAGGCTCTCCAGTCGCATCGCAAACTACGTCTACTACCTTCGTAGCTTGCTTGGGGATAATCCCGACTCGAGATGTTATCACGGCATGGCCAAGAGGAAGAATGGTGAAACGCAGCAGTAGAGCGACAATTTCTCAAGGCCAGAATACTGATTATACCTCCGCAATGGAAGATAAACGAAGACACTGAGTGAAAGCCTCTCAGAATCTCTGGTGCAATATAAGCCCGTCTCGAAACTTCATTTGGCTTACAACACCAAACGAATGATTCTATTTTGAGACGACTACAAAGTAATGGTATATAAATAGATTGCGGCGTGGTACAATTTTTTGGTTTCGTTGGAGGACCCTGGTCATGGGAGAGGTGAATACTACTAATAGAGTCTTGCAGGCGGTTCTTACGAAGGAAGAGTATAATGTGATCCAGAGATAATAAATTACATGAATTCTCCTACCTTTACAGAATCCATCTCGATGTGGTTTTCAGATATGATAATTCCAGATGGTCACGGTGTTCATTTTATTTTATGAGATAATCTACATGATATTTAAAAGTTTATCCATATTATTATAAGGCAAATTAGCTTGATGCTAGTAATTCTTTTTATTAACTTTTTTAAAATATAATCAAATTTCAGCATCAAGAATAAGTAAGGGACCTAATTAGGTCCTATTAACTTATTAAGTATCTAAACATAAAATATTGTAGCCGGTTGTGACAACTATTCAAAATTTCAAGTCTCATGAGTCACGAGTCTCATGAGACTTTCCTGATCCTCATCCATACATCAAGTCAACATCACTCCTGCCAACAATCTTTTTGTTTCTCCAACCACGATTTGCCCGAGTTATATCTGACCTAGTCAAAGACCTATCAGTAAGGCTGGATCTTAAACGTCAGAAATTTCCAACAGATACTCTCTTATCTCAAGATGTTAAACAAAGTGGATTACAACGGCGCAGTAGATATGCTGAACTCCGGTGCCTACGAACTTGTCGTATACAATTCGTGCTACGGTGGGGGCCCCTATCTGTCGGAGGAAGGAAAACAGCTTTTCAAGACCCTTCAAAGCAACCAACCAGACACTTCGACAGATCTTTTGGAGCTCAAAGTTGTCAACGAGCTGGGGGTGAAGGGTGCGTCAGGAAAATTTTCGAGATTTGCTTTTGCGTTGATCAGGAAAGGACTTGGAGAATACGTTGATTTGAATGAATATGATGGGTTAGAGAGTCCTAGCATCAATCTAAGCGAGTTGATCATGACAGAGGTGGATAGGGTCATAGAGGCAAATGGGGTTCTTACGAAGGAAGAGTACAATGCGATCAAGAGCACGGATATTGGTTTGACGGATATCAAGTTGTAGAATTTGTATCAAATGATCGTCGAGGAGCCTCACAAATTACCATCAATAACGATAGTATAGGTCAGCTACCATTCCGCCATGATCGATGATCCCCTTCCTCATTGAAATGAAAACCATCAACCTACTCGGGATTCCTGATTTCGTGAAAACAGCTCGCACGAACCATCGGTGGCCATTTCCACGTCAGACGAATACACATGCAAATGCACAAATTCTATCTCAGAGTTTTAGGTCATCAGGCCAGTGACGTTTTGGAAGATGGGGAAACTGCATTCAATTCATTCCTGCAGAATTTGGAGAGATTTTTTCTGTCAACGTGTGCTTCCAGATGTAAGGCGACCTCTATCGGACGCCATTGGCTTATATTACGTGACGGATATTTCGTTTTCTGTCGAGGCCGTGAGATTTGGTGAGAACACCATCAGCGCCCAATGCTGCCCAATGCCCATCTCAGCGTTCTCCGAGCTTTCCACTTGTGTACATACTCTTTATTCTTGCTACAATGCCCCAGTTTGTCGACCCGACATTCCAACTACCTGGCATCTCAACTGTTCCACACAATCGGATCGCCATCGACAGTCGATCATATATACCCCATTTGCAAGTCTTTCACCGCAAGAATCCATGACCGATGATGAACGGTTTTGATATGTACATGACGACCAGGCATTCAATTGACAGCTGCATAGCCTAACCGTTTTCTTGGCAGATCATGGGACTGAATGCGTGGCTGATCGTTTGTATAAATACTGGGCGCCCTGCAAACCCGGGTTCCCTCAGCTGGTCTCATTCCATCCACACTTGCAACCCACCCCATACAGCGTTGATCGCCACCTACAACATTAATCCAATTTTTACACCATGGTTCAATTGAAAACTGTTGCCTCCATTCTCATTGCCTCTGCGGCCTTTGTCCCTGTCCTCGCTATCCCCGACACCACCAGTGACCTTGTGTCGTGAGTTACCCCCCCTAGAAAAATTTGTTTGCATGCGGCACACTGACAGTCTTCTTTCATCATAGCCGCTCGCTCGAATTCGAAGACGACCTCTTCGAGCGCGCTCCTGCATTCGAAGATGAACCCCTGGAAGCCCGAGAGTTCGAATTCGACAATGAGCTCCTAGAGCGTGCCATCGCTGACGAAGAGGATGACCTCGAAGCTCGTGACTTTGACGACACTATGCCTCTCGAGGCACGAGAATTTGACTTTGACGATGAGCTTCTCGAGCGCGCTCCCGCTTTGGACGACGACGAAGAGTCTCTTGAGGCTCGTGAGCTCGACTTTGACGGCGATGACCTCGTCGAGCGTGCTCCCGAATTTGACGACGACGAGTTTCTTGAGGCTCGCGAGCCCGAATTCTTCGACGACGATGACCTCGTCGAGCGTGCTCCCGACTTTGATGACAACGAGTCTCTCGAGGCTCGAGACCTTGAATTCAATGAAGAGCTCGTTGAGCGTGAGCCCTCGTCGGAGGATACCGAAGCCCTCGAGGCTCGTGAATCCGAAACGGTCGAGCTACTAGAAGCCCGTGAACCCAACATTTTCTCCAGGATCAAGGACTGGTTCGACAGGAAAATCTTGCGCAAGAAGGGGAAGGATTCCAAGCGTGCATCCAAAAAACCAGCACCCGCACCCGCACCCGCGCCCACGACCGCACCCACTACTTCAGAGACTCCTGAGGCTCGCGAGCTCGATGAGGATGTACAGTCTTTCTTTTCTCGTGAAGAGGAGCTCAATCTCGACTAATGGGGAAGTCGACATACATGTCCATAGTTCACTTATTGCAGTGTTACACAATAAAATATATCAATCTCTGTAGTTCGGGTCTTCTTTGAGTTTATCCCTCAACGATAAAATTATTTTTCAGTTCTAAGAATCGCTCTTAATCCAGAGCACTGATGAATTGTCTGCGGTGCATAATATTATCTTGCTGTATTGAGCCATAATCCTGGGTTTAACTGATGCAATAACTGAGTGTGGTACCATGGGACCACTCTAACTTGAGCGTTAAACCGTTACGAAGGAAAGTATCCCAAAAAACAATGAGATCGCTCCCACTACCGCCACAAGAGTTCGTAGAGGAACACATTCCAATCGAGCTTGCGACGTGACAGCCGATATGAGCTGCTTTCTATACACCTTCAGAGAGTTGATACTCCAAGTCGCGTTCTAACAACGACAGCAAGAAAAAGTGAAACCAAAAGATATAAGATAAATGTGGAAGTTTGACGTACGATAAAGTTGGTGGGATCGACTAGCCGCTGGGCACAAGTTCCCGGACAGCCCGAGGTAGCATACGAGTTTCCAGCCCATTGACCTATTGGTTCAAAATTGAGATTAGTTGAACCTTTCGGATAGAGAGGGGGGGGGATATATAACTAACCACAAAATGTGATGTCTAAAAACAATTTTTTATTAAATTCTCCCCAAAAAAAAGAAAGAGCGTACCAAATATGATGGCATGGTTCGAGAAGTATGACGCGATGTTGCATTTCGTGCTTGAGAGTGTGGCGGATGCGACACCCCAAAGCGATGGGCTCGGTGTGTCTTCTGTGATATCCTTTGGAATTGCGGCACGATAAAATGACCCTGAGCCCAAAGTCGACCTTCAGGTAAAGAATATCTTCTTTTTTTTTTCAAAGTAAACTCACAGATGGATATGGAATTCTCATCCCACTTCATAGCGAGCACACCACCGCCCTGAGCTTCAAAATATGGTCCATAAGAAGCTCTACTCCATTCAACGATGTCGCATCCGCTATTTGAGTTGGCATCTTTGTCACAATTGGTCCGGTTGACTCCATTGTCTTGCTAGCACGATACTTTGAGGACAAGTGTTTCATAAGATAGACAGCTGACTTACGGGCACTGTTCCTGTAAATGTCGCATTTGGATCCAAATAACAGCCTGGTCCTGTATGCCAAGCGACTTGATTGTGCTCATTGTCGTGTACTCCTTCTAAAATATCGATCTCTCCTCCCTGACAGGATAAATGATTCAGAGTGATTAATGTGTTTTTGGGATGACCACATACTGCTGGCCAATTAGGTCCGACGGTCCAAAACGCTGGCCACACTGCTGTTGTGCTATGCGTTAGCTGGAGGAGATGAAAGATGTGGACAATGCCCCACCACATCCCCAGGGAGCTCTGTTGAGATCTAAAATGAAAAGACCGGTCGTATATGACTTCTTGCTCGAAATTCGCACACTCCGATTAGTACATGAGAAGGGACAAAAAAGAAAACAAAGAAGTGAGAATCGACCGACCTATCGCGGTAGGTCCCTAGCGGAAGAGTCGTAAAATCATCACCTTTCATGATGACTTTCCCATCCGCCGTGGCATACGCCAGTTGCTTCTGAAAAGCTACGCTCTGGTTTATATAACTAGAAGATGGTCATTACCGGTCACAAGAAGAACAGAAAAAGGAAAGAAAACATGCTTGACTTGACCTCTGCAAAATACAGCCAATAAGAAAACTCAATCAACGCCGAATCTTCACAAATCAACAACCACCGAAAACTATACACACTCTGTTGGATCAGGAGCACTCCAAAAGTCGAAACCACTGTAAGAAGAATTCGACTTCAAACTTGGTAGAATAAAATGACCACTTACTCGAAAAATGTCTGCCCTGCATACGTATCTTGTGGTAACCACAAGAAGGCCGACCCATTCGGGTTGTAGTTTAAGCCGCTCGTTGAATCGAGCCGCCGATGGAAACCTTCCGGTGAGAATATAAAGCGGCGGAATAGACTAGAGAATCTCGAAGGGGAGGCACCCGTTCTAGTGGGCAAACCGCCAATGACGAGGAGAATAAAACACAGAGGAATTAGAGTGAACATCTGAAAGCCGGGGTTCAAGAATATGGACTGTCGTCGTCAGAAGGTCGTTAGATTTTTCGTCAAGAATGAATTGCAATGCAAATGAGGCATAAGAAGCTTTCAAGTTTTGCCGCGTGGAGAACAAGGCGTATATGTTGAAATTTGCTCCCGACCTAAATTTAGACATCACAACGTTAAAAATAACTTCATTCCTCAGGTACTGTGGCTGCGGCTGGCTGCGGTCAGAGGAAATGCGCAGTAAGTAGGGTCTTCAAGTTTGGTTCAAACAATGTTTCTAATAGTAGAATATTGAAATTCGTTACAATAACTCAAACAGAAATAACAAGTTTAAGAGCATATAAGGCTCCGGCTGGCTTACACAGGTCCCTCTTGGACAATGTACCTACTTCTGCCAGTAGTTCGGTGCTTTTCTGATTCATCCCACTGGGTTTGTGTATCTACGGTCATCTGCTTCCGGACCATTGAACTGCGGATTCGTGCCAACCAGTCAGTTCCACTGGCCCGACAACGGCGAAAAAGAGATCCGGCTAGTTTCTTCGCACATCATCACTCAGACGCGCTCCGTAGTACACCATCATGATCAGCCTTCACGCGTGAAGGCTGATGGTGTACTACTAGCTTGTCCGAGTCGGTCTACACTACCTTGATTCGCCATCGCTCATGGATATCCCTCAACATCACAGAAATAGTGGGCATAAAAGATTCCAGACAATGCGCTCAAGCTTTTGGTCACTCAACGTGTAAATCTAAATATATATGACACTGTAGTTTCTTTACTTTCACCGTGCTATTTCCTTTTTTGGGTCACGGCTTTTCTGGTCACCAACAACTTCTTTTTTCCATTAATGAACGAGACAAAGAAGCGCAAATTGGACTCTGATGCTACCACAGAACCATCGAAGAAGTTGAAGATGACGACCATGGAGGGTACCAGTTCATCTGCTACTTCAGGAGCAAATGTAGAGCACGCACAACAACCCCCTGAGCCTGCTGTCGAAGCGCAAAAGTCGCCACCGCAAGAAGAACAGAATCCTCGTGCTGATCAAACTCAAACAAAGCAGAAGGGTAAAGGGAAGGAAAAGGAACGTCCAGTGGATGTCCAGCCGTCGTCTCGTAGGCGTATAAACAAGCTCAAGCCACCACGACCGTTTCCAACGGTTCCTACATCTGTTTCTGCGACGGGTCCGCGTTCTGCCCACAGAGAAGGAAAAGACATGATATGCATCACCCGTAAAACTTCCTTGGGTGCTTATATGCGTCGGTGTAAGAGGGTCATCATTGAGGATGGGTACGTTCCACGTCTAAATCTCGGTCATTTGCGGTGGAAAATAACACTCGCTCGTAATTTAGCTATAAAACTTTGCATCTGAGTGCAATGGGCGCTGCTATCCCACTTCTCGTTCAACTACTATGCGCACTGCCTCCTATACTACCCTTCTCCCAGGATGAGATCCATTGGGAGGTCACAACCGGCACGGTTGAAGTCCAAGACGAAGTCATTCCTGAAGACGAAGAAGAAGACCTCTCATATCAAACGCGTTGCAAGTCAAATCTTGCCGTCATTTTTAAGATTGGAGATGGCAAGTTTGAAGGCGATCACGGTGCTATTCGCAGATACTCCGCAGGAAAACATGCTCCAAAGACGAAGCCACTTCTGGAGATGCAGAAAGGGAACGGTAAGAAAGATACGAAAGGCAAGCGCAAAGCGGCGGCGGGGGTAACGGAACTCGTTTATGAAGAGCCCGAGCAAGAGTTCATGGATATGCTTTGACATTGAGTAGACACGTTGAAAATCCGAAATTACTCATTTTTCGACTTTTTTATGGCTCAACCACTTCTTTTTTCAGAATACATAAGTTTCGTCAAGTTCGACTTGCCTTGCCTTACTTGATTGAGTTGCAAAACTTGTGAACTCAACTCGCGAGTTCGCAAGTTCAACTCGACTTGGCGGCAACACTAGCCCTATGAACTTGTTTAGAAAACTCTAAATATTATGATACATTTCCATTTTCTCTCCAGAAAGACAAAAACACATTTTGATTCATTTTTTGAACATATTCAGGCTGGTAAAAAGTGGCGTGCCCACAGTGAGAAGCTGGTCTTTGTGAGTTATCAAAGCTGTGATGAAATCACGATGTTTTGTAGTAGCCTACAACCATGCGCGCTTACTCTATATGCTCTTTGCGTTGCTCCGGCGATGACAAAAATAATGCATCGAGGTATCTTGAAGAGTTTTTCTTAACTCGATTTTTTAGAAAGAAAGGCAAATCTTCAGACCACACAACAAATTTACATTTCGATCAAGCTGACAAGTTTCAAGATACAAGTACAAGCTAACAGGGAAGAGGCACTTCATAACTTGGAAGTCCAACTACGCATCACTGCCTGTCTCTTCCGCACCTTCTTCACCCTCGGCGCTCGCTACTAAGGGGAGTTCCTGCCAATTGACGGATACCTGGATACCTTCAGGGTTGTCCAACCTATCAGAGGCTTAAGCCGAACAACGTAAATACAAAACAGGGTATCTGGAGAAATATGACTTACGAATGAACTAAAAAACGGAATGTCCTGAGTAAGTGAGAGGTAAATAAATACATAGGACAGACTGACCAGTCCCAGATTTTCCTCCGGTATCCCTTGGCGATGGAACAGGATTAGATCGGGGCGGACTGCAGCCACAAGCTGGCTTCCATTGTTGAGTCTATGTATGTTGGGAAAAAGGAAGAGTCCAAATGCGTCTAACCATTTGAACGCAATGTTAAATAGACTGGAAGGTAGGGAGAACTATAACCCACTGATTTGGGATTTGTGGCTCGTGGTTATGTATGCAGCCTTTTTGAGGGCTGGGAATTCAAAATTGAATCGGCCGGAACCTTGGAGTCGAATGACCCGGGTTTGCGCAGACGCGATCTTGAAGTCCGTCCAATGGCCGTTGCCCTGGCCGTAGGTGTGATGCGGAACTTGCTGCGACACAGTGAATGAAGTAACAGAAAGGGAGTGTAGGAAATCCATACATCGCGGCGAACTCTTGCGACGTACTGTTCAGGGCATAATATCAAACAGTCAACTTCAACAAAGCAAGCCATCATTGACACTCACTCTAGCATAAGCCGTCGGATCACTTTGCTGGTAATAGTAGACCTCGATGGTCACTAAATCACCCGTCCCATGTTTGTAATACTTGAAATCGGCATTCGAGATATCAAAGGCCAACATGTTGTTGTAAAATAAGACACCCTTAGGGTCTGCAGGAAATTAACACGCATAACGAATCGCATAGGATGAGTTTGGACTTGCCGCGACCATACGTGACAGACCCGACGAATTGTCGGCCAATCTCCAAAATTTGCATGCGCACCTTTATTTGGTTGCCCTCGTACCCAATTTGTGCGAAAGCGATGGATTCGTTCCTGAATGCGGCCGCAGCTTCCTGGAGGAGACGAGGGAAATCCGCCATTGTTTAGTCAGTACTGGGGTGAAGAGTGTTCAGAAACGGTGATGAAGCTCGACGAAGAATGTCGGCCTTTTATCTTCCAGGCAAGAAAATAAATATCCAAGATTGTTTAGTTAATTTAGTTCTAGAACCCAAAACCTTCCATGGACCTCACCTAATTTGTTCTGGACACATCCATTTTCTTTGGTGAAGATATGGATAGATGTAATGCGATGGATAAGAAAGCTTAGGCTACGATGCGAGCTAAACTTTCAGAGCATTGTAGAGCCAATATTTGATTCTTTTGAATCGAAGCTTCACTTTGACTGTTGCACATGTCCCAAGTTGACAATGTGACTAAATTGGCCGTCACATGGCTCGTCACATGGATGGAAAAAATATAATAGACTAATAGTAATATGATAGAATGTATACAATATAATAAAGTCTATGCATGCATCGGATCCAGAAGGTAAAGCTTATGCTTACAGCTAAATGCAAAATACTAGGCACCGATTTCATTTGGTGTCACAGGCAAGTTCGGAAATAATGCGTGAGGCAGCGTGACTTACTCCTCCGACCAATGAACAACTTGGCGAACGCTGATTGTTACACCTCCCTTCTTTTACTTTCATTACTGTACCATTTCGTTCAATTCGTCGGCAGGTGTGACCTGGGACCAGTTGAACAAAATTTCGTCATCGGGAGAACCGGCTGTGACATGGGAGAAGCGCCGCCCTTTAATATTTTCTCTCCGCCAGTTTTGCACTAAAAGGAGCACTTTTACCAGATAAGGAAAGGGGGTATTTTTCGGACCGGGAATTCCTTTGTACACATAGTCTAAGTTAATTCAAATATGGGATCCATGGACTCGTCGGGCATGAACTGCTGGATGAAGAAGGGAAGGAGTATACAATTCCAGGTGGAGGTACTGGCGGATATGAGTCGGCGAGTCGCAGACCGTGGACTGTCCCCCACGTCCAGTAGTCTTACCCAGGCGGGAAGCTGCACGAAACGACACACAAATACGTACAACGCTCGTCTCATGGCCCAAAATATCTGTCAAACCCCTTTTTTCTTTTTTCCAGGGCTGTACAAACTGGTAATGCCCCTACCAGATATTAGATTTTTTTCTCTCACCCGTACAAAGCGTGTCACATTCAATGTCCAGCTTCATCACCGCTTCCTGAACACTCTTCATCTCCACTTCCCCTAAACGATGGCGGATTTCCCTCGTCTCCTCCACGATGCTGCTGCCGCATTCAGGAATGTATCCGTCGCTTTTGCACAAATCAAGGATGAAGGTGGGATAAAAGTGCGCATGCAAATTTTGGAAATTGGCCGACAATTCGTCGGCGATGTCACGTATGGTTGCGGTAAGTCCAACCTTGTCCTCTGTGATTCATTATGCATGCTAGTTTCTTTCAGACCCTAAGGGTGTTTTATTTTACAACGACATGTTGGCCTTCGATATCTCGAACGCCGATTTCGAGTATCACAAGTATGGGTCGGCTGAATTGGTGACTATCGAGGTCTACTTTTTTCAGCAAAATGATAAAACCCCCTATGCTACAGTGAGTATCTATCAATGATGGCTTGCTTTTTGACTGTTTGATATGCCCTGAATAGTTCATTGCAAGAGTTCACCACGATGTATGAAATTCCTCAATCCCTTTCTGTTATTTTATTCACTGTGCCGCAGCAAGTTCCGCATTGCAGCGACGGGAAGGGCGACGGCCATTGGATGGACTTCAAGATCGGATCTGCGCAAGGCCGGGCGGGTAGACCCAGCGGTTCGAACGAACTCAAATTCGAATTCCCTGCCCTCAATAAGGTCACGTACATAACAACGACCAATACCACCAGAATTGGTGAGTGACAGTTCACTGCTCCCTATGTTCCAGTCCATTTGATATTTTGCGTTCAAATGATCAGACGTTGTTGGAATAGTCCTCTCTCAGGACCTGATTCGGTTCATCACTGAAAGTCGGCTTGCGGCTACAGTCCGCTCCGATATAGTTCTGTTCCATCCCCGGGGTCAACCGAAGACGATCCTGGGACTGGTCAGTCTATCCTACGTATTTACTTACCTCTCACTTACTGACATTCCTTTTTTTAGTTCATTCGTAAGTCGTGCCTCTTATGGATGCTTTGTTTCGTCGTTACGTTTGGTTTCAGCCTCTGCTCCTTTGGACATCCGTACCGACTCTGCCCAGGTACCTGCCACTTGGCAGACTTAGTAGGGTTAGTTTCTAAGTGGAGTTGCATGTATTGATATAACAAGGCCCTCACATAAACATTGGAATGATGCGTAGCAATTCTCTTTTGTTCAGAACGCGTTCAAAATGGCACCAACTTCATCCGCTCCCTCGAGTTCCCGTCAAACGGCCATTCGCCTTTCAAGCGCCAGCGTTGCAGATCCCGGAAACGTTGAACCTATAACAGCTACACAGTAATTTTACATTTCATAACTGAGAAGAGCGTCGAGGAAGCCATGTATCAAGGGCCACGATTCAAATTGATATCCACAACAAGGGTTGATTCGACAACAAGTCAAGTGTACTAAGATGAACGGGAGGAGTTCTTGGTAACTTCGTACCTTATTCCATACGGTGTTTCTGTACCGCTCGATCCTCTAAGCCGGTGATCTGAACGACGATGAATTGAACGAACGCATTAAGACGTTTTCACTGGAGGCCGGGAATTGGAATTATAAAATTTTCGTTCGACAAGCTCGATACTCTGAGACCTGATGAGAGTCGAAGACAAGAGTCAGACAACAAAACAGATTTTTCTAAGTAGTAGGAAACAGCTTCGCATTCCTTTGTCTTGCAGGTCATTGATATTTGGTTACAAGCATACCGAGATACGAAATACTTTGAATTGAGATTTACTAAGATAATTAACTATCGGGTCTACCAGTGTCAAAAAATAAAGTTACAAGTAGCAGACTGGCGATGATTGCGGAAATTTCGATCTTACTCCTCCTCACTAATCACTAATACACCTCGCCTCTTCAACTTCCTCAGATTCACATCGTCTGCAAGATCTGAGAGGATTTCAGCAGAAGGGAAACCAGATTTATTCAAGATACGGGAGGGGAGACGAATCGGAGAAGAGAAGATTGAGAGGAGACCTGAGACCAGTAAACATCAGAAAAGAAACAAGCGGGGTAGACGCTTATGTAAATAGCGAAGAAGCAGATCGTACCAGTGCTATGATGACAGGAAGGGAGATGGCGGTGTAAACAACCCCAGAGTTGCAATAACTAGTTGAATCATGTATAATAAGTTGTTTCAGGTGTTGACGCCGTATATTATTTCCACTCCCACCACAGACGGCGAACGGAGGTGTTACTCTTTGCAAGTTTTTGAATTTTGGCAATATCAAAGCCATCGTATCTTGCCATCGGTCCGCGGAGAAGATCAAAACAGTATTGATCACACACAGGCCATGGACTTAATTTGCGACGTGTTGGATTGTCTGATAGCATCCGGGCGAGTTCTGAAGGGCCGTAATCAATGGTACTGACAGTGATGTGGGAATAAAGGTGTCGTTCGACAAGACTGGAGAATGCAGGATGCGCTACGAGACATGCTTTGAGAGAGGTTTCATCGAGAAAACTGAGGATGTGGTCAACGATCTCCAGGTTGTGCCGCCTCGGCATGGCTCGGGGAGTCCCGAAATAACTGTCGACACGCTCTTTTCGGTCTACAACTCAGATTTTATCCCTTAAAAGTCATGAAAGTGAATCCACGCTGGACATATGTGGTTGCCTTGTGGTGACTACTCCTTTTCATTCCTGCTGTGGTAAATCTGATTGCATCAACCGGACTTGAAAGCGTACGCAAGGAACTCTTTGTTCTGTGCAGCCTGAATCTTAGAGGGGCGGTTCCGAGCCCTGTATATTTACAATCGAGTCACCATCATCGTTCTACGTCCGCTCAATGTTTTTGATAGATGCGAGCAGATCGGCTCCCACTTTCGAATAAAAAGATGAAGCAGGCTTGTTTTCCATTCTGACAAAGGGCCGTCAAGTTCATTTCACCCCCGCTAGACCAATACCGAACCGTGACAAATGAATTCATCCGAATCCAACGACAACAAAACTTTCACCGTCCATTTATCTTCAGCTAAACCATCATCCCGAGCCACACCAGCTAAAGACTGGGAATCTTCTTTTGCCAAACTGGCCTCTTCGTACGGGTTTGGGGGCGGGGCCGTCCCTTCGTTACCTGAGAAGACGTCCTCCATTGCCAAGAGCACTTCTTCGCAGTCTTCGTCACGATCGTGGTTTACTAAACCACAGTTGAAATCGGGTTCTGCATCGAAATCCGAAAGGAAAAAAAAAAACTCATAGCTGCGACGGACAGTAAAAAATCATGAAGAATTATATGCAACACTGTCGTCTTGCTACGGATTTGGTCATGGAAAACGCCTGGACCTCTGCAACCTATCTGGAATGGGGCTGTACTGGAAGGCTGTACTGTCTTCCTAGGACCAAGGTTTCCCAAAATAACGAAGGCTGTATCCTTGTTGACTAAACAAAGAAGACCTTCTCTGATTTTGGGGTGTTTTGTGAGGTAGAGGGAGCTACTGGAAGTATCAAAGGGAGTTACGTACCAAAATTTGTTCCGTAGATAGCTTCCGCGCCTGTTATCTGTATGCTCTGCATTTGACCACAATGACCAAATCACACCAAACGAGAATGCTATCTTTAAGTAAATTACTTGACATGAGGATGAATCTAGGTCCTCCCAAGTCACCAAGTTTAATAAAGTCCATCCAGGTAGTTAGAGTCTTTTTTCACTTTCGACGGTTTCGAAGAGGGAATCGAGGGCGACAAAAGTGCAGGAGGCAGGTAGTCTGAGATAATGGAGTCAAAGTCGGCGTTTTTGAAGCCTGGGAAATATGCCATTGAGTCGTTCAATTGAAGATTAGACGGACAAGCATACCAGCAGGAGATGGATTCAGCGACTTCTGTGACGATTGAAGCATTGTGGAGACAATCATGCGGCGGATAGCAGGACCATCAAGAGGTATCTGAGAAAGAATGAGACCGATATTAAACGAAGAAACGAAACAAACCTTGCGAGGTGCAGCAGTGGTAGCGGATGTTGTCTTGCCGCCAGCCTTTAGCGCCTCCTCGATTGGAGAAGGGCCAAACTTGAACGTTCCGAGAGGACCAGAAGCCTTTCCGAGGTACGTCAGCACGTCACCTTTAGTGATCATACCACGAACGCCAGATCCATTTATCTTGTCCAAGTTCGTGACGCTGTGCTCTAGCAGGAGCCGATGTACAGATGGGAACAGTGGTCGTGAGTGCTCCGGTACGTTTTGTTCTTGTGAAGTTTGAGGCGGATGTGCAGAAATATCAGTTTGAGGAGTTGATGAAGACGATTTTGGTTCTTTGGCTCTTTTGGTGGAGGTTCGTCTTTTGGTGCTTCGAGATTGGATATGTCGTCGCCTTCCTCCGCCAGGAGAGCAATGAGTTTTCCTACTGGAACATTTTTGGTACCGTCGGGTGCCTGTAGAAGAGTTTCAGTGATGTATTGGACCGCAAAGAAAACTAATCATGGACTTACAAGGATTTTTCCCATCACACCGTCCTCTTGCGCTTCGACATCAACAGTGGCTTTGTCAGTCTCCTGTTAGGTTGTTACAGAGAGTGGTCAGTTCCTGACTAGAAGAGAAGCGAATGGGCAAAATATCTCGTTCCCCCAGATATCAGAAAATAGGCTGACAATTTCCAACAAAACATCCCCTTGCGCAAATGATTCTCCCTCCCCCTTCTTCCAAGACGCGATACCGCCTTCTGTCATGGTTGGCGACATGGCTGGCATTTGGAGATGGGTAATTGTGTGACGGGTCGCCGATCCATGAAATACTAATCAAGAGGTAAATACGATTGAATAAGAGAAAGGTAGCGACATACGCACGACGCTGTGTATAACTAGAACCAGCAATCTTGCAAGTTCGTGATATTCTGCTCATTGGGAGCATTCGAAATGACAATGCGAGGATCTAAGAAAGGGATAACTTCGCACGTGGCGCTCCATCAAAAATGCGCGTTCAATTTCAATGGGCGAAGACGGGCCGCATTCTTTTACCCTGCCTCTATCTTATAAAATCCCACCATGATATAGTATTCCAGCCAAGACAGCCTCCCGCCTTCATGTTTACCTTCGCATCTTGGCCGCTGCAATGGGCCCGTTCGTTTGGACATAGATTCTTTCTCCAATTCGGCTTGTAGGTTGTTCTTGGCATTAGCAAAGGACTTCAAAACATTTTACAACTTCACAGGCACTGTGCAACACACCAGATTCGGGTTATCCTTATCTCTTGCGTCGTTATCACTTCTTTATTCTACCCAGCCCTTGACGTTTACACTTCCTCAAGGACTTCGTCACAATCCATTGTCGATACCTTTCGGTCCCCAAGATCAACACCTTTGCCAGCGGAATATGACCTCGTAGATCTCTGGTCAGGATACGACACCCTTCGCGTTCACAAAGACCCAGTTACTCGTGCTAAATGCAATAATGGCCATGCTCTTCGCATGGAGAGAATTCTTATTCAGAGCCAACTCGTAGAAGATGACGGTGCTCTTAATTACAAGATCCTTTTGTCCACATACGACCTTGAACATCGGATACACCAACTCATATCGACCAGCGACTCCCCTTGCCTCAAGAAATCGGACAGCCAATGTATCGTTATCTCTCCGCTCGCATTTTGGAATTATGATAAGGATGCTATGGGCTTGGATGCCAATATACTTGATACACTTGGTTATTCAAAGAACGTCTCTATCGCTGGCATTCCGGTCACTCCTCACATGGTGCTGGCGGGTCGAGGATCTTACGAACCTCGTGTCGGTGGAGCTAACAAGTTTGATTATGCCACTTATCTCGTCCTCACTTATTTTTTCCCCCGGAACGCTTGCTGGGGCTCGGGTTCGGAACACACGCACTGGATTCAAGTTGTCCGTGATGCTGTCGGTCAATCCGGAGAGGTTGACGTCCATGTGCCTGAAGCCACTCTGATTGCTCTGGAGGTATGTAAACTTTCCAAAACATGATGGTTGCGGTGTTGTGACGTGCCCGTTTTCTAACAGTATGTTCCTGACCGAGCCTCAAGTGCTCAGGGTCAGTCGGTTATTTCGGCCTTCCTATATTTGGCCTATATTGGCTTTTTTGCCTATGTAGTGTGGACCGTCAGACACATGGATGCTATTCATTCACGTCTTGGAATTACTTTTACTGCCTTAGTTGAGATAGCTGTATCCACGATAACTTCACTGAGTGTGTGTGCACTCGTGGGATTCAAGATAACCATGGTCCCCTGGTCAGTGACCCGTTCTTCCTTCATGAAGGGGAATACTATAACCTCGGATGCAGGGAAGTACTTCCGATTGTAATTGTATTTGTTGGCGCGGAGAACATGTTCAACTTAGTGAATGCGGTAGGAAAAACCTCTGTGACCCTATCGGTGAAACAGCGGATCGCAGAAGGGTTGAGCCGCGCCGGCACATCCAATACGCTCAAGGTCGTGTCGTATAACGCCATTCTCGGGGTTATAGCGTTCTTCTCAGTTGGCGCCGTCCGCCAATTTTGTGCATTTGCGATCGTGGTGTTGGTGGCCCATTGGTTTTTGGCACATACACTCTTTATTGCAGTACTTTCCATTGATATTGCGCGTCTCGAGGTGAGTAGTTTTAAGTGGCATTGTTGGCTTGGATTTGGTGATGAGCGTGACTGTAGCTTGAGGAACTCCTCCGCCACGATACAAGTCTCGCGCCCTCAGTTCCATCCTTGATACAAAATCAAAAGGACACCCAGAACTCTAAAAAGCCGCGGTCAGGCTGGCAGAGGCTTATAATGAATATTAAACACCTGTTGAAAGGCCGAGCAGCTACCAATATTAGCCTTTTGATGGTAATGATGCGGACCGAAACTCGTAACAATGATCTAATATAATTTATAGTTGTTGGCTATCGCCGGAACGTTGTACTATACGACGTACACAACGTCTACGTCGTTGCCGCCGCCTTCTGTGTCTTCTCTTCAGCGATTAGGGGCCATTGCCCGATCAAAGAAAGCCGCTTCAAAATCATGGAGCGGCGCTACCGCCCACTCCTTCGCTGTTCCTGCCGAACAAGTCTGGAAGACTTTAAACACAGCGCAGACGTCCCTGCTTCATCTGCGCATCGAACAGCCAGTAACAGTTACTTTTAACCCCCATGTGGAATCCTCCAGTGCCTCCTCTATTACAACCCGCTCGAGGTATACAATGCGGACCTCCAGCATTGTGTTTTGGCTGTTGACAATCATGGTTGTGCCGATTGCTGCTACAACGGGCGCATTGTACGGGTTGCTGTTGTATTTGTTGAGAAACACAGAACTTCTGGAGGCGCAGAGGAACCGACTCGGCGCAGACGACGAAGATGATACTATTTCGGCATTCGCCAAGAATAGTAATGGAAAAGTGAAGGGAAGGGGGAATTTGGATGGTGAAGTCGAGTTCTCCACACTTCCCAGGGTGTTTGCAAGTGATGTTGAGCTGGTGGAAAGTAGCAAAGACGGGAGGGTAGTTGTCTGCGTTGGGTTACATAACGAGGTTGTAGTCTGGGACGTGGACAGTGGGGAATGCATCGCGAAGACTGACGCTGCGGACTTGTTCCTGAGGATGCTGGGCGCAGGGTTGGCGAACGGATTGTCGTTGGGTATGATGGCGGGTCCATCTTCTTCAGCGCTTCCTAACATTACTTGCGTGACCCTTGACGATGAAGGCAAACATTTGGCGTTCGGAACTAGCTCTGGGTTGTTCATTGCGTGTAGCGTTGACCGTGATATCGGGAGTAAGCATGGGGCCGCATTCCTGCGGCCTTTGGCTCTGATGGGACCAGAGAATTTGACATCTGGCGTATTAGAGTTGAGGTTTGTCGAGTCGAGAAGGAAGACTGGCGGAATTGGACGAAATTTGCCTCTGAATGGCTTTGGTTCAGAGCTGAACTCACCTGAGTCCAAGGTGATGAAGTCGAAGGTTAAAGAGGATGCTAAAGCTGTCAGGTTGCTGGCGACTTATAAGGATGGAACAGTTGCAAGATGGACGATACCGACGAATGGCGCTTCCAAACATTTTCTCAATGCAACTTATTTTACACCTTCAGGACACTCGGCTATTGTCCGCGTAGTCCTGCTGCCTGTTCTCTCAGGTGATCGAACCCTTATCGGGTTCTGTTTGGACGATGGAACTTTGGAACTGATTGAACCAGGTGAAAATGATCGAACGTTGTCCAAGGCATGCGTACTTCAAGGTGGTAATCCCTATGACCTTGTTTGGAAGGCTCATGCGTGCCAAACGGAAATGGGGGGTAGGAAGCGTCTCGTCGTGGTTACCGCTACAGAAGTTGGCGTTATCTCTCTCTGGGATGGATCCACAGGAGAGTGCATCTCCATTCTTGAAGAAGGAGCTCTAGGGAAGGTGCACCAACTCCGGGTATCAGCTGTGAAGTGCGAGACATGTCATTTCTGTGGCCAGCTTCCGATGGAGAGTCTCAGTGTGGCATTTTCGGTGGATCATGTGGTCAAGTTTGAGAAACTCTATATCGATGATACAAACTTGGCAACGGCGCAGAGTAGCAGGAGATGTTCGTGCTCGAAAGCCAGCGCACATCTGCTACAGCAGAAGGTGCAAGGATTGAGTAGGATATCCTCTACGGAGAGGATTATGGGGAAGAGATCAAGAAGCAACAGCAGCGCTACTTCGACCCAAGGTGGTTCTCCGCTCATCCCCCGGGCAAGGCTGGCGACTGCCTTCGAGTCGAGTAGTTCTCTTTCCACGACTCCCTCGTTTCCTGTTTCAGGGCACGGGGTGCACTCCAGACGGGCGTCTGAGAAGGAAGGAATGCCTAGGCGCTCGTCGGAGCTGGTGGCCGTCCCACCTTTTCCTTCAAGCAACATTGTCGGAAATGCGGCTGAATATAATGTGGCCTCAAATGGTGACGTTTCTAGCGGAGCTGCGATAGGTACGCCTTCGGCCTACTCGATATGGAAGAATGCGACAGTTGCACCGCTGATGGATGTGACCTGCGAGAGAGGGGAGTGGGACGTGTCTGGTAACGTGTACATGGGCATTAGGAGGAAGTCCCGGTCACAATGCCAATCGAAAAACGTGGTGTCATCACTATCAAACGGCTCTGATGAGGGTCTTACAAATTCCACTCTCGAGAGGTGGGAATTTTGGAGATTTGATCCAGCTACCACGACGATGCGTTTCTCCTCATTAATCTCATTGGTACCCGAGTCAACGAAAGCAAAATCTTCATCATCAACGTCACCGACGAGATCTCGAAAAACGTCACGTGCATCATCTCGGACACCTTTTCTTTACACTTTCTCCTCCAATACATCTGGAGTGCCTACAGCGAGACTGCCATTTACACGCGTATCGCCCATGCGGATTACATCTTCGCATGCTTTGGCAGGATTTGGAAACACAATTGGTATATTCAAATTTACCTCTTCCTGATTATCCGGTAGAATATACATTCATTTTGATTAACTTGTATTTCTTTCTGTATATTATTTTGGATCTGCTTTTTGTTTGCTTGTATTGATTACTCATTGAAGTGTCCTGTATTCCATGCAGCAAGGAACATTTACATAAATGTGTCGAGACTTCTGCAGTCGGCTATCTACTCGACAAAGAACCAGAACGAAGATCGATGAGGTGAGTTGACATCCAACAAAAACCCGATTGGCTATGGCCCAGTAACAGTCATAATTTCATTGTCAAGTACATGCCCAGCCTCGTCCATCAAGCAGCCATTAGTGCCTGGAACCTTATATTGTCAGAACTCGCACAGCCGAACATTTTGCACAATCTAAGAGTACACGCTTCAATTTGAGAATTAATCACGTAACGAGAGCAAGGATACGATGATAATCTTCAACGACACTTTGGTAGGTTTCTTCCAACTTTTGATATCTTTCATCCTGCTCGAGCTGTGCAAGAATTTCCTACAACGCGGGACGTTAGAAACTTCAAATTCAAGCATTAGCCTCAAGGGAAAGACGACTTGCAAAGTTGAAGCGATACAATCTCTCTTTGACTTGCAGCCTATGTGCTCTCATTTTGATTCGATCCGTTCCGTCCAGTCGCAACAATATCAGCATCTCGATCAACCTATGGAATTGTCTCTGCAGGTTGGCAACAGTTGAACACCCAGCGGCATAACGAAATGAGAAGGCTCACTCCAGCAATTTTCAAATCCTGCCTCCATTTTTCTGCCCACCGTTTATCAGCAGGAGGACCTAATTTCCCGCTTCCCAAAGTTTTTGAATCAAGTAACGCCTCCTCGCCTCGCGTTTCGTTGTCTTGGGTCGAAACGTCTGCTTCGCTTGCAGAACGACCACTTTTTCTTGCTCTCCCAGTCCCAATTTCATCCTCGAGCAAGGTAGAGGAACCGAAAGCCTCTAACAAGAATCGTTCATTCGAAAGGAGCAGGAGGAGGTCATTTTTATCCCGAAGATCCTCAAAAGCCTCAGCGGGGTCTTCAACTGTAAGCTCGGCAATGTTGGGTGATTTGCAAACATATTGATATATGGCTTTGTAGAGTTCGGCTGAGGTTTGAAATGAGTAAAGATGATGGGCGTTCACTACTTAAAGCTTACATCCATGTGCTTGTCGTAGATACGGAGTCAGAACGACAAATTGGCTTAAGGCAAAGATTAGCCGAGGAATTTCAGATGAATGGATTAACCCACCTCAACCTCATGCGAACCTTTTCTGGAAAATGATAAAATGGATATAATGAGGAATAGCCAATAAAGTGATATGCGACGCTATGTGAACCGTCTATTCTCTTCCTCTTTTCATACCTGATAAACAGCACATGTCAGCAAGGGTGTTGAATTGTGAAAACACGGACTCACAACAACGCAAACTCCCACGTGTCCTCCTCTTCATCGATATATGACCCTGCTTCGATATATAAAAGAATAAATAGTTGCATGCGACGGTGATACTCTCGAAAACCAGGAGTGTTCCATGTAGCCTGGAGAATTTTCAACCAAAGGCCCAATCAACGCAAAGGGCTAACAATAGTGAAACAGCAGACATACGTGGTACACCTCAAACTCGATAACCTCGTCGTTTGCAGGGTTCAAGTCTTGACCTGTACCACTCCTTTTCCGCTTTCCTTTCGAGGCAGCGTTGGGCGTGGGTCGTGTATACGAATATATCAGCTGTCCTGGTGGTCGGAACGTGCTAGCGTCGTCTTCAACGCGTTTCAAAAAGGATTCTTCATCTGTGTAGTAGCCTGCAGATCAATAATAACAGCATCAAGCCTAACAGAGGAACAATCACAAGATGAACGCATACCCACCTGGAGGTATAAACTTCTTTAAAACACCCTCCACGTCGTCCACTGTTGGTGTCGAAGGCAGCTTTTCGGCATACGAAACAGAGAGATATTGTTGCAAAGACCCAGATGCAAACCGCAGCTAGATGAGAACAGAGGAAGAGGAATAAGTGAAGTGAGACTCGGAGTGGCTTCATATCTGTACATCAATTAAAAGGTCCTTGTACCCATAAATCTTCTCGCTTTCACCATATATCTACAAATTACGATTAATCAGATTACTACAAACGACAAAAGAACAGACCAGCAACACGTACAGGATATGTGAATGAGGGATTAAATCCTTCATAAGACTCCTCCCGTGCAAGCACATCTTTATCTTTCTGTGCACGCACTTAATTTTTGACATTCACAAACGAAATGAGCCACATAGTCATTGACATTTTCCATTTTGCCAGCGTACCTAATGACAGAGTGAGAGCTTCATTCGCATCACAAGTCCAATCCGACATCCTTGACAGTTTCTGGTTTTAATAAGGCCTATAAGCAAACTGAACGGCTAGGAGATGCAACGGATAGAATTGTGGTTGCCTAAGCTGTTCCAAACGAATAAAATATGGGTGAGCCGTGTAGGACATATAGCTTTTTGAAAAAGACCCGTGGGTAAACCATGTTGACTGCATGTCATTCCAAATCGAGGATACATAACTTGCACCCAAAAGTTAGTTGATCTCGTATGAAACCCTGTTCTATCTAATGAAGCAAAATATTCATTTGGGTATATGCAAAGCAAGAAGTTAAAAGAATGGCAGGGTGAAGAAGGAAATTGAATAATGAAAGTGGAAATGACCAACCATTACTAGCTTGGTAGGTCATGGGCATGAAGATGCGTCAATGTCCGTTGTTAATAAATGCAAAAGTTGGTTGCGTTATATGGTTACAAAGGATGTAACAAGGACTGTGTCGACAACGTCAAACGACATTAGGGAGGTTGTGGAATAAGCCGCGTTGAGGCCGCAAGTTCATCTTGAAGGCGACAAGACATCCTTCACACTTGAATCCTTCTTCTTCCCCAACGCACCGACACTGAATCTTTTCAGACTCGCCAAACTCCCTTTTGACTTTTTGTGTCCCTTCTTTCCTGCAACAACAGGAGCGGCATCACTTGTCTCAGGACCCGATGCGGCAGATTCAGTCGCAGGGGGTGTAGACATGGGTGCAGCCACAGGGGTAATGTCGCTCAGGTCTTTCAGGGAGAAATGGGTAGAATGGGGTGATGATGAGTCTGGGCGATGATCCAATGTTATCTCTTCGGCCGTCACCTTCACAGGACTTTGCGAGACGCCTGATTGTCCTCCACCCCCAATTAGCCTGATCGTTGAAACTGGCTCAACAACTGCAAGGGTTTCTTCCTCAGTCCCCTTGTTACTCGATCCCGTCGGGAAATTCATATTTGTTTCCTTTTCTTTCTGCGGCGTTCGACTACCAGTAGAAAAGGACGACGACGAAGGCGAAGGCTTCAAAGTTGGTGCACTGTCAATTTCCAAGGCACCCGGAATCGGATCCGTCAACAAATCTGGTACATCCTTCGCAGTCAACGCTGCCTGCACAGGCACAGGTGCCACAATAGGCAGTATATTCATATTTGAATTTGAATATAGGGAATTGGTTTTGGGAGTCACCAAGTCACCGGAAGGAGGAGTAGGTGGAAGAGGCAGGGACGAAGCGGTCGCATCCGATGACTCTCGTTGTATTGGCGATTTAGATTTGCCCGTCCGTCTCGTCGCAGTGACGAGCCCGAGATCTTCGTCTCTGCTCAATGTTGACATGGACAGCTCTACTCCATGACCGCGCCCGGCTTCCAAGTCATCGTCAGAATGAAACGAGTCTGGAGGTGACGGTAAAGGTGCAATGTCTTGAGGAGTAGGCAGGCCTACGGGCAAAGGTGCAGGTGGTTTGGTGATGGATATTGTATGAGGAACCTCCCTCTTTTTCGGAAGTTTAGTGGGTGTTATCGTCGCTTGTGATTGTTGTGATCGGTGAACACGAACTCCGTTGGGTGGAGAAGGTATGCGTTCATGAGGGTAGTTAAGAACGGGTATGTGAATTTCTGTTCCACTTCCTTGTTGAGAATCCACAACGTCAAGGTCGACAGGCTATTGGCGACATAAATAAAAGCTCAGAAACCATTTTCTATTCTTTACGCACCAACTGTTTGATTGGCGTGCCCTCCATAGGCACCAGATCCGAGTCCGTAATTACACCCGCTTCGTGCCACTTCCGTAGACTTCGGTCCGCCCAGGCTTCCAAAACATTCCATCCATTGTATTCACCTGTTAACCGCAGACCGCCGCCAGAACCGGAATCCCCGCCCCCGTCACCCTGCCCTCGACCTTTGCCGTCATAAAAGTATCCTTCATAGCCCAATTCGTCTTCACTTCCTTCGCTACCCTCGTTATTACCGATTTCGAAACACTCTCCATTCTCGAGCTCCTCAGCGAAGTTTGACAGCCACTTGGCCCATCCTGTCATTCCATCTCCTTTCCATAATACGACCTTTGTATCAAAGTCGCGTCCGAAGACGATGACCTGACCAACCTGGCCACCCTCTGCAGGATTAAGGTCAACACCAATATAATTACCAGCTTTGTCTGCAATGAGTGGGATCCAACCGCGCTGAGAATATAATTTCCTGACCCAGTTCGGTGGAATGGAGTGCATGGATTCCAGAAGGGATAAGTTCGCGCCCGTCATTGGATCGTGATCAACTTCTCTCCAAAATCTCCACTCTTCCAGCACGCTCTCCAACGGTAACAATTTGAGTCCGAAAAAGAGACCTTCTGAGCAACCAGCGGCAGACTCTGCCTCCTGGCCATCAACACACAGATAAGATTCTCGAACAACAGCAGGGAGAGCAAAGCCAAATTGCATCTCTATCTGTGAAAGGTCTTGTGGTGGAATACCATAGTTAAGAGTATCCCCAAGTTCAGGGTATTCCTTGCTTAGCCAGTTGTGAATACGAGCCCAGGTTTTTGAGAGTGGTGGATATGGTGTCCGGGCTTGAGCAGCTGTATGCACGGCATCCATGTGTGTCGGAAGTAGAGATGTGAACGCTGCGCGCCCACTTCACATCGAATAAAATCTGAGAATGCGGAATTTTCACTGCAAACGAAGACTCACGAAGATGGACTATAAGCAAAAGCCTGAACCTGCGGAGGATAGGTAAATGTCGTCGGGGTTGTAAGCTCTGGTGTTGAAAGGGTCTCAGGGTTGAACACATCTGGATGTGGTGGGAGAAAAACAGGCGAAGAAGTAGGGAGAGAAAAGGCATCATTTGTGGAAGAAAACACCTGGTTCTTCCCTACACGTCTTGCAGTGTCAAAATTGAACAGAGAGGAGAGCCAGCCCATTTCGTTCACCGTCGATGTCGTTGGCGACAACCAAGAAGCCTTTGGCAGATTATGTAATTCTAATCTATTTTTTTTACATCTCCCCCATCATCACATTCGCTCCTGTGTCGTCTCCTGCTTCTGCGGTATCTCCTTCAGCATCTGCTCCGTCGCCAGCAGGCTCGTCGTCACCATTCAGCGCAATATCTCCTCGTTCCCGCTCCCACCTTTTCATTTCCTTCAAAACGTATGTGAGAACGATGAGGTCGATTTCTATAGCGCAGCCAGGCTGGATTCGGAGAACTTCTGTCCTTTCGCCAGCAAAAGCACCTTCGAGACTCACTATCTTCGAAGAAATTGCGATCTCCTCCTTCGTGTCTGTCCGTGTTAGCTATATTTTGATTCAAGTTTGAAACGGCGTAGAGAAAAGGGAGTCAAAACCCACATTGCATCCTTCACCTTTCATTGTCTTCCAGCGATATTCAAGTCCATCATCGCCTTGGAAATGCCGAGTGCTGAAAATTCAGTCATTCATTTGTACGATAATCAAGCAAGAATTGAACGCACTTGGAATTGAACTGGATAAAGGAACCTATTAGATTTCCCTTCTTCAGGAACTTGCTCGCTTTTACCCCTACACCCATTGATCCAATGCATCCCCCCTCACTCTGTTCGCAGACCGATGCACCACGGATGATCGTCGGGTAATCTCCATACGTCCAATCTATCTCAGCCACCAAACTTTCTGCTGTGTCTTCTGAAGCGGCTATTGGTCTCTGGATCAAGGTCACTTTCGGTCCATCTCCAAAATAAGGGTTGAACGTGGTAATACGGTAGTGCGATATACCGTTGGTGGACACGAGGTGTAAGTTCTCCGAGCAAGTAGAGGTGAGGTAGAGATCCATTCGAAAAAAATAAGTTACAAATACCCCGCAATTCGCCCGGCAGAGAGCATCAAAGAAGGCACTAGCTAGTCTTCAAATCTCGAGCCAGATTATATCTGAGGATGAGTTTGAGACGGTTTCGAAATTTAGTCATACAGAAGACAAGACCCCGGATTAAACTGAGCAGTCCGTTACATTTATTTGCATCCTATAAATTTGGCTGGTCTTTCTTTACGGTTATATTGCATTTGAATCCCAACGACCGCAATCATCCCTAGTCCCCGAAATGCAAAGTCACTGTCAAGTTACGCTAAACACACCCGAAAATTTTTCAACCACTTCTGAGCAACTCTGTGAATGTACGTCGTTAGGCGGTAGCACACGGAGTTTGTAATGGGAGAGTACGAATTGAACTGCACTGAGATGAGTCGTGTCTGATAGGCAAATCTGTGAAAGGCGGAGTTATTCTGCACTCGTTAAAAAACGGCACCCTTAGACACCAAGTCCACCACATCTGAAGATATAAAAATAACAAGAAAAGTAAAAATTAAAATATGTACGAAATATCAACAAGTACCCAATGTTGCCACTGCATGCGGTAGGTTTACACATGGATCTCACAGTCGTTCGAAGGGCGAGAAAACCGTCGATGAATGGAAGTGGTCTTGGGTAGTGAAGTCCAAGAAGCCCACTCCTGCCTCGTCAATGAGTGAGGTAAGAAAGGCGATGTTATTTATGTCCGAATCAAACCTCCGAGGCTCACGATTGAATTGTGGAAAGCCTTCCCCCGGTTGTACCACCAGATGGAAGGGTGTGTTTCACTCTATCTTCTGCGACGCGCGAAAAATGTGGGACCTCAGACCTAGTTCAGGGTCAAAGATCCCAATAAGGACATCTGATCAACAAATCTCCTGGCACGTCGACACCGTGTTCTTTGATACTGATGAACTCAGACCTCACAAGATTTTGGCGAGCTGTTCGGCAGATTGCAAAGTGTCGGGCTGACGACGAGATCGGTGTCATTCGTGAGATTCCATTATCTGGCAAGCTGCACCACCAGGATTGCGTAAGTGACACTGAGTTCGTGGACAAGCTGTTAATGGTATCAGGAATGAGGGTTGACATAATGGGCACTGTCGTTCAGGTTAGTAAGTACGTACGTACGTATTAGCAATCTGCGCATACGACGCACTTACCGGGTGCCAGTGTGCGTAAAATCGAGAATGTCCGGGCTGGAGAGTGTTATTGCCAGCCAAGGAGCAGGGTCTATGTCAAGTTCCAGGCTGAGCTGAGGAGGTAAAACATCCGATCTAAAGAAGTTTACACAATGACTAGACCTTCGAGTCCTTCAAAATGAAACGTTCCAAATGGACATGCTGTGTTCGCCCATCGACGAGAAGTACAGCACACCCATACATATTTTGCTTTCCTATGACCCATTAGACAATCGTGGCTGAAGCTTTCCTCCGACCTAGAATGGGATCAACTTTTTTTGTCTCCAGACATCGTCACCAGTATTTGAGCAAGGAGGTAAAGAGAATGACGCGAGTGGGTAAACGCGACTTCCCCAATTTGCTTATATCAATATCGTCGAACACAGGCCACACGTCAGACAACCCGAGTATTAAAAAGGTCAAAAGAGCTCTGGGCGTCGTGATTTGCCTTTAAGCACAATATTCATGGAGGCCCATGGATGAATATAAAAATCTCACGCAAGCATTTCACAGCAAGGGGCACCAAGATCGGTCCATCGAACGGCTCATCGACATAAGTAGCCTTCTGCAAGTAAAGCTTTACGCGCATCTTCGAATCTGCAATCCAGGTGAGATATCGCCCCAGGCAATAATGCTTCAGAGAGAAATGTGAGTGGGTGGAAGCCTCAAGACAACTGTACCAAACACCAGACATTCATCCGACACCCTGGCAGATCACTCAAATTCCTCATCCCCACAGAAATATGGCTGCACTTCCCCTGCAACTGCCTGGCGTCCCAATGGAAGGGCTTATCTCAACAGCACCAGCAGCCCAACCAGATGCAGCAACAGCAACAACAACAGCACCGGCCATCACTCAACCCTCTGAAGCACCCTGTGAAACGCTCTACATCCAAAATTTAAATGAGAAGATTAAACCTGAAGGTATTTCCTTTATCCTTTTCAACATATTTTTTTTTCCACTATGAATTAAAACTGATAATATCACTTGCTTTCCTTTTTTTTTCTCGTGTGGTTATTACAGTGATGAAACAAACCCTCCGTGGGTTGTTCAAAACATACGGAGACGTTCTAGATGTCGTTGCTCATAATAATCTAAGAATGCGGGGACAAGCATTTGTGTCCTTTCCCGATTCCGATGTTGCGAAGAAAGCGATGAGAGAGGTGCAAAGGTTCCCTCTGTATTCAAAGCCCATGGTACGTTTTCAACCAAGATTCCTTTTCTCCGCGAACCAGAATGAATTACACCACTTTCCTTAGCAAGTATCATTTGCAAGAACGCGATCAGATGCCGTCGTGAAGCGACTAGACCCCAACAATCTCGACGAGCACAAAAAAAGAAGGGAAGATCACAAAAGCATGTCCTTCCACCCACGTCTTCAAAAAAAGCTTGTGCTAAAAACTAACACTTTTTACAGAAAAGACGCGATATACAAATCCTGTTAAAGCGAAATACAGGGCGAAGAGATTGGCTGCGGAAAGTAAGCTTTTATTTTATCTATCGTCTATTCGATCATAACGCTCACCCTTCTATCCCTGCGTTTCATTCACAGTCGACGGCGGAGCAGCCCTTCCGACTACAAAACGACCTACCGTTCAAATGCCGGACGAATACCTTCCTCCAAACAAAATCCTCTTCCTCCAGAATCTGCCCGACAGTGTTACGAAAGAACAGCTCAACGCTCTGTTTTCTCAGTTGCGTAATCTATTCTTTCTTTGTTTCTTGCTGTCTTGCACTTTTCTGTTAAATAATGCACCCTGCCTTGCCTATGCGATCAACTTACCCCTTCGCCCTTTCATAGATACCCCAATCTTCACGAAGTCCGTCTCATCCCAACAAAAAAAGATATCGCTTTTGTGGAATTCATGGACGAGGGAAGCGCCACCGTGGCGAAGGAAGCACTTCACAATTATAAGTTGGATGGAGAGAACAAGATCAAAGTGCGCTTTTTCCTTCCTCTGGGGTTGGCTACTAATTTTAAAAACATCTCAGATCACGTTCGCAAGGAAGTAGAACGGAATGGTTTGTATTTCTTCTGTACATTCTGTCTTCTCGTCCTGTTGCAGTAAATCCATTACACAAATGTCAACTATTTCAGCTATTCGACCTATGAAACAGAGACGACGTCGACTCTGCAGATTGCAATGATAATCAACATCCATCATCTAAACGGGCCGTTAAATCAGGTTCCAACTGCAATTATGCTGGGAATCTCGACTACTCTGTTGTCATGGGTGCGGGATAGATCCCGTTCTCTAAAGATAGACTTATGTGATGTTTCCGTATTCTGAATTCCCGTCTGTCATCGTGCAAGTTCAGCTGACCCAGTGATCAAAGGCTTTCGCATATACAGCGGCCGGAGTACCTCGGAAGGAAGTTGAAGATCTATTCCAACGGCAAGCTCAGCTACCCGATAAACACATGGTCTTGCAAATTGGAGAAGAAACTGTCGGATCCAGGATGTGGTCTTACCCATATATTATCGGGATTTACCCGTGCTTCACGATTGTTCCCCTTTCAGGTACTTCCGGGCTCCGGGGCAATACCCAAATCCAATGTCCAATCACCACAAGGTTGTCAATGGAATATTGGGCGCTAACATGTTGGTCGTTTGGGCGATTTGCATCACATGAACACCCTTGATCCGATTACTTGTTTGCCGCCAGACTTGAGGCGTTTTTAGTGTGCCGTTCTTGTACTTGACCGTTGACAGACTCCATAGACTCCATTGACCAGTCTATATCTGTAAATACGATGATCATGATTACGATCTGCGGAGACAGGTATCAGTATAAAATGAATCCATCTCTAGAAATGCCGTTTACGTCCTGCCAGCTTGATTGATGCGCTTGGCTGTTTCAACACCCATCTTCCCACTGCCACATCTGTAACGGTATAAGACAACGGTATTATTCCAGAAGAACAACCCAATAGTACCGTTGCTGGTCAACGAAAGGCTGCCCTCACAAATTCCAAAAAATAAAAACAAAGCAGCGCCTTTGTTTCGTTAAAAATGCAGTCGTTGTCAAAGGTCCCTGCTGCGCAGACTCGTGGAGGAGCACTGTACAAGAGGCGATGTGCGTTTTTCCTTAAAAATTGTTGGGAGGGTTGATTATTGATGATTTGTGTTGTGGTAGGGCTCCATGGTACATTGGCTCGAAATGCCTCGATCAGAATGCCCGCCATTTCACCTGTGATGAAAGAAGGGACAATTGCACGTTGGAAGAAGATGGAAGGAGAAGCGTTTGCTGCTGGCGATGTCCTGTTGCAGATTGCAAGTTTTTTGTCACCAATTGTGGGGATAAATTCGCTCATGTCTCTTCCCCTCTTAGGAACTGGATTTCTACGCAGCTGATGTCGAAGCTGAGAGTGCCGGAATCTTGGGCAAGATACTGGTAAATTTACCTCTTCATCCGCCAACGGCGGAAGTTCCTGACATTTCTCCATACGACAGTTGCCGGACGGAACTACAAACGTACCTATCGAACAAGTCATTGCGCTGGTTGCTCAAGACGCATCCGAGCTCGCTCAACTGCAAAGTGGACAGTCGCTTTCTTCGCCGTCAACGCTGTCACCCTTGATCTTGAATCCCCTCCGTAGTGGGTATACAGATACCACGGGCGCGACCAGTGATGGGTTCTTGTCTCCGGCCCATTTCCAATTGGATCTTTCCTCTCCACGTACACCAACAATGAAATTCCGCACACCCCGATTGGAGATGCAAGACACGAAAGCATCTCGGGATGCTAGGTTACGGCCGCCAGGATTAGATGCCGTTTCCAGTGGAACACATTCGTCACCATCGCCATCGCCCCGTTACCCTGCGCCTGCGTCCATGGCTATACCTTCTCCATTCCGAATGCAACTTCAGGAGAATGTAGCGACGACTCCAATGCCTGGTACGCCGTTGACGGCAAGATGGCCTCGATCAGCCATTTGGCGAACGGCTTCGGTTTCATGTGAGGAACAAACAGGAACACAGGTAAGCCTCAAAGTTGTTCTCCTGGCTCCCATTACCGTATCTAATTTGTCCTTCAGATCGACGGTCTTGCTATCCGCAGAATGATCGTCTCCAACCTGGCATCGAAACAATCTAAACCAAGCACCGATCTCAATGAGTTTTTGTAAATATCAATACTACCTTGCATGTCCGACACGGTCATACCCATTCTCTCTGATCCACACTTTCGTTCTGACTTTGATCAACTATTCGTTGTATAATGCATTATGTTAAGCCTGAAGTTTACCTAAATGGCCTGGCCATTGGTCGAGGCCAAAAGAAATGGTTTGTGGTCTTTAAATTTGTAAAATAATCCATGTGTCAATATAACTACCTTCGTGTTTCATTGAGGGGCGCGATTTCAGGAATGAATCAGTAATCTTCATCTAACGCAAGGCACTGTTGTAGCCTTTGAGTATTGACGATCTTTCTATGATGGCTTCAGCACACTTACCCGGAATTCAATGAATGCATCTTTAGAGCCCCCAGGCACATGTTTCGGTTTTGGCGAAGGCATAAGGAATTGAAGGCTTAACAAACCATCTTCGTCTATTCTCAATGAAGTTTTCGTTGAACTTTGCAAGGCACGCAATGTGCGTAGGATGTGTCCAAATCGGTAACTAAAGGATTTTTTTTTAAAAAAAAGCATTCGTTATTGAACGAAAAACGGGAACAAACCTGAAACTGACGTTCCTCGTACATTCGAACGTCTCGAGCACCTCTCGATCGTTTGGATAGTCCATCTAAGATGTATCAAAATCCAAATCGAAGTTTTTTTGGGTCAGATATGGGGGAAAAAAAATCCGATCGAGGGGGATTACCTCTGTGCTACCAAATGTACCTGTGGCCTGAATCCGCAACATCGGACGGGATGGTGGTCCTCTTTTCTGACGAGGTCTCTGATCTTGGTTGGCGCTGTCCCCGCCATCGTTTACTGCCGGATGATCGGGGCCGATAGGTGGGTTCCCAATGAAAGTGAGTTTCTCGCATGACGGGTCAAGCTCAGAAAGAGCATCTCGTAGCCAAGATGATTTGAGAATGATTTTGAGCACGCTAGAGCAAGGAGTGTTATTAGTATAGCCGACGATAGAACCAAAAAAAAGTAGATTTGAACAAACATTTTTGAACTATCAAAGTCGAGTTCGAGATGAGGCTCAGAATCAAAGGTCGTTATTTCGCAGGTGGTCGTCGGCCCAGACGCGTCTTCTGCTCTGCAAAACACAGGTTGAAGTTATATGTAACAAAAGAATGAAAAATCCGCACATGATTAATGTCAAAGGATAACCAGGACCGAAATACGACATTCTCATGCTCGTCCGCTTTTCTTGACCGCCAGCTGCTGCTGCAAAATAGGCATCCAAGCCGCCTCTTCTTCCCCCTCCGTCGTCAATGTCCGAATCGTCGTTGTTTTCGTTGGCACGACGCCATCCATGCCCTCTTCCAGCTGCTCCAACTCCAGATGCCGAAACAGCGCCTGAACTCGGTCCCGCCGTCCCAAATATGTTCAGACACTCGATGAGCGTGTTGAGCGGAATCTCAAAGGCCACATTGATCGGCCCCTCGTCTGCATCATCTCGCGTTTCGCCATCTCGTGCGCGTGAACGCTGCGACGGGTCTTCAGAGTTTCTCCAGTCGCCGTCCTTCGCGACGTTATCCTTCTCTGATTCAGACTCGGTTTCTGAAACTTCGGAAGACGTTTGCTCATGGTTTCCTCTGGATTTTACTTTTTTGGTGGCACGTGGAGGTTGTTCGCGTACTTTGGGTGGAGGAGGGTGTTCTGGATGAAACGCGTACTCATCGAATACATCTGAGAAGATGAATGCCATCCCTGAAAGGGTGGGCCATTAGAGTCTTGGGGACAAACAGATGAGAGTCGAAGCGTACCAACTAATGTTCGGGCTTCTTCAACAGTTATGGATAAGCCATTTTCAGAAACCAGTACCGTCGAGCGCTATGCGAGTCGGAAGAGACAACAATTAGAAACGCGTTTTTTGAGCACCCCTAGAAATCAACACTTACATTAACAAAATTAACGCCTCTCAATAAGGCGGCGAAATACCGTACATCATGTACAGATGCTGTTAATACCTAAGTGCGTTCCATACCAATGAATAAATTCGAAGAGGATCGCAAAGAGGCATCAGAAGCAAAACATGAATAATCGAGCTTTATGAATTCTAACGTTCGTAGCTTTTTGTGAGGCATATAGAATTAAAACTTACTGGAGGAAGAGCATCTTTTTGGGACATCGTAATACTTGGAAGAAAGTGTTTTACCAGAACGTGTCACACTGTGGATGGTGTCATCACTAGTGGTTTTGAGGAGACTCAGTTGTCATAGATCATATTTAGCATAGAGTACCTGTGGGGCTCAGACTTAGATAGTGGTTTGATTTAAATAGTAATTCATATAAATTTCAGCTTCAGTGAACTTTATGAGGATACTCTAGGAAATGCAGGAGTTACCAGCAAGGCATTTCACAGATCTCCACCAGCAGTATTACACTGTAAAATCGTCCAAGATAAAATTCAGTAACGTGTGTAGGTAAAGGCGCATACCTCATGAACCTTACAGGTATATGTAGACTGGCCGCTAGAAACAAGTTTCGAACTCGTGGGCGGAATGACACGGAATTATAGACAGCAACAAGGACTCGAGAAACCTAGTTTGTAATGTACAATTCTATTTTGAAGGCTGTGCTCTTGTTGAGCTGTAATTGGTTGTTGCAGCTGCGGACCTGGACTATGACGGGAAGCGAAACTGTGTACACAGATGCTGGGATGTGCTTGACGGAAAATGGCCGTAACATCATCCAAGTATTCTGAGCGAATTTACGTCACTGGTCGACATCCATTAGAGTGATACCATGGAAAGGGGGAGACTCCACACTGATCCGAGCTTTTCTGAAATTGAATAAGAATAAAGGTATGAAGATTGACCATGAGCTCAGTAAGACGTCGAGCTGGGGATTTGTAGGGAAGAGATGTGATCGGCCAATGCCGAGCTTATCACAAAGCTATAATACGCGTCTGCCAGCAGCTTAAGCGATGTTAGAGAATCGGGAGCAAACCGGGAAAATGGGTGTTCGTAAACAATACCAAGGTGTAAAGTCGAACAAAAGATGGAGATAACTTTGGTTGTCAGGGAGTTGTTGACAGGCAGACGTGGCAAGGGACACCGAAATGAAAAGGTGCAATGTGTGCAACAAGCTTGATACTAGCTTTCTTCATGAAGAGAAGACCAAAGAGTACCATAAGCCAGTAAAAGCCAAAAATGCATAAGCGCCGGCCATGAAGCGAGGGAGGAGGCACGCCGCTCGGGTAGAGGTGGAAGAAACTAAGAGCGAGTTGTTACGTAAGGCAGATCTGAGTCATTTGTCGGAGTTTAAATGTGAATGGTATATAAGGATCCGGTTCGTTGTTGAATTCGCTCCCCTTCTTCCCTTACCCAAACTTTCCCACGGCTGTGTAGAAATTTTATTTCATGTCTTTTGCACTCCCCGCTCGTCAGATCACCTTTGGTCGTACTAATGTCGCGCAACAGCAGCCCTATCAGTTTCAACAACCACAGCAGCATGGCTTGGCATTGCCAGGCGGTAGTACTTATGTCCCACCTCAACAGCAGCTACAGACGTCAAATGGACTTTCGCTTCCAGGACCTACACCATACACAGCACCTCAAATTCAGCCAAAACCACCCTCACCATCATCTGCTGTTCCGCAAGCGACGTTGAATGCCGTTGCGGGTCCATCTTCCTCGACACCGCCTCAGGTGGCATCGACACCCGCACCCCTGACCCTTGAGCAACAACACATCACTGCTGTGGAGGGCATCGTCCCTACTCTCCAAAATATTGTCGCAACTGTTAACCTTGACTGTCGACTCGATCTCAAGACCATTGCGCTGCATGCGAGGAACGCAGAATACAATCCTAAGGTTGGTTCACCAATGTTTTTCTGACGCGTGACATCGCGAACTGTCACTCTTTGCTCGCGTGTATTTAGCGTTTCGCAGCCGTGATCATGCGTATCCGCGAGCCCAAGACGACCGCACTCATCTTTGCCTCGGGAAAGATGGTCGTGACGGGTGCAAAGTCGGAAGATGATTCAAGGCTCGCGTCACGCAAATACGCTCGCATTGTTCAAAAGCTTGGTTTTGACGCCAAGTTTTCCGAATTCAAAATCCAAAATATTGTAGGTAGTTGTGATGTCAAGTTCCCCATTCGTTTAGAGGGCTTGGCATATAGTCATGGTCAATTTAGTAGTTACGAACCAGAGGTATGCTCTTACCTTGATTTTCTTCCGATATGTTTATTTATCATTGCAGTTGTTCCCTGGACTGATCTATCGTATGATCAAGCCCAAGGTTGTGCTGCTGATATTCGTTTCCGGAAAGATTGTTTTGACTGGCGCTAAGGTATGTGACTTTTATCTTCTCACTCCGAGTGACCTGGTTTTTCGTTACTGTCGACATCGTACCCTGCGATAGTTGCTGAACGTTTGGTTGCTCGGATGTGTGTTTTCCACGTCCCATTGATTCCAGTGGAAGTGGTCTGAACCGTCCGCTGACATCCTTTGTTTCTCATGGCCTCAGGTCAGAGAGGAGATCTATACGGCGTTCAACACGATTTACACTGTATTATGCGAGTTCCGCAAACCTTAATCAGGTTTGATGCCTTATCTCGAAGAGCTGCGCTCCCTTCCCCCGGCCTCGTCGATGCGTCCACACTTGTTCGCGATGTCTACATATGAACCCAGCGTTTGCACATGTTTTAAAGCCTATAATTCGGTGCGACCGCGCGTTGGTCGGGGATAGAAGAGGGGAGAATTAATGTATCAAAACGCCAGACTGGAAGAGCTGGATCATAGTCATTCGCTTGTCTACTTCTCTCCTCAGTGCTGCCACCCTCCATTATTTATTCCAATAATCGTCTTCAACTGCAATTACCATTATTCCCAACCCATTCATGCATCTTTTCTTTTAGGACTTCTTCAGCACTTTATACGTATATACTGTACATACATTATTTCAAATCAATGTAGTACGCCATTGCAAAATAAGTTGGTTGAACTTTTATCAGTGGATGACAAATCTGTTATATAATTCAGTTGGGCTGTTATGAACGTTCGTTAGAAACCAAATTATCTCGAGAACTAGCAGCGATTTGGGTTGCCAATCGTCCTAGCGGCCTCATCCTGATTATGAAGTTAGCCAATGTACTCCTAAATCGATTCAGTTACGCAGACTTGGAGAAGGCGGGTGCCGGTTCCTCTGTTTTTAAGAACTTGCACTGCACGGTCTCGATTTACTGTCTTTGTTGTGACTATGGTCAAATTGTCGACTGTGTCCACTCTATTGGCCTACCACTTGCAGTCTATCTCTTACAAGCCCGTCCCTGGCAATTCTCCGGCTGCTTCCTATGTTTCTCCTTTCCCCTCGTTGGGAAGTGACACTTCTCAGACGTACAGGCAGGATTTGTCGAAGACTAAAAGTGCAAACAACCAGCTCGTCGACTCAGAGATACTGGATGTTGCTTGCAATGTCGTGTCTTACAACGCCCCTCCTGTTCTCGATCAGGAATTTCCACCCTATGAGCAAAGCATTGCAAATGTGTATCGGTACAGACAGCAACAGTCGGTCAACCTAGGATCTTGGTGAGGACAATTCTACCTCTGGTAAATGAGTTGACGGCTGATGATGAATCCACCTAGGTTCGTACACGAGAAATGGATGACACCTTCCTTGTTCACATGCGCGTCTGGCACGCAAGGCGCAGAAATTGATATTGCATACGGCTGGCAGTCTTCAACTGACGCAAGAGCAGTTCTCGAACGACACTGGGACACGTTCATCACAGAAGCTGATTTTCAGTATTTATCCAGCATCGGCATCAACACCGTCCGCCTTCCTATAGGGTACTGGAACCTTGGCCCTCAATTCATGCAGGGCACGGCATTCGAGTGGGTGTCGCAGGTTTATCAAAACTCTTGGTTTCGGGTTGTACGCGCTATCAACCAGGCGGGCAGAGCGGGGATCGGAGTGATGGTAGACCTACATGGGGCCGTCGGTAGTCAGAATGGTCAACAACATTCTGGTGTGTCGGATGGAAAGACGGGGTTATTTAGTGATCCGGGAAATATGGATAAGACGATTGCAGTGTTGACTTTCTTGACGCAGCAGTTGGCGCCAGTGAATAATATTGTTGGAATTCAAGTTTTGAACGAGCCAGTTTATGATCCCGGGTTGGAGAATTTCTGTGAGTCTTTTGCCGTTGGCATTTGTGATAGGATTCTTATTGAACGATTTACCAGATTCTCGAGCTATGGACGCAATGCGAGGAGCTACGCCTTTTGCTGAGAATTTACCGCTGTATTTGCACGATGGATTTGACCTCGACCGCTTCTCTACCTATGTAGCTTCGAGAAAGGACTTCGTTGTCTTGGACCACCATTCGTATTTCGTCTTCACTCCCTCTGACGCTGCAGAATCAGGTTCTCAACATACAGAAGACGTCAAGGGTGCCATCGCGAAATGGCTCGGCGATGCTTCGAATAGGTTGAGGCGAAATTTAATCATCGGTGAATGGTCTTGTGGATTGACTCCTCAAAGTCTGGAAAACGAGCAAGATGCCGATCACGTCAGGAAAAAGTTTTGTGAGGAACAAATGAAGGTGTACGCTAATGCAACTGCCGGCTGGGCGTTTTGGTGTGCGTTCAATTTTCTTGTCTCATAGAAAAGAAAAGATTGACAATTTTTCCTCCAATCAATAGCATACGAGAAAGAGGAATGTAGCAGCGACCCTGGATGGTGCTTCAAGACGACTGTGGGAAAGGGTCTACCTTCATCTTTCAATTCCAAGACCAGGAGATCAACGTCTGGTCATTTTTCCGGTCGTGCGAACGACGATGCAATGGGAAATTTAGTCGTTGATAGGAAGGCTAAGTGTCTCTTGAAGAAACGACGACACCAACCACCAGATCAAATTACAGTCTCGCACAGGTCTATCCTCGCGCCCAGGCGACACCAACGTTCTGGAGTCATTCACCAGCGCAACTCCCAATCAGATCAAAGTCCTCAATCAGAAGACACAGATCCGACACAAAAGTCGTTCTCCAAAGGTCATTTAGACGGTTTGTCAACGGCTAAAACGTTTGCCAGTTATAACAATTCGCGGCTTGGATTTTTGGGTCAGTTTATGCAGGACACGATTGGTGCTCTTGGTCCTTCTGTCATTGCTCCGGGGACCGAAGAAAACTACAAACAAGGATTCATTCAGGGTTTGGCAGAGGGTGAGGCGGCTTCCGGCGTTGAACGCTAGATTATTGGCAAAGGCTTTCATTGTGACTGGTTTTTATGTCAGCTATTGTTTTCTATGCAGTATGCTTTTATGCACTTGATTTGAAATGGTGGAAATTCCAAAATTGAAGCGTAAATGCATTGTCGTGATCTGATTTCATTACGATGCCAAACTCTCCACCCACCATCATTCAAAGATGCCTTCGCATCCCACATGCCCTTTTATTCGACCCCAGATACTTCTGGGCATTAGCAACACTGGTCATAGTCGGTGACACACTGCTTACAGTATTGGTTATACAATATGTACCATGTCAGTCCGGTTTCAACATTGGTCATCCTCAAATTTTGCTGAACGGTTTAGTTACCGAGATTGACTGGGAAACTTATATGACACATATAAAAGTTTTCCATGCTGGAGAACGGAATTATAGCCGTATAACTGGTCCCACTGGTCCACTCGTGTACGTCCCTAAAGCAACGTTCTTGATGATCCTTCAACTTTTTTCCGTTAGATATCCGGCAGGCCATGTACGATTGCACGAACTGTTGTATGAAATTACCGACGCCGGAAGAGATGTGCACCTAGCACAGTACATATATGGTGTCCTTTACCTGACGACACTCACACTCACTTCTGCTCTCTATCGCGCAGCGGGAAATGTGCCAAATTGGATTATTCTCCTTCTCCCTCTTAGCAAACGCCTGCACTCCATATTTGTTCTCAGACTCTTCAATGACTGTTGGGCGGTCGCTGCAGTCCAGCTTGCCATTCTCTTGTTTCAGAAAGGGTTTTATGACAGTGGGATGATGTTCTTCAGGTGTGTAACTTTTTTCCGAGTCTTTATTGTATCCTGGATCCCTCATTTCAGTGCTGCTTTGTCTATAAAAATGTCCATTCTCCTCTACCTCCCTGGTTTATTGGTTATCGTTTTCCTCGGGCAAGGGCTGAAGTCTACGCTGGACAAACTGATGATTTTACTGGCAACGCAAGTTATTTTTGCGATGCCTTTCCTACAAGAAGATGCTTGGGCATATCTGCACTCTGCATTTGACTTGGGTCGCGTATTCTTATACAAATGGACGGTGAATTGGAGACTACTCGATGAAGGGACGTTCTTGAGCAAGCAACTGGCCGTCGCTCTGCTCATTGGACACTTTTCAGTGCTCCTGGCTTTCGGCTTGTTCAAATGGTGTGAGTCGGATGGAGGTGTCTATCAGGTTTTACTACGTGGGTTCAAACGACCATTTCGGCCTGCTGGTTTTACAGCAGTGACTGCAGACTGTGGGTCAATGACGTTTATCCTTGAATTTTTAAATTTACCTTTGTTCTTAAAGATGTGACGACCATCTTTTTTACTTCCAATCTCATCGGCATTCTCTTCGCGCGTTCTTTGCATTATCAATTTTATTCGTGGTATGCTCAGCAAATTCCTTTCCTGGCTTGGCGGACGAACTACCCTGTTCTTTGCAAGTACGTTATCTCAGCTTCATACTGCTTTCGCGTCATTCATTTCCCTTCCTATTCAGACTCGCTTTGATAGTAGGCATTGAGTATGCATGGAATGTCTTTCCATCAACACCCTTGTCCTCGAGTGTGCTTTCAGCATGTAATACTCTCCTGCTGCTTGGAATATGGCTTGGACATCCAGTGGGAAAGGCGAAGAGATGAATAGTGCCATTTATTTTTGTAAAGCTGACGCCATGTAGACAAAATTTGTACATAACACACATACTTGAAGCACCGCGTGTCAACGAACACAAATTATTCCTATCATTATAGCGGCCCTGATTATTCATTTCTCCGACGTTGTTCCATGGCCGTGGTGGCATTCAGACTACTTTTTCATAGCGCGAAAGGGAGCCGCCAAATCACTCTCCTTTTTTTCGTCTCAATTGTCCTTGTGAAAGAACTAGAAAAAACCAATTGTCAAACACATAACCTTTTGTTGGCTGTGCATGTATAGTCATCTGAAGCTCGAAAGTGCGAGAACAACACTGGTAGTAATAAGGTCTCTTTAACATTCGCAAGTGGCTTAGAACACGTTGTGAAAAGGGAAGCTTGAAGTAGTTGACAATACATTCAACGGGCGCCTTTCAGCAACAAAAGTGGTTTACAGTGTGTAGAAAAATGTAAATTTGTGTAAATTACAATTGATATGTTCCTGTTCCAATAAATGACATCCACTGGATCAACATCCAATGCAACAGTAGACTACAATTTTCCTGATGTGCTAGACCAATGTCCAATGACGATAGAAAGGCAGTGCAGCGTGCAAGAAAACTCGAGAGGCTAGTCAGGCAAATCACCTTGTTGACCAAGAAGAAAACTTCGCGAAGCATCCAAGAGAATCCACCGAGATGGTTGCTCGGTTTTTGACCCTGCGACGGTCCACGAGGCTATCGAGTACACAATTTCCGATCCGTCCCATTCCATCGTCAAACCAAATAAACGAGTTCCACACATTAAACCTCCATCCAGCATAAACGACAATCCTTTTCCGAGCTTTCGTCAGAAATCAAAAATGCTAGATGCCCTCGAACTCGTACATCGCCTTTGACACATCATCCGGGTTGTTGATGTTGCGTAAAAGCGGATCAAGCGAAGACAACTCTTCTCTGATGGCATTTCGCGCAACGGTGTCAAGCTCTTTCAGTAGTGTTGAGGTAATTCTCTTTTTGGGGAGGAAAAAAAAAAGTAAGTATCAAGAATTAGCAAAGTTAGAGCCGTCTAATCCAGATACCTTGAGTTTTCCATCAATTTTCAGAACCATCTCACCTAGCGGACTCGTCCAGGACGCAGCATTCGGCATATTAGCCACACTCTGCGGTGCATTCGACGCATTGGCAATACTCCATAAGCTTCCACTCGTCGCATCCATTTCTTGCATCATTGGTGCAGGAGTAGGCGTTCCAGGCGATGATAGCTGATTTAAATTAGCATTTGAGTGTCCATGTATAGGATTGCCTGTTGAGTGGCTGACTTTAGAAGTCTGCTCGCCTGCGAAGAGGTAGGACACGCCTGGTTGGGGTGTGAGCAATCCGAGGGGGCCAATCATGTGTTGCGATGCATGCGGGAATGGTGAGGGACCGAGGAGTTTCGAAATTTTGTGGTATACTTCGGAAAGGACGTCGATGAGGGAGAGAAGAGTTTGGTGGTAGTCTAGTGGAAAAGGCTGTTAAATATGGTGTAAGATAGTTTGTACTGTGATAGCATGAAGGTGCAAAGTGAAACGCACCATGGAAGGTATGAAGAGGTAGGAGGCGTCACCATAGCTATCAGGATGATATTCGGCAGGCCCTGTGACGCCTTTTTTGGGATTCTTCCCCTTGTTGAACTTGATACGCTAAATCAACAGTTAGAATGTCAGTGACATGTTCTAGAAAAGCCTCTTGTACCATTTTCGAGGACTTATTATCACTTTCGTCCTTGCCCTGGTCGTATTCCGTGATGGTATTTAACAGACCGCGAAGAAGGTCGAGGGGCTGATTAATATCCAAAAGAGTTGATAATGACAGACCGAGAATAGCGAAACGATTTGTTCTGGTAGTTATGACAAGCGGTTAAAACGCTTGAATGGCCATGAGAGGAATGAATGTACCTTTTCTTCATAGCAGAATTGTTGAAGACCTTTTCGAGTTCGGCTTGAGAAATCAACACAGTATGGAACCAATGACTTCGGCTGAAAGAGAGATCAGAATTAAGAGTGATTAGACTGTAAGGAGATTTACCCTTCATGTATACTTCTGATGTAAGTAAGGGTGATTATTCTCTTCTGCACGAGATCTCTCAGGTACTCCACTGATGTTCCCTGGACTGCTGGCGGACTTGAAGCACCTGGAATACTCAAAGCATTCTCCATGTATGAACCCTGACCATCATAGCTTTCTCGCACTAGAGGCGTAGTGGAAGTGGGCGTCATGGCAGCTGCAAATGGGATTGCCATATTTGCAACCGACGGCGCAGTGATATTCAAGGGTGGCGGTACAGAATTGGGCTTGAATGATGACAAAAGGTTTTGGGCAGATGATTTGCGACGCATGCTAGGTCTTTGGGTTGACATTTCTGTCGCGAAATGCGCCATAGTAAATGTTTCCAACAGATGAAATCCAAGAAATAATGAAGAGAACGACAAGTCGGATATACTACATGGAATGATGCGAATTGGTCACGTGCGTCTATTGCTTATCGTGATTCACAAAAGACTAGTTTTGACTCTGTTCATCATCATGGCCGGTATCGACACCATCGGAAAAGAATTCGTCGATTTTTACTATCGGACATTCTCGCAAAACCGTGGTGGTCTCGGGGGTCTCTACGTGAGTTTTTGTTGCTTCTGGCCTAGGAATTGAATGACCGAGATCTGTACTCATCAGCGTGAAGAATCTTGCCTGACTTGGGAGGGAAATCCTTCTTTGGGCGCATCCAATATCATAGAAAAGTTGGCAGTATGCATTTCTCTTATTCAAGCGAGATCGGATAATTGTAATACAATACCTTTTTGTCATGCAGTCCCTTCCCTTCGAAAAAGTTCAGCGCAAGGTCACGACGCTTGACGTCCAGCCACTATCCCGTGCAGGCAATATTATTGTATATGTCACCGGCCTCCTCATTGTGGGTGATCCTGGTTTGCTTTTGATGCAAGGAAGGTGGATTCTAACTCTTCATTAAAGGTGGACGACAACGTAAACCCTCTGCAATTTGGTCAGGTCTTTCATCTTGTTCCAGACAACAGTGGTTCATACTATGTGTTAGTCTTTCGTCTCTTCCTTTTGCTCCGGATGTAGTCCTAAACAACTTTCAGGCAAAACGATATCTTCCGCCTCAACTACGGCTGAAGATGTTGACACCTTATCGAGCCTTGGAGACAGTGGGGAGGATCCAGCCTTTAACTCATCGAAATAGTTTATATCAAGAGCTTAATCAGTCGTTCCAGATGTATGGAAATTAGTTACTCCAAATGTACGGAAATTGGTCGTTCCGATACTGTGGAAACTGGTTCCAAGTCTTTAGAATGTGTATCTTGTTGCAGATATGGACAATATTGCTTGACGTGGTATATCCAACTGATCATTACAGTGCTAATAAAGAGAACAGCAAACCTAGAACCATGAGTACTCTAACAGACAGCGCGTAACCCAGCCAAGAGGCAGACCGGGAGGGTACCCCGGAGTGTTGAGCCGCCGGAGTTTGTTGAACTTGAGTCACCGAATTTGAAGAAACACAAGACACCAACCCCATGTCGATCAATTCATTACCCGCCTTTACAAAGTAGTAGTCACCTACGGAATCGTGTCAGGCAAGATCGCGTCAAGAACTCTTTCCAAGATCTATGAGCACGCGAGAATGACGAACCATATACAATCCCGGTCGAATAACTGTTCCCAGGTCTATTCACCGTGCCATTCGACAGCAAACTCTGCCATTGAGGTTTCCAAGCAAGCTTGGTGACGTTGGTCAAGATGGAAAGCGCGTCGTCTATCCATTTGTCCCTGGCGACGTCATTGGATTCAAGTTGTGCAAGTAACAACAGACCACTGGCGGCGATTGTAGCGGCTGATGTATCCGCTGGGCGAGGAGTAGGGGCATTGAAGTCCCTACACCAAATCACAAAGTGTTATTATTATTGTCCAGCATAACATCGGAGATTTTGGAAAAATCACCAGGGGACGATCCCGTCAGACGGTAAGTTCGTAACAAACCAAGTGGCTAACCTCCTAGCGGTCTCAAGATATGCTGGTATTCTCGTCAACCTATACACTAAACCAGCTTCAGAGAAGGATTCACAAATATCGGGGAGCCGGACTCACTATTTGCAAATCCATATATCCCCCAGCTCTGGCCCCTAGACCAAGTGCTATTATCTGAATATCCCTGGGCAGTCCTCTTTCTGATGACTCTGCCAGTCGCTGTGTCATAGTCCACAACGTGCCACGTCGAACCTAAGGATAGACATTGAGCACAAGGAATTTGAAAAGAGTGAAGTGCCGTTCTGTCATGCAAGAACAGACGTGTTGCTAGAGAGAAAAAAGAGAGGCTTACCATCTGCACGTATATGATTCCTCATTGTCGTGTTTGCATGTGAGATAGCGATCTGCCTCAGCGTATTGTTTCCTGTCAGATTCGCTGAATGGAAAAGAAGTTCGAGGTTCATCATGTTGTCAATAATAACCTATATGTACATCAAGAAATACAGTTGGTTTGGCTGAATATGGGGTGCTCACAGGAAACGTTGGTGCGTCCCAGCTACGCGTACAACCAATTGTTGGATTGAACCTGGCAGCAAGGAAATTTGCAAATCGATTGATAGTATCTATTGCCGTCTTGTTATCGGGGTTTCTATGGACGCAATTTAGAAATCAATAAATTCCTGGCAGCGCAACTAAAAAAAGAGACGCACACAGCAAGCTCCTCAACGAACGGAAAGCTAATGAATCCTATGTCATGCCCAATTCCACTATTCGCACCCAAGTTCAGCAGCGCACTACTTGACGACCTGCCGAGTGCCAACCAATCCCCTGCTCCTAATCCATTGGCTGCTGTTGAGTTGCAGGCCTTTCGCCTAGTATCCAATAGGTACCCTGTTGCAGGAAAGAACCCTGATGTCCACCAGTCGGGTGGATTGTAGGTCCATTTGCCCTGAGTCGTATCGGTAATATGAGGGTAGCGTATGGGTGAGGGGAGAGACCTGAAGGTTAACAAGACTTTCTGGGGTATGGTGGGGGAGAAGAGTTCGGCTGGGACTGAGATGCAGAAGATGCCCCAGGGGAAGATGGCACCCACAAGGAGTCCTGCCTTCATCGGATGGTGAAGGGGAGAAAGGAACTTGCCAGTTCTGTCTGGAAGTACATATCCAGAACTCGAGGCCGCAGACCAATTCCGCATCAGGCAACCAGTCCCTGTGTGGGATCGTGAACAAAATCAAAAAAATATTGCTCATGCCCTCGGGAATCAGTAATACAGCCGGTCGTCAAGTTTGGGAACAAGCAGCCTTTGGCCGTAACCTCGATAAACGACTAGCCACCTCATTGAAGTCGTTTACATACTCAAGAAATAAATCGATCAGTAACATAGCATTGAGGATTTTTTTAAACAGATTTTTAAGAGGTGCACGTTTGGACAGGTTTGGACTTGATAAATACTATTTGGCAACACCCTGCGCAGCACACACCGCAGTCATCGTACTTGCACAACTGCTTGACTTTATCGCACCTGTAACCTGCCATACTTCCTCTCCTGACGACAGTTTTCGGGAAAATATGGCTTCATCACAAATAGGACTTGGTGGAGAAATTGTCAACACGATTAATAAACTGCAAGATGTCTTCACATCAATTGGAGTATCATCACAACAAGCAATAGACCTGCCTCAAATTTGTGTGCTGGGCAGTCAGAGTAGTGGGAAGAGTAGTGTTCTCGAGGTGCGTACGATCATTAAATTGGGTCTTACGCCGCTGTGGCTGACTTAGGGTGGATTGTTAGAATATCGTTGGTCGTGACTTTCTACCTCGTGGTACTGGCATTGTGACACGCCGTCCTTTGGTTCGTTCCTGTATTCGTGATAGTCTGCTTTACAAGTTTTTACTAGAACTACAGGTTCTCCAACTCATCAATAGAGTCGCTGGATCAACATGTAAGTTCTGCTCTTTTTTGCCTGATATTCTATGAGGTCGTGACTTCCATCTTTCAGCACAGCCGAATGGCGTGGACAAATCCAATGATAAAGCTGCCAACCCCGACGAATGGGGCGAGTTCCTACATCTCCCTGGCGAGAAGTTCTATGACTTCCACAAAATTCGAGAGGAGATTGTTCGCGATACGGAGGCGAAGACGGGCAAGAATGCAGGCATCTCACCGCAACCCATCAATCTGCGAATATTCTCCCCTAATGTCCTCACACTCACCCTTGTAGATCTTCCCGGTTTGACAAAGGTTCCTGTGGGAGATCAACCAAGGGATATCGAGAAGCAAATTCGGGATATGCTGTTGAAATATATTTCTAAACCTGCTTGTATTGTTCTTGCCGTCACGGCGGCCAATACCGATTTGGCCAATTCAGATGGATTAAAATTGGCTCGCGAGGTAGATCCTGAAGGCACGAGGACCATCGGTGTGTTGACGAAGGTTGACCTAATGTGCTACATATTTTCTTGCCTTGTTTCTTTTCATATTGCTCACGCGTCTTACTACTCATTGATAGGGACAAGGGTACAGATGTCGTTGACATCCTTGCAGGAAGGATTATTCCTCTGCGACTGGGTTACGTCCCTGTTGTGAACAGAGGTCAGCGGGATATTGAGAC